>Ga0100377_1001154_pt1 | contig 22972 bp, 15 predicted proteins | sample CryGeymeta201501_FD_83664 | JGI IMG/M metagenome (GOLD analysis project Ga0100377, IMG submission 83664) | Groundwater microbial communities from Crystal Geyser aquifers in Utah, USA - Crystal Geyser metaG 2015-01 | ecosystem: Environmental > Aquatic > Deep subsurface > Groundwater | place: USA...
CCTCTCGGCCCGTCGCCCCGCGACCCGCCTCCTCTCCTCCTCCCCTCCTCCTCCCCTCCTCCTCCCCTCCTCCTCTCCTCCTCCTCTCCAGGCCAACCCGGGCCGCGTGAAACGTGCGCACCCCAGGCCGGGCCGCGGCATCCTTGAGTTGTCCACCGTGCAATTGTTGACGGTCGGGCTGGCACGCATCGTGAACAGGACTCAGATCCCTGAATGTTGATGGTTGCCAGGTGTCGTCATGACCTCTGCATCGAGTGTGTGGGAGGAGCTCAGCGATGAAGCAGACCCTTCGTCCGACAGCGCTCAAAGCGACTCATCGAGGCGACCGGACCGGCCGGGCGGCGGCTGCCCTGTTGGCGCTGCTCGTTGCCGTGGTGGTGGGCTCGATGGGCTGTCAGCCTGACGCGACGCCGCTGCCCCATGCGACCACGCCCGACGATGCTGCGACCAACAACGTCGGCTGGCCCGACGATGCCACCGATCCGCACCACGACACCGACGACATGATCCCCACCGACGACGCGCCGCACACCACCGAGGCGCTGCGCTGGGAGGCGTGCGATCTGTACAGCGCGGGCGGCGGTCCTGCGGCCGAGTGCAGCCGGCTGGCCATGCCGATCTTCTGGGGTGAGGTCGACAGCCAGACCATCCCCGTGTTCGTCAAGCGCCTCCGGGCCGTCGAGCCTCGGCGCGGGCAGCTCTGGTTGCTCCAGGGGGGGCCGGGCGGCTCGGGTGAGGGGATGGAGACGCTGGCGGAGAAGTTCGCGGCGCGCCACCCGGACCTGGACCTCTACATCCCCGACCACCGGGGCACGGGGCGCTCGGCGAGGCTGAGCTGCACGGTCGCGGAGCGGTTTGATACGCGGGGCAGCGCGGTGATCGTGGCTGACGAGTGGCCCGCCTGCATCGACGCGATCGAGGACGCGTGGGGGATCTACCTCGACGGCTTCACCACGACCGCGGCGGCGCGGGATCTGGGCGAGTGGATCCACCGGACGCGGGAGCCGCTCGACGAGGTGCTGGTGCTGGGCGTGTCGTACGGCACGTTCTGGGCGCACCGCTACCTCAAGCTGTTCCCCGACCAGCCCACCGCCATCATCCTCGACTCGATCTGCTCGCCGGGGGCCTGCACGATGCCGGGCTACGACGCGCGCTTCAACGAGACGGCCCACGGCTTCTTTGACCGGCAGTGCGCCGACGACCCGATCTGCCGGGAGAAGCTGGGCGCGGACCCGTGGAGCAAGGTCGCGGCGGTGTTCACCAAGATGGAGCAGGGCGCCTGCCCGCAGCTGTTCGACATGGGCATCAACCGCCAGACGCTGCGCACGTCCCTCGGCGTCTTGTTTCGGGACTGGCGGCTGCGGGTGTACCTGCCGGCGGTGGTCTATCGCATCGAGCGCTGCTCCGAGGGCGACGTGCGGGCGCTGCTGGCCTTCTCCGAGGCCCTGGGCCTGCAGGAGAGCTTCGTGTTCATGGATCCGGGGCTGGACTCGGACATCCTCGGCTCCCACATCCTGTTCTCCGAGCTGTGGGACGAGCCGGCGCCGTCTCTGGACGTGATCGAGCAGGCGGCCCAGCGCGCGTTCGTGTCGCTGGACGTCGCCTACGACGTGGCCTGGCTGTACGAGCCCTGGCCCCGCTACCCCCGCGACCCGATGGTCGACCAGTGGGCGGTCGCGTCCCTGCCGATGCTGATGCTCAACGGCACCCTCGACCCCCAGACGCCGATGGAGGTCGCCGAGCCGGCCCGTGCACGGTTCACCGACGGCCACCAGACCTTCGTGACCATCCCCAACGCCGCCCACGCCACGCTCATCCAGTCGCCCACCGTGGGCGGTGGCCAGTGCGGCATGATGGTGACCGACTCCTTCCTCGACAACCCCGAGGGGCGCCTCGATCTGTCGTGCCTCAACGATCTGGAACCCATTGATTTCAATGGGGTTCCTGCCTACAGTCAGTTCCTTTTCGGGGAGGCGGACATGTGGGAGAACGCGCGGGCCAAGGGCGAGGGCGACCGCCTTCAGGGCGTGGAGCCGCCCGGCCTGGCGCGGGCCCGCGAGTTCATCCGTCGGCCGTGGCGCGGGCCGTTCGAGCTGCCCTGAGCGGCTCCTCCCTGATCGACGCCAGGCCAGGCCCGGATGCCCCCGGCGCCGGTCCAGCCCGCGTCCACCGCCACGCACGGTGGACTCCCGCGCTCCGCCTCGCTTGACCGACACGAAATTCTGGCGCTCTGGTCACACCGTCGTAGGGTACGTCTGTGTCGCACGGTGTATGACATGTGGGACACGGCCTGGCGCCGTGGACGCCCGCACCGACCAGGGACCGGTCATGAAACGCAGTTTTCTCTTCTTCACGGTGCTCCTCGCTTCGATGCTGGTCGCCTCCACGGCGATGGCCACCGTCGATTCGGACGCCGACGGCGTCGCGGACGGTGTAGACAACTGTCCCACGGTGCCCAACCCGACGCAGAGCAACGTCGACGGGGACGGCTTTGGCGACGCCTGTGACGACACCGATGTCGACGGCGTCATGGACGATCTCGACAACTGCCGACTTCGCCCCAACGTCAACCAGCAGGACGCCGACGGCGATGGCCTCGGCGACGCCTGCGACGACAGCGACGCCGATGGCGTCAACGACGACGTCGACAACTGCTGGCTCGTGGCCAACAGCGGGCAGCAGGACGCCGACGGCGACCGCCGCGGCGACGTGTGCGACGACAGCGACGAGGACGGCTTCCTCGACAGCGTCGACAACTGCCGCTGGATCCCCAACGCCGATCAGGTCGACAACGACGGCGACCACCTCGGCGATGTCTGCGACGACAGCGACGCCGATGGCCTCTTCGACGTCTCCGACAACTGCTGGCTCGTGCCCAACGTCTCCCAGGCCGACCGCGACGGCGACCACCTCGGCGACGCCTGCGACGACAGCGATCAGGACGGCCTGGTGGATCGCGACGACAACTGCTGGCGCGTGCCCAACGTGCCCCAGGCAGACCGTGACGGCGACGGCGTGGGCGACGTGTGCGACGACAGCGACGAAGACGGCATGATCGACCTCGTCGACAACTGCCCCGACACCCCCAACGCCGACCAGTTCGACTGGAACGGCAACCGCCTCGGCGATGCGTGCGATGACGTCGACCACGACGGCGTGGTGGACGCCTTCGACAACTGCCACCTCCTCGTCAACGTCGACCAGGGCGACAACGACCTCGACCGCGAAGGCGACGTCTGCGACGACGACGACGACAACGACGGCGTGGACGACGCCGACGACAATTGCCCCCTGATCGCCAACGCCGACCAGCTCGACTACGACGGCGACGGCCTCGGCGATGTCTGCGACGACGACATCGACGCCGACGACGTGCCCAACGACGAAGAGCTCACCCGGGGCACCGACCCCTTCGACGGCGACACCGACGACGACGGCCTCGTCGATGGGCTCGACGGCTTCGTGGACGTGGACGGCGACGGGCTCATCAACGGGCTCGACCCCGACAGCGACAACGACGGCATCCTCGACGGCACCGAGGCGGGCATCGGCTGGGACAACCTGCCCGGCGACACGAACCCCTGGCGCGGCACCTTCCGGCCCGACCTCGACCGCTCCACCACCACCAGCCACATCGTCGCCGACACCGACGGTGGCGGGCTCGATGACGGCGGCGAGGACTTCGATCACAACGGGAGGGTGGACGCGGACGAGACGGACCCGAGCGACGCGTTCGACGACGCCCGCGCCCCCATGCGCGCCGACAGCGACGACGACGGCCTGACCGACGCCGAGGAGGCGCTGTTCGGCACCGACCCGAACGACGCCGACGGCGACGACGACGGCGTGCCCGACGGCCTCGAGGCCAACTGGACCGTGGACTCCGACCGCGACGGCCTCCACAACGTCTTCGACCCCGACAGCGACAACGACGGCATGCTGGACGGCACCGAGCTGGGCGTGACCCTCGACACCGTGCCCGACGCGACCGACCTCGACCGTGGGCACTTCCTGCCCGACGCCGACCCGACCACCACCACCAGCATGGTCGCCTGGGACACCGACCGGGGCGGGGCCAGCGACGGCGCCGAGGACCCCGACCACAACGGCCGCATCGACCCCCGCGAGACCAACCCCAACAACCCCGTGGACGACTTCCGCGTCGTCGACACCGACGGCGATGGCCGCAGCGACCTTGAGGAGCAGCTCGCCGGGACCGACCCGAACAGCGCCGACAGCGACAACGACGGCGTCTCCGATGGCCAGGAGCCCAACTTCTGGCTGGACACCGACGGCGACGGCCTCATCAACGCCCTCGACCCCGACAGCGACAACGACACCCTCTTCGACGGCACCGAGTTCGGCCTCACCCTGGGCGATCTCGGCCCCGACACCGACGTCACCGCCGGCTTCTTCTCCCCCGACGCCGACCCCACCACCACCACCTCCCTCCTGCTGGCCGACTCCGACCGCGGCGGCATCGCCGACGCCGGTGAGGACGCCAACCGCAACGGCCGCGTCGACCCCGGCGAGACCAACCCCCTCGATCCGACCGACGACGGCGACGCCACCGGCGACTCCGACGGCGACGGCCTCACCGACGTCTTCGAGCTCCAGTGGGGCACCGACCCCTTCGACGCCGACACCGATGACGACGGCCTCAATGACGGCGCCGAGCACGACCTCGGCACCGACCCGCTCGACGCGGACACCGACGGAGACGGCCTGAGCGACGGCATCGAGGTCGAGCTCGGCACCAACCCCCTCGACCCCGACAGCGACGGGGACGGCGAGTACGACGGCGAGGAGGTGGCGCGGGGCAGCGACCCGACCCGGCCGGGCTTTGACGTGGACGGGGTGGACGGCCCCTCGTCGCGGCTCAACGCCTCGGCCGACGACAGCGGCTGCGGGTGCAGCCAGCCCGGCTCGACCTCGGGTGAGCAGCCGCTGTACGGCGCCCTGGCGCTCCTGCTGGTCGGCCTCGCCCTGCGCCGCCTGCGGCGCGAGGACTGAGCGCGGCGGGCCGACGTTTCACGTGAAACGTTCGGCGTGACCTGGCCGGGGGCGCCTTCGCGGCGCCCGGGCAAGAAGATAACGAAGGAGGCGGTCCCGAGCGGACTCGTCTCCTTCGTTTTTCCAATCGGATCAGGAGGTTACTGCGCGATCAACCAGTCGATGAAGCGGTACTGGGCCTGGTGCGCGTCTTCGTTGTTGGAGGTGGGGGCCTGACGCTCCCAGCCGAGGGTCTCGTTCTGCCAGAAGCCATCCTGGAGGAAGAGGATGACCTTACCGCCGTCCACGTCGATGATGCGCGCCAGATCCACCGTTCGGCCGTCCACCGTGGCCTGCATGAACGGCTCGCCGAGGCCGCTCGTGACCAGGTGCAGGTAGGGCTCGGACAGCTCGATGGCCCGCGGGCACTCGACGCCTGCCGGGTAGCGGTGCCCGGCCATCTGGAGGCCGTCGAGGTCGAACAGGGGCGAGGTGACGGGGAACTCGTCGTCGCCGATGAAGGTCTCGATGTCGGCGGCTGCCGGCAGGGCGTCGACGGCGATCGTTCCGGTGGCGCCCTCGACGGTGAAGTCGGGGATGAGGTCGGCGACCATCTTCCACGCCTCGGGGCGGCCGTTGACCGCGTCGGTGAGGATGATGACCGGCTTGCCCTGGCGGAGGTAGCCACGGACCTGCTCGACAGTCTCGGGGGCCATCTCCTGGCGGATGTCGGTGAAGACCAGGGCGTCCTCGCTGCCGTCGAAGGTCTCGACGCCGCGGGCGACGACGTCGGGGGTGCGGTTGAAGTTGATGTAGAACGGGAAGTAGCCGGCGCAGCTGTTGGTCCCGACGTTCCAGACCCCGTGGGCAAGGTCGACCCCGACGCGGTAGAAGCTCGGGTCGAGGCGCTCCCGCAGGGGGGGCTCGTCGGTGTCGGCGCCCGCGAGCCACTCGAAGGTGTTGCTGACGAGCTCGAAGTTCTGGCCGGCGAACAGCCACTCGTCGCCAAAGACGTTCTGGTCGGCGACGACGACGACGCGGCCCTGGCCGTAGCTGTGGGCGGAGATGACAGGCAGCATCCCGCTGGGCTCGTCCGGATCGAGGCGCCAGTTGCCGTAGAAGCCCGGGTTGGTGTCGGCCTCGATCCAGAAGTCGCCGAAGCCCTGGTCGGACAGGAAGGCGATGCCGTGCTCGGTGTCCAGGGTGCCGCCGGTCTGGAAGGAGGTGACCTGAAGGGCCTCGGTGATGGGGTGGTCGGCGTAGTGGCGGATCTTGATCCAGGCGTTGCCGATCGCGTACTCCGGCCCCTGGTCGAGGGAGCCGTAGTTGGTGATGGTGACGCCGAGCGGCGTCATGAGGGGGTTGAGCCGGTCGGCGCTGTAGTACACGTTGGTGTGGTCGGAGATGACGAACAGCCCGCCGCCGCCCTCGACGAAGCGGTGCACGGCGGCAATCTCGTCTTCGGTGAAGGCGGGCCGGTCGGCGGAGACGAGGTTGATGAACAGGACCTCGTAGGGGGCGAGGGCCTCGTCGGTGAGGGCGCCCTCGGTGATCTGCCGGTAGGGGTAGCCGTTGCGCTCGAGGTGCACGAACAGGCGATGGAAGCCGTGCATCCCCTGGTAGTTGTAGTTGTCGCGCTCGAGCTTCAGATCGGGGTTCTGCTTGGTCGAGTGGATGTTGTCGACCAGGATCCAGTGCCCCACCGTCGGGTCGACGGTGCCGTTGTTGGTGGCGTTGTTGCCGTTGTTGGTGGCGTTGTTGCCGTTGTTGTTGGCGTTGTTTCCGCCGTTGTTTCCGCCGTTGTTCACGCCGTTGTTGGTGCCGACGGGGCCGGTCGGGGCCGGCTCGCTGTCGTCGCCGCAGGCCCACAGGAGCGCGGGCAGCAGGAGGAGGGCGGCGAGTCGGCGGAAGGTGGGGGGGCTCGATGGAGCCATGGTGCATCTCCGGGGCAGGGCGAGGTCGGCGAGTTGGCGGCGCGCGTGGGCTCGAGGCGGCGCGGTCGGGTCGGGCGGCCCAGGAAGAACCGCGTGAGGTTCCTGGATATACAGGATGCCGGCGCGCGTATCGAGCCGACGCGATCGAGGTCGAGCGGAGGGGGGTGGAGCGGAGGGCTCTGCCGTGCTAGGTTGATGCGGTGCACGGTGGGCCGATCCTGGAGGCAGGGACGAAGACGCGATGGGTTCGGATACGTTGCTGACTTGGGGTGCGGTGCTGGCCGGCTTCCTCGGGGTGGTCCTGGCCTTCAGCGCGGTGCGGCTCTGGTTGCACCGGCGTCGGGATGCCGGAGCGGCCGAGGCGTCGGCCGAGACCGCTGCGCCGTCGCCGCTGCTGCCGGAGGCGGACGTGACGATCATGCTGATGCGTCGCTTCCAGGCGAAGAATCGCCAGGCCGGCGTGGAGGCGAAGCTGCGGGACGAGCACGCGTTCCTGGTGGAGGGCAAGGACAAGGAGCCGCTGGTGGTGCCTGCGCTGCGGGTGTACCAGGCGTATGTCCGTCACCCCGATCGTCTCGAGGAGGTGATCGATCACTACGTGGACGGGCTCATCGCGGCGTTCGAGAGCCCCGATCCCGTCGACCTTCCGTTCTCGGAGGTGCGCTCGATGGTGTTGCCGCAGCTCCATCGCCTCGACGACGGGGCGACGCGCGAGCGGGTGTCGATCCCGTTCGGGCACGACCTGGCGATCGGCTTCGTGCTGGAGTCGGCGCACCGGATCTCGGTGGTGGACCGCTCGCACCTGGTGCGCTGGGAGGTGACGGCGGACGACCTTCAGGAGCTGGCGCTGACGAACCTGGGCCTGCGCTCGGAGCGGCTGGCGATGATGCGCGAGTGGCTGGACGACGACAACGCCATTTACATGTTCGAGTCCCAGGACGGCTACGACGCGGCCCGCATCCTGCTGGACGACCTCTGGAAGCAGGTCGCGGCGGAGACGGACGGGGAGCTCTTCATCGCGATCCCGAACCGGGACTTCCTGGTGGCGTTCAGCGACCGGGACCGGGAGTCGTTCGAGGGCATCCAGCGCCGCGTGCTGACCGACTACGAGAGCCAGCAGCACCCGCTGACGTGGAAGCTGTTCATGGTGACCCGCGACGGCGTGACCCCTCACAGCTTTGTAATGCATTGAATTAATTGCCATTTTGTCCTTTCAAGCGTCGGTGGGCCAAGGAGGAGGTGGGATGACCAGGGTTGTGATGCACGAGGCGATGTTGCGCTACCAGTGCAACCTCAAGGGGTGTTGCTGCAAGGGTTGGGGCATCGTCTTCGAGGCCGACGATCTGGTGCGTCTGCTGAAGGTCATCACCGACAACGACCTGCGGGTGGAGCTGATCGGCAACTGCACGATCAAGGTGGACGACGACGGCACGATCCAGCAGTTTCGCATGCAGAACATGGAGAACGACCGGACCTGCCACTACCTGGCGGGCGATGGCACGTGCGGCCTGCACGCCACGTACGGGGTGGGGGTGTTGCCTCGGCTGTGCCGCGAGTTTCCGGCGCACGCGCAGCACGCCGGGGACGAGGTGTCGGTGCACTTCGACGCGGTGTGCCCGGCGGTGCTCGACCAGCTGGACGAGAGCGACGGCCCGTTCGAGGTGATCGAGCTGGAGCCGGAGCCGGGCTCGGAGCTGGAGCTGCGGAGCAAGCGGTATCTGCCGCTGCCTCACATCGCCATCGGCGAGCTTCCGCTGACGTACATCGATCTGGTGGCCATCCGGGAGGTGGTGATCACGGCGTTCAACACGCGGCGCGAGTCGGCGATCGACGTGCTGGCGCGGGTGAACCACGCGCTGGCGGACCTGGCGGCGACGGTGTCGTTCATCCTGAACAACGAGATCTCGACCGATCGCTTCGATGCGTACCTTGACATGTGCGTCGGGCTGCACGACCCCCGCATGTTGGCGGTGTTCTTCAAGTCCTACGAGCGGTTCATCTGGTCCATCGATCTGTCGGAGGTGGACTGGGAGACGCTGGCGGAGCATCTGGCGCCGGACCCGGGCTGGCGTGAGGTGTTCGATCCGCGGGACCCGGCGTGGGATCCGTTCCTGCGGCGGTATCTGGCCCATCGGTTCTTCAGCGGGTTCGACCGCAGCCCGTCGATGCAGGACCTGGGGTTCACCTACGGCACGATCAACCACTCGCTGGCCACGACGTTCCGGCTGGTGGTGGGGCTGTCTCGTTGGCTGGGCCGTCCGGTGGATCGGGCGCTGCTGAAGGTGGCGGTGGGCGCGACGGAGTACCTGTATCGCTCGGTTCGCATCCCGCCGAGCGCGATGCCCTGGTTCGGTCTGGACGCCCAGGACCACCACGGCTCGGCGCGCTCGATGATGACGCCGAAGGTCGAGGCCGACGCCGAGCCGCCCGCCACGGAGTGAGGGGGCGCTACGGTCGACACGAGCCGGGCTCGACGCACCGGCCACCCTCGCAGTGGAAGCTGTAGCACTCGGCGTCGAACTGGCAGCCCTCGTCGAGCCGGCGGCGGGCCAGGCAGATGCTGCGGACGCACGAGAGGCCGTCGGCGCAGGGGACGGCAGGGAAGTGGGTGTCGCACGCGCCGCCGCTGCCGGGCCGGGGGATGCAGAACCCCTCGACGTTGTCGCTGCGCAGGTCGGCCGAGCAGTACCGCGTGGCCGGGCAGAGGTTCGGCTCCCCGACCAGGCACGCCTCCTCCCCGTCCACGGGCGCCCGGCAGGCGTAGAGCTCCTGACCGACCTCAAAGCCCGTCAGCACGCACGACAGAGGCTCGGCGCAGAGCGCGTCGCGCAGGCTGCACGGCTCATCGAGCGCCCCGGAGAACCGGTCGGCGAACGGGACGCACTCGCCGTCCACGTCCTCCTGGTAGCCGCCCTGGCAGTGGAGCCCGTCGCTGCACTCCTGGACGGTCCGGCACGGGTCGCCGAGCCGCCCGATGACCTCGCACCGCTGCTCCGCGCTGCACGTGAGCCCCCGTCGGCACCCGCTCGTCGCCTCGCACGCCTCGCCTTCGTCCCGCGGCGAGGCGCAGACACCGGGGCAGGCCCCGGCGGTGTCGCAGAACAGCCCGTCCTGGCACTCGATGTCGTGCACGCAGCTGGCGCCGAGCGCCTGATGGCCGTCGAACAGGGCGTCGCAGGCCGCCGGCTGCAGGTCGAGATCGCCACACGGGGCCGCGCGGAAGGCCGCCAGGCAGGGCTCGATCTGAGCGGCCTCGAAGGTGACCTGACCGGCGGCGAGCGCCTCGCGCCACTGCGGGAGCTGGCTGTCCACGAACGAGCGCTCGAGCTCCGCGCCGCAGCCCTCACCGCCGATCCGCGAAGCGAGCCACACCGGCGTAAAGCACCGGGCCTGCACCTCACAGAACGCGTCCCCAAGCCCCACGGCCAACCGCTCGAGCTCCTCGTCCGGCGTCTCGATCGGCGGCACCGCAGGCGGCGTCGCCTGCTCCCCGCACGCGCCCAGCAGCGGTGTCCCGAGCAGCAGGAGCGTGAGCGCGTGGTGCCTCATGCCTCAGCGGCCAGCCAGCGTGACGGTGCCCAGATCCGTGTTGCAGCCGTCCACCGGGAGCTTGATCTCCACGCGATTCTGCTTGTACCTCTGAGGGTTGGGAGGCACGATCCGCTCGTTGAAGCCGAGCTCACCCACGACCTGGGTGGCGCCCGTGGCCACGACCAGCTTGTCGATGGTGAACCGGTTGCCGTCCGTGTTGCCCGAGAACAGCTCCTCGGACTTCGACAGCTGATCGACCGGATACCACGCCACGTCCATCCTCTCGATCGGCGTCCCATCCTCGCCGACCAACGTCCCTGTGATGGTGCAGCTGACCGGCTGATCACTCTCGCCCAGCCCGCTCAGATCGCCGAGGGCGTTCAGGGTCTCGCACCCCGTCATCAGCACCAGCAGCGCGGCGAACGCGACGAGCGGCAGGACGTGTCGGCGGAGCAAACGGGCAAGGCGGTGGGAGAGTCTGCTCATGATACCTCGGCGCGGGAGCCATGCGGCGTAAGGCCGCGCGGCTTCATCTCTTCTCGGGGGGGCGGATCGCCGGCGACGCGGCGAGTGTACCCGAAAGGCGCGCGGGACGCACGGCCGAGGTGGGGGCAGGGAGCAAGACGCAGTGATCAGGATTCGAACCTGACCGCTCCTCCGGGGGAGGAGGCCCGACCGTTGGGCTGCACCGCGAAGATCGGTGAGGTGTGGAGCGTTCGCCCGGGGGTGTGCCACCGAAGATTTCTTTGGGATGGCTCGAACTTCGTGTCTCTCACCGACGGCGCCCCCCTGTACAACGCCCGTGCCAGCGGGGAGTGCGGCTGGCGACAACATCCACGGAGGTCGGCGGTGACGGGGTGCGGTGCCGACTCCGGCGCTCTGCGTCCGGCGCTGGCGTGGGTCTGACGCGATGATCCTCTCCTCGCCCTTATCCCACCGGATAGAGCGCCGCGGGGCGCCTACGGCGCTCCTGTCGACTCGCCGAACCGACGGACGAACAGCCAGCGGCCCTCGGCGTCCACCTCGATCAGCAGCGTCTCGTCGCCTGCGGGGGTGTGAAGCAGGGCCAGCGGCGCGGCGCCTGGGGTGGCGGGCAGGGTCCGGTGCGCGGTCCAGCCTCCGCGGGGGTCTTGGGGCTCGCCGAGCCAGAGGCTGAGGGTCCGGCCGGGGCCGCTCCCGATCAGGAGGTCGCGCGCGCCGTCACCGTCGAAGTCGAACGGCAGGAGGGTGTCGACCGTCTCGGCGCCAGACAGCTGTCTCACCTGCCCCTCCAGGGTCTGGCCGGTGGCGCGGAGGATGTGGACCGCGCCCTCGGCGCCGCCGATGACCAGCTCGCGGACGCCGTCGCCGTCGGTGTCGATGGGCAGGAGCACGGTCGGGCTCGGCACCGTCCAGGCGGTCGGGGCGGCCAGCTCGGGGCCGCACGTCGACAGGTAGACCCACACGCGGTCGTCGGCGGGTTCGGCCACCGCGACGTCGAGGAAGCCGTCGTGGTTGAGGTCGAGGAGGGCAATGGCTTCGGCGTGGGGGTGCACGGCGAGCGCGGTGGGCGAGGCGAGGGCGTCAGCGGCGAGTGGGAGGGCGTAGAGGTCGATCTGGCCGTCCTCGGCGATGACGGCGAGCCGGGGTCCGTCGGCGTCGCGGGCCACGACGAGGCGTCGGGCGGTTGCGGCGAGCTGGAGGGTGCGGTGGAGGGTCCAGGTCGTGCCGTGGGCGCGGTTCTCGAGGAGGGTCAGGGTCGTCTGGCCCGCGGTGGCGACGAGGAGGTCGGGGCGGCGGTCGCCCTTCTGGTCGAGGGCCACCATCGCCACGACCGCGCCGGGCAGCTTGGCCGTGGCGGTCGCCACGAGGCGGCCGGCGGGTGTGGTGCGGCGGAAGGTCACGGTGTCGTCGACGGCGATGGCGAGGTCTTCGATGCCGTCGCCGTCGAAGTCGAGGGGTGTCGCCACGATGGGGGCGCCAAGGGGTCCGCCGAGGGGCGTTCGCTCGGGCGCGACGAGGCGCTGGTCCTCGTGGTCGACCCACCAGAGGATCGGGCGCGACGGGTCGGCGAGCAGGAGCTCCACGCGGGCGTCGAGGTCGGCGTCGTAGAGGGCGAAGGGGGGCGGGGCGTCGGTCGGCGGGGCGTCGGGGGGCGGGGGGGGCAGCGGGTACACGGCCAGCGGCTCGAAGGTGTCCTGGCCGGTCGCGGCGTACAGGTGGAGGGCGCGGGTGGTCGGGGACCACGCCGTCAGATCCAGCAGCCCGTCCATGGTGAGGTCGCCCAGGGCGCCGCGGGTCAGGAGCTGGTCGATGTCGCTGAGCACGACCTCCGGGAACAGGCCGTTGCCGGTGTTCGGGAGCACGCGCACGCCGTCCCCCACGAAGACGAGCTCGTCGAAACGGGTGGTGTCCACCTGGCCGAGCAGCACGTCGTCGACGCCCTCGATGGGCAGCAGCGAGGTCTCGAAGCGCTGGATGCGGTTGATGACGAGGAACGCCCGGCGGTCGCGGGACCGCACCGCGACGGCGTCGGGCCAGGTGTCGGCGTTGAGGGTTCCCAGGGCCACGCGGGCCGCCTCGGTGCCGTTGAGCACGAAGGTGGGCGGCTGGAGCGTGCCGTCCGGGCGTCCGAGCACGCGGGCGAAGCCTCCAGCCGCCGCGTTCGACACGAGGAGGTCGGGCACGGCGTCGCGGTTGAAGTCCTCGGTGTGGAGCGTGTCCGGCGTCCCGCCCACCGAGCGGCTCTGGCCGCGCACGAAGCTGCGGCCCCCGTCGTTGAGCAGCAGCTCGATCCGACCCGTGCCCCGCATCGTCGTCGCGAGGTCGAGGTCACCGTCACGGTCGAGATCCAGCGCGACCGTGGCGCTCGGATCGCCGTTGCCGACGCTCACCACGACGTGCTCATGTGCGCCAGGATCGCCGATCGAGAATACGACTTCAAGGGCGCCACGGGTGGGCAGTGGGATCGCGACGTCGATCGCTCCGTCCCCGTCAATATCGGCGATCGCGAAGGTTCCACCGACCGCCTCGAGCGGCACCGGGCGTCCGAAGCGTTCGCCTGGATTACCATCGGGTGGCACAGCAGGAATACACCGTCCGTCCGCGCAGACCGCGCTGTCGAGGCAGGACGTCCCGCAGCGTCCACATGCCGTCGCGTCGGTGGTGAGGTCGACGCACGAGGCTCCGCAGAGCGTCAGCGCCTCGGGGCAGGGCAGGGGAGAGGGGCAGGTCGGGGGCACATCGGGGGGGACGTCCTCGGCGGCGTCGGCGTCCTCGAGGGTGTCTTCGGCGGTGTCTGCGTCCTCGGCGGCGTCGGGGGGCGTGTCCTCGGGGGCGTCTGCGTCCTCGGTGGTGTCCTCGGTTGGGTCGACGTCCTGCGCAGTGTCGGCCGGTTCGGCGGTGGTCGGCGGCTGGGGGTTGCGGCCGCACGCGACCAGCGTGGCGGCGACGCACAGCAGCGCCCACAAGGCCCGATGAGCGGGGCGGAGCGGCGAGCGCCTCGGGGGCGCGGTCCTGGGGTCCATGGAGCTGGGCATAACGGCTCTCGCAGTCCACACGTCGCTTTGCCGAACGCGGGACAGATATGCCATGGTGCCGTCCCGTCTGTCTCGGATTCTCTGCGTGGAGGTGACGCGATGTCGGCGGCGAAGGCAAGGCCCAGGGTGATCGGCGTGATCGGCGGCTCGGTGGTGGGCCCGGACGTGGAGGCCATCGCCGAGGAGGTCGGCGCCGCCATCGCCGAGGCGGGGGCGGTGCTGGTCTGCGGCGGCCGAGGTGGCGTCATGGCCGCGGCCTGCCGCGGCGCGCGAAGCCGGGGCGGCCTGACCCTCGGCGTGCTGCCTGGCACCGACCGGGCGCAGGCCAACCCATGGGTCGACCTCCCCATCGTGACCGGGCTCGGCGAGGCGCGCAACGTGATCATCTGCCGAACGGCCGAGGTCGTGGTCGCGATCGATGGGGGCTATGGCACGCTCAGCGAGATCGCGTTCGCCCTGCACTTCGGGACGCCGGTGGTGGGGGTGGGGACGTGGTCCGTCCAGCCCCACGGCGGAGGCGAGGACCCGATCGTGCGGGCGGGCTCCGCCGCAGAGGCCGTGGCCATGGCCCTCGACCTCGCGGCGGCGCGGGGGTGACGGGGCTCAGGGCTCGGTGGTGAGCGGCAGGGGGGCCGCCCAGGCGCGGTCGGGGGTGTAGTAGAGGAACGCCGAGGACGCCGGGCCCTCGAACGTGCCGGGCACCTCCGCCTGCAGATCGAGGTCCAGCGGGAGGCGCTGGAGCGGGCCCATGCCGTCGAGGTAGAGCACCACGCCGCGCGGGCGCACCTCCACGTGGGCCACCAGCCCCTTGTCCTGCAAGGCCTCCAGCTGCCACCGCTGGACCTTCAGGCCGGCCGGAATCCCGAGCTCGATCAGGGTCATACCGATCGGCTGCTCCTTGCGGTTCTCCACCACCGTCGACAGCCGCACCGACTCGCCGAGCTTCGTGCGCCCGCTGGACAGCGAGGTCTTCAGCCCCACCGGCGCCTCCGACGCGCTCTGCGGCGAGCGGGTGCTGTAGCGCACGTCGAGCCCGTAGGGCGCGCCGTCGGTGCCGGTCAGGGTGAGACGGACGGTGTTCGGGCCGTCGTGGAGATAGCGCGCCAGGTCCGGGACCACGAGGGGGCGAAGCGACGTGGGCGGCAGCGGGACCGTCGCCACCTTCTTGCCGTTGACCTCCACCGCCACCGATCCGGCCCGCTCGACCATCGGGCCGCGGCTGGCCCGGACCTCGATCGCCTTGAGCGCCATGATCGTCCCCTGCGTCGTGCCCCAGCCACCGCCCGAGAGGCGGGTGGTGAAGAGCCACTGGATCGCCCGGTTGAACGGGGCGTCGTGGTCGCCCGCCGCCGCCAGCGCCAACGCCGCCAGCGCCGTCGTCTCGACCGTCTTCGGGCCCCCGCCGCTGCCCACGATCGTGCTCGCCGCCCCCTCGAATGCCCCCGTGGCCCCCTGCATCCCTGCCAGACGCCTCGCCGCGGTCCGCGTCGCCTCGCCCTGGTCCTTCTGGTTGGCCAGGGTGAGCGCCGTGAGCGCCAGCAGGTAGGGATCGGTGGCCGAGGTGGCGCGCTCGACGGCGCGGGCGAGCTCGGCCTTGTCGTTGCCGCCGCGGGTGCGGGACAGCGCCCAGGCGACGTAGGCCTCTCGCACCTCGCCTGTGTTGGCGCCGAACTGGTCGAGGCCCTTTGAGCTCGCCAGGTAGCCGCCCTTGCCGTCGCGACGGGAGCGGAGCCAGGACGCCGTGCGCTCGATGAGCTTCGGGTCGACCGGGTAGACCACCTGCATGTCGAGGAACTGCATCAGGCCGTACGCGGTCAGCGTCTCGTGCGCGGGCGCCTTGCCCCACCAGTCGAAGCCGCCGCCCTCGACCTCGTAGCCGGTCAGCCGCTCGTAGCCGGCGGCCAGACGGGCGTGGGCGTCGGCGGCGAGCTTCGGGTCCACCCCGCGCGTCTCGCCCAGCACTCGGAGCACCATGATGTTCGGGTAGTTGACCGAGCTCGTCTGCTCGAAGCAGCCGTACGGCGTGCTCAACATCCCGGAGAGGCTGTCGAGCAGGATCGCCACGTGGTTGGGCATCAGCTTGAGCTCGGCCTCGACGCTGCCGGGCATCGGCGAGGAGAGGGTGAGGGTGGTGTCGACCGGGGTGTCGCGCAGGAGGGTGCCGGAGCGGCCGAGGCGCTGGGGGAAGCCGGCCGCGACGACCTTGATCGTGCCCTTGACCGCGTCGTCGAGCCCGGCAGCCTCTGCCCGGAGCTCCCAGGTCGAGGTGCCGGTCGCCGCCGTGGCGGTGATGGGCAGGTTCACGGTCTTGCGCTCGCCCGGAGCCAGCTTGATGCGCTGGCTGGCGGGATGTTTCACGTCAAACAATGCGTCGAACCGGCTGGTCAGCTCCACCGTCAGCGTCTCGGTCGTCTGGTTGGCCAGCAGGGCTTGAATTTGCACCACGTCGCCGCTCGAGACCTCCACCGGAACCTTCACGTCCAGCGAGAACGGCAGCGCGCTGGTCACCTCCAGGGTCCCCTCCCCCGCCTCGCCGCTCCCCACACCCTCGGCGGACACGCTGAACGTGGTCAGGGCGTCGCTCAGCGGGAAGCTCAGCCGGGCGATGCCGTCCTTGCCGGTCTGCACGTTCGGCGCCCAGAGGACCGTGTCGCGGAAGTCGTCACGGGGGGTCTTCGGGGTTCGCTTGACGGCGTGCGGGATGGGGAACACGCGGGCGACGCTGACGCGCGGGACCACACGCAGGGGGCCGTCGATGTCGAGCAGGTTGAACTCCACCCGGTTGTTCCGCAGCCGGTCCTCGGCCGTCGTGTTCGGCACGATGGGGTGGGCCTCTCCCCAGGAGAACGCCTCCAACCGCTCCGGCGCAATCCCTTGAAGGATCAGGTAGTTACGCACGGCCTCGGCGCGCTTGAGGCCCAGGGCGAGGTTGCGCTTCTCGGTGCCCCGGTCGTCGGTGTTGCCCTCGAGCCGGAGCTTGCGGATCATGGGGTAGTTCTTGAGGACCTCGGCGACCTCGTTGAGGATCGGCAGGGAGACAGGCTTGAGCACCGCCTTGCCCGGGTCGAAGTAGATGCGCTCGAGGATCTGGATCTGCTGGTCGCTCACGATGACCCGATCCCCGCGCTTGCCGCCCATCGCGGGGGTCGTCGGGAGCGGTTTGGTCGCGGGCGCGGTGCCCGCTGCGGCGACGGGGATCCGGACGGCCTTGCCGTCGAGGTCGCGCGGCAGACCCCGGTCGTGGATCGGCCCCGGCGGTGGGGAGGTCGGAGGGTCGAACGTCGGCCGGTCGCTGGCGGTGATGAGGAGCTGCGCCTCGGGGCAGCCGTCCTCGTCCTGCTGGCCGTTCCAGATCTCGGGCTCGTTCGGGCACTTGTCGTCGAGGTCGGGGATGCCGTCCCGGTCGTTGTCGGGCTCGGGGCAGCCGTCGCCGTCCTCGAAGCCGTCGAGGTCCTCGGGCTCGAGCGGGCACAGGTCGGTGTTGTTGAAGATGCGGTCGCCGTCCACGTCCGGCGGCAGCTCCTTGCAGCCGAAGGTCGCGGCCGGGCCCCGGCTCGTGCGGGCAGGCGTCGTCGCGCTGGAGGACGCCGTCGCCGTCGTCGTCCTGGTTGTCGAAGCAGCCGTCGTCGTCCTCGAAGCCGTCGAGGTCCTCGGCCTCCTTCGGGCACTTGTCGTTGAGGTCGATGATGCCGTCGCGGTCGCCGTCGGTCAGGACGGTGGACAGCACCTCGAAGCGCCGGTAACCGCGCGTGCCGAGCAGCAGGTCGAGGGCGCGGCCCGCGTCGGCGTTGTCGGCGTCGAAGTACCGCCGGGGCTTATCGACCGCGCCCGGCACCTCCTGTTCGAGGTAGAGGCGGCTGAGGATGTTGCCGGCGTCGTCGTCATCGGCGACCTCGAGGGTGCGCTTGTCGACCACGGCGACGGCGAGCGCTGTCTGGACAGGCTCGCCCTCCGGCGAGGTGGCCTTGACGGTGAGGGTGACGGGGTCGCGGGGTCCGTACCGCTTGCGGTCGGCCTCGATGTGGAGCTTGAGGCTGTGGCGCCGGTTGCGGTAAACGAGGCGTTCGGCGAGCGGTTGGAGGTTGTCGCCGAGCACGGTGACGCGGGCGACGCCCTGGGCGCGGGCCAGCGCATCGGACGGCTTGAGGGTGACCACGCTCGGCGCGCCGGCCTCGACGTGGACGCGGGCCTGGTCGAGCACGGCCTCGCGCTGCGCCCCGAACACGACGACGTCCTGGCTCTTCGTGCACTGCACGGCGAGCCGGAGCTCGGTCAGCGCGCCGTCCACGTCGTCGAAGCTGCGCAGGACGCAGCCGGCGGCCTTGACCTCGGGCAGCGGCACGGCGTCTTCGATGCCGGGCGGCCCGTAGACCAGGAGGCGGTAGCTTCGACCGGCCTCGGGGGTGAACTCGAACCGCCCCATGCCGTAGAGGCTGCTGCGCAGCTCGGCCACGATGTGGTTCGTCTCGTCCACGACGAGGCCCCAGATGTCCGCCGGCTCCCCGTCCGGCCGCACCGCGTCGAAGTACACCCGCGCCGGCAGCCCCGCGACCAGATCACCGCCCTCCGGGAACAGCCCCACCTGCACCGCGGCGCCGGTCAACGGGATGGCCTCCAGGATCGACTCCCGGCTGCCCCCATCCTCGGCGATCACGTTGAGCACGGCGTCCGTGCCCTTGTACCCCGCCGGCACCTCGAAGCTGACGGTGGCGCGGCCGTCCGCGTCGGTCTTGACCTCGGACCGCACGCTCTGCTGCCCCGCGAACCGGGCCTCGGCGACCAGCTTGACGCCCGCCAGCGCCTCACCGGACTTCCGCCGGAACTCGACGGCGGCCCGCACGGTCTCCCCCGGCGCGTAGGACGCCTTGAGGAACTCGACCTCCTTGAGGAGCTGCGCCTTGCCGTACGCGCTGACGTAGATCACCCGCTGATCGGTGTTGCCCTCCGGGAACGTCACCTGCACCGTGTACTCACCGCCGACCGCGCTCTCCGGAATGTCGAGGTCGTTCCAGGCAATGCCTTGACCCGACTCGACATTCTTTGAGGTGATGTGTTCCCCCCGTGGCCCATACAGCCGGTAAACCGCGAGCGCCGCCGCGGTCTTCGGCGCCAGATCCCCCGCCCCGAGGTTCCACGTCTGCACCCAGATCACCTCGCCCGGTCGGTAGATCGGCCGGTCCGTCTTGATGTAGGTGCGCCGCCCGTGGATGGCGCCGTACGCCGTCGCGAGCTGCTTCGCCATCGTCGATTGCACGTCCGTCGCCGCCAGCCTCGCCGAGGGCGCTGGCGCGGGCTCGGGCGCAGCCGAAGGGGGCTCGGCCAGCGCGGTGCCGCTGGCGGCGAGCGTGAGAGCGAAGGCCGCGAGCATCGCGCGCCGGGTCGACATGATCATCTCCTCTCCATGTTCGGCGCGTCAGCCGCGCATTACCTCGATCGCCGACGCCTTGACGAAGGCGATCAGCTCCTTGCCCAGCTCCAGCCCGAGATCGGCGCTGGCCTCCTGGGTGATGTGCGAGGTCACCTGAAACCCGGCGTCGAGCTCGACCAGGATGCCCCCGTTCAGCCTCCGCAAGGCAGCGACCCGCCCGGTGAGCTGGTTGCGCGGGGAGGCCTGCGTGCGGGCGACCAACGCCAGCCCGACCGCCTCCGGCGGGACCACCAGCCGCACCCTTTGCCCGATGTCCAGGGAACCCATGACGTGGACATCGTGCCCGTGGATGTCCACCGAGGCAAGCGTCGCCTCGGTGCCGGCCCGCGTCACCGTCCCGCACCAGAAGTTCGGCGCCAGCCCCTGCGCGGGCACGAGACCGAAGAGCATGCCGAGCAGCGCCTCCGGAGGCCCCTGGGCCTCCACGCGGCCGTCGTGCAGCACGATGACATCATCGGCCAGGGCCATGACCTCGTCGACGATGTGGGTCACCAGCACCAGCGGCACGTCGATGAGGTCCACCAGCTCCCCCAGCAGCGCCACGAGCTGCCGCCGCAGCCGATGATCGAGCCCCGTGAACGGCTCGTCGCACAAGAGCACCTCGGGCTCGCTCAACAGCGCCCGCCCCAGCGCCACCCGCCGCTGCTCGCCGCCGGAGAGCTGGTGCGGCCGGCTGCCGAGCAGGGGCCGCAGCTCCAGCCGATCCACCATCGCGTCAAAGTCCACCCGCCCCCGCGCCCGCCTTCGCCCATAGTTGAGGTTCTCCTCGACGGTCAGGAGCGGGAACAAGAGCGGGTCCTGACTCACCATGCCCACGCGCCGCTCGTGCGAGCTGACGTGGATACGGTCCTTCGTGTCCAGATATACCCGCCCAGCGACCTCGATGCGGCCGGCATCTGGCTTGATCACCCCGGCGATGGCCGATAAGATCGTCGACTTTCCGCTGCCCGACGGACCGAACAACGCCACGCGGCGCCCCCGGCTCTGCACGTCAAGGTCGAGCGTGAAGCGCCCAAGGCGTCGCAGGAGCGCGACGGTCAGGGTGGCGCCAGCCGGGCTTTCTGCCATCGGGATAATCCTTCGTAGATCGCCAACGCGACCACCGCCACACCCAGTGAGATCCACACCAGCGTCGCCGCCGGCTCCTCGCCGCCCGGGCTCTCCAGCAAGACATAGATCGCCATGGAGAGAGTCCGGGTCTCCCCCTCGATGTTCCCGGCCAGGATCGTCGTCGCCCCGAACTCGCCCAGAGCGCGGGCAAACGCCAGCATCGCCCCCGCCCCGATGCCCGGCGCCGCCATCGGCAGCGTGATGCGCCAGAGACACTGGAGCCGGCTGTCGCCCAGCGTCCGGGCCATCGCCTCGTACCGCGGGTCCACCGACTCGATCGCGATCCGCGTCATCAACACCAGGAGCGGGAACCCCACCACCGCCGCCGCCAGCACCGCCCCCCACCGCGTGAACGCCAGCTCCAGCCCCACCACCTCCAGCACCGGCCCCAGCAGCCCGCGCCGACCAAACACCGCCAGCAGCAGGTAGCCCGTGACCACGGGCGGCAACACCAGCGGCGCCATCACCAGCGTCGACAGCAGCGTCTTGCCCGGGAACTGCTTGCGCGCCGTCAACCAGCCGATGAACACCGCCGGCGGCAACGCCATCACGACGGCCAGCAGAGCCACCTCCAGCGACAGCAGCAAGGCATTGGAGATCGATACAGATGGCATCGGAGCTCGTCAGCGGGGGGGAGGGGAGCCCGCGCCCGACCGCGGGCAGGGCGTCAGCGGGCGGTCGCGATCGTCTCGCCCATCACCGTCCGCACCACCACCGACGCCGCCACCATGCCAAAGACGCTGGTCACGAACCCGGCGCTCCCGTCGATCAGGTTGCGGTTGTCGCAGGAGTGCAGCTCGTTCTCCTTGCTCGGGCACACGCACATGAAGCCGTTGGTCAGCGCGTCGTAGGAGAGCTCCTTCGGGAAGGTGCGGGCCTCCGGGCTGAACACCGCCAGCACCCCCGTGTCCTTGCCGTCCGCGCCCAGCCCATAGTTCTTCCGGAGGTACTTGCGCACCTCCCGCGCCATCGGATCACCGTGCGTGCGGGCGATGTCCGCGATCTGGATCTGCGTCGGGTCCAGCTTGCCCGCCGCACCCATGCTGCTGATGATCGGGATGCCCTGCCGCTTGCACGTGGCGATCAGATGCAGCTTGGCCGTCATGTTGTCGATCGCGTCCACCACGAAGTCCGGTCGATCCTCCAGCAGCGCCTCCGAGGTGTCCTCGTTGTAGAACGCCTTGATCGCGATGATCTCCGCCTCGGGGTTGATCGCCTTCATCCGGTCGGCCATCTCGTCGCACTTGGGCTTGCTGTAGGCCCCCTTCAGCGCGTGGAGCTGGCGGTTGACGTTGGTCACGCACACGTCGTCGAAGTCCACGAGCACCATCCGGCCCACGCCCGATCGGATCAGCCCCTCCGCCGTGAAGCTCCCCACGCCCCCCAACCCGAAGATCGTCACCGACGTCTGCGCCAGACGCTCCATCGTCGACTCGCCGAACACCCGCGCCGCGCGGTCCCAGCGCCGATGCAGTCGCCACGCCTTGTCGCCACGCTTGCGCTCGGCCTCAGCCGCTGCGGTGGCGTTCGCGATGCTCTCCCGCAGCGCCTGCTGCCGCGCCAGCACCGACGGGCACGCGCTCCCGCACGGCGTCGCGGTCGCCTCCGCCTCGGCAAACTTCTCGTGGCGATCGCACGCCAGGAGGCGATCGGTCGCGCAGCCGTCGGCGTCGTTGTGCGCGCAGGAAGCCGGCGCGTGGGGGATCTCGGACTCGGTGGAAACAGTGAGTTCTGTGCTCATGACATCTGATCGGTGAGGGTCGGCGCCCAGAGCGCCTCCAGGAGAGAGAGCACCGCCGTGGTCAGCCCACGCTGACCCGCTCGGGCGGGCTCAACGTCCGAGCCCGCCCCTCGCGGCGATGACTGCGGAGGGTGGCGTAGGTCCCCGCTCCCGTCAAGCCCCGATGTGCGAGCACACCGGCTGGCCTTGCCTCCTGCCCCAAGAGAGTTTCGAGCACACTTGATTTTTTGAGGGAGGGTACTATGATGGGACTGTCTTCTTTCAACTGGCCTGGAGGATCTTTCCAACGTCACCGTGCGTTGGTCCTGACGTGGGCCACTGATTTCAGGCCGATATACAGGGCGGTAAACGGCTCCCACCCCCTATCCTTCCCCTCCACCTCGCGTGAGCACGCAATGAGGTGGGGTATCCGCTGTGACAACTCCGAGCCCTTCGGAGTCCTGCCAACTTATCCCACCGCTCGGACCTTCCCCTCCGCCCCTCGTATGGGGGGAAGGCTCCACCCGCCTTTTTTCTGACTGGCTGTTCTGTACGTCTGCCGTGCTGATCTGTGTGTCTGCCGTGCTGATCTGTGCGTCTGCCGTGCTGATCTGTGCGTCTGCCGTCTCGCTTGGCTGTTCTGTACGTCTGCCGTCTCGCCTCACTCCGTTCGGCTCCCTGCGCCTTTCGCTGTCGCTCAGGCGCCGGCAGACGGGTTCGGCTCCCTGCGCCAGTGATC
>Ga0100377_1001157_pt1 | contig 22924 bp, 13 predicted proteins | sample CryGeymeta201501_FD_83664 | JGI IMG/M metagenome (GOLD analysis project Ga0100377, IMG submission 83664) | Groundwater microbial communities from Crystal Geyser aquifers in Utah, USA - Crystal Geyser metaG 2015-01 | ecosystem: Environmental > Aquatic > Deep subsurface > Groundwater | place: USA...
CACGCAGTGCAACGCCGACGGCAACGTCGAGACCTGCACCGCCGACGCCGACGGCTGCCTCGCCTGGACCGAGACCGACGCCTGCGACGGCGCCCTCCAGACCTGCACCGTCGCCAACGATGTCGCGGCCTGCACCTGCACCGACGCCTGCGCCGCCGACGCCACGCAGTGCAACGCCGACGGCAACGTCGAGACCTGCACCGCCGACGCCGACGGCTGCCTCGCCTGGACCGAGACCGACGCCTGCGACGGCGCCCTCCAGACCTGCACCGTCGCCAACGACGTCGCCGCTTGCACCTGCACCGACGCCTGCGCTGACGGGGACTCCCGCTGCAACGGTGACAGCACCGCCACCGAGGTCTGCACCGCCGACGCCGATGGCTGCTTCGACTACGCCGCCGGCACCACCTGCGACATGGGCACCACCTGTCAGGTCGCCAATGACGTCGCCGCCTGCGTCTTCGTCTGCAACAACACCTGCGACGCTGGCGGCACCCGCTGCAGCGCCACCGGCGCCGTCGAGGCCTGCACGGCAGACGCCAACGGCTGCCGCGACTGGGCCGAGACCGACGCCTGCGACGGCGCCCTCCAGGCCTGCGACGCCACCTCCGGCACCGCCCTCTGCACCTGCAACGACACCTGCGGCGCTGGCGCCACCCGCTGCAACGCCGACAGCACCGCCACGGAGATCTGCACCGCAGACGCCGACGGCTGCCTCGACTACGCCGCCGGCACCACCTGCGACATGGGCAACACGTGCCAGGTCACCAACGGCGCCGCAGCCTGCGCCCCGACCTGCACCGACACCTGCGACGCCGTCGGAGCCACCCAGTGCGGCATGACCGGCGCCGTCGAGACCTGCGCCGCTGGCGCTGACGGCTGCCGCGCCTGGACCGAGACCGACGCCTGCGACGGCCCCCTCCAGACCTGCGACGCCACCTCCGGCACCGCCATCTGCGCCTGCAACAACAACTGCAACGCCGGTGAGTCGCGCTGCAACGCCGACAACACCGCACCCGAGACGTGCGCCTCCGATGCCGACGGCTGCCTCGACTACGCCGCAGGCACCACCTGTGACATGGGCACCGTCTGCATGGACACCCCCATGGGCGCCTTCTGCGACGTGCCGGCCGGCTCCTGCGCCAACCCCATCGTCGTCAACCAGTCGATCGTGTTCGACGGCGACGACATCAACGACCTCGGTGACAACTTCACCTACACAGACGGCTCCTGCAGCGCCGCCAGCGACGCCCCTACCGCCCCCGAGGCCGTCTTCCAGGTCGACCTCCTGGCCGGCGAGACCGTCGTCGTCCGAGAGCTCGGCGGCCTGGACGCCGTCATCAAAGGCCAGGTCGGCGCCTGCGACCCGACCGCCCCCTGCTTCCTCGCCGAGGACCTCGGCACCGACGAGTCGGGCGGCCTCGCCCAGCGCGCCAACAGCGACGTGACCGCCTTCGTCATCGTCGGCGCCTGGTCCGCTACCCCCAGCCCTGCCGACTACAGCATCCTCATCGACATCCTGCCCCCCGAGGACTGTGGCAACAACACCGACGACAACGCCGACGGCCTCGTCGACTGCGCCGACTCCCAGTGCTTCGGCGATCCGACCTTCTGCGCCACCGAGTCCCTCTGCGCCGACGGCGCCGACAACGACAACGACGGCGCCACCGACTGTGAAGACACCGACTGCGCCATGCAGCCGGCGTGCGACCGCGCCCACGGCATCTACCAGCAGTTCGCCGGCGACTTCGACCTGAGCCACACCAGCCTCATCTTCACCCCGCGCACGGGCGCGCCGGACGGCTTCGACTTCGAGGTCACCCCCGGCCTGCAGAGCTTCCCGATCCCGCCGGGCTCGACCTTCGGCAGCCGCCAGTTTCAGCTCGGCGACGATGAGTTCGTCGAGCTGCCGATCCCCCAGCCGGTGATGATCTTCGGCCAGACCTACAACACCTTCTACCTCGGCTCGAACGGCTTCCTGACGGGCAACGCCGGCGACACCAGCGCCGATGGCTCCACCGCCAGCTTCTTCGAGTTCCCCCGGATCGCCGCGCTCGACGCCGACCTCGACCCCAGCGCTGCCGGCACCATCACGCTCGATATCCTCGGCAACTTCCCGAACGTCACCGGCGCCGCGTTCACCTTCCAGAACGTGCCGACCTTCGGCACCGACGCCCTCAACTCATTCCAGATCATCGTGCACTTCGCCTCGGGCATCATCGAGTTCCACTACCTGGACATCGACCCGGCGATCAACGCCTTCGTCGGCGTGAGCGACGGCGACGAGGCCGGCAACAGCATCTTCCCGCCTGCCACGGACTTCTTCCGGGTGGCGGCTGCGCCGCGCATCAACGAGCTGGTCTACGACGACCCGTCCAACGACGACGCCGAGTTCGTAGAGCTCATCGGTGAGCCGGGCCAGTCCCTCGACGGGCTGACGCTGGCGCACATCAACGGCGCCGGCGGCGTCCCCATCTGGGGGATCCCCCTCGACGGCCTGACCTTCCCCGACGACGGCTACCTGGTCATCGGTGACGCAGGCGTCGCCAACGTCGACGTGGACTGGGCCACACGGGGCCGCGCTGGCGGCGCCAACAGCGATATCCAGAACGGCCCCGAGTGGATCGGGCTGGTGGCCAACGCCGGCACCCCCGGCCAGGTCGTTCTGGACGCGATGGGCTTCGAGTTCGGCCTGGGGGCCAACACCTTCGGTGAGGGTGAGTCGGCGCCGGGGATCGACTTCGGCGACTGGAACACGTCGATCGGCCGCTTCCCGGACGGGATCGACACCAACGACAACAGCGCCGACTTCGTCGTCGCCGTCTACCCGAGCCCCGGCGAGGCCAACTTCCCCGCCCAGCCGGACGCGGCGCTCTACACGCGTCTGACCGGCGTGGGCAGCGGCGATGCGGTCGCCTACCCCGGCAGCATCCCCGACAACGACCCGACGGGCGTCAGCTTCACGATCCCCAACCCCGGCTTCCTGTCGGGCGGGAGCATCGCCGACCTCCAGATCGGCATCAACATGCTCCACTCCTACCCTGGCGACCTGATCGTCGAGCTGACCAGCCCGGGTGGACGCACGGTCCGCCTCTACAACGACCCGGCGGACAACATCCCGAACCTGATCGCCCTCTGGGACCTCTACAGCGTGCCGCTCGAGTCCCTCGACGCGTTCAACGGCGAGGTGCTGGACGGCGCGGCCTCGGGCAACTGGACGCTGTTCATCTCCGACAACGGCCCGGCGGACCTCGGCACGCTGATCGACTGGGCGCTGTTCGTGGAGCTGGGACCGATCGTTGGCCAGGTGCACGACGTCAACATCTTCGGATTCACGATGAACCCGAGCCCCGTGACCATCGCGGTCGGAGACTCGGTGCGCTGGACCAACCAGGACCTTGCCACGCACACCGTCACCAGCGGTAACCCCGGCGACGGTGACGCCGGCATGCTGTTCGACAGCGGGGACCTCAGCACGGGCGCGAGCTTCGAGTTCACCTTCGGCACGCCGGGCACCTACACCTACTTCTGCCGGCCGCACTTCGGCACCATGTTCGGGTTCCAGGTCATCGTGCAGTAGGGCCTCTCGGGACGCTGCGGCGCCTCCACGGCGCTGCTCCCCACGGCGGGCGCGAAGCGCCCGCCTCCCTCTCCCTCCCCAACCTGCGACCTCTCAGCGAGCGCGCGTCGCCCGGTCGCCGAGGTGCGTCACCTCTACCCATCCCCTCCTGACCACTCTATAGTGCTCGCACGATCTCCTGACCGGGCCTCTCGCCCGCTGCCCACGCATCGCCATGAGCACACCAAACACCACCGAGACCAGCGCCACAGGCGGCCTCGGCGCCCTCGCCATCATCACCATCGTCGCCGGCATCGGCGTGATCTTGCTGACCCTGTGCGGCAACGCCTCGATGCTCCTGTTCCCGCTCATGAAGAACATGCCCGGCATGGGCCCGGCGCTGGAGGCGACCGAGCGCATGATGAGCGACACGCGCATCCTCGCCATCAGCCTCGGCTACGCGCTGTGCACGATCGCGCTCTGGAGCGCCGCCATCGCCTCGGGCTTCGGCATGTTCAAGCTCCGGCCGTGGGGGCGGCGGCTGGCGGTGCGGTTCGCCATCGGGCACCTCGGGATGTGGGTGGTCTACCTGCCGCTCAACCTGTTCTTCGTGCAGCCCATCGTCCGCAGCTACACCGAGGGGCTGCCCGCCACCCCGATGACCTCCAGCTTCGCGGGCATCCTCATCACGAACCTCGTCACCTTCGTGATCTACAACGCGCTGCCGGTGGTGCTGCTCGCCATCCTGACGCGGCCGGGGGTCGCGGCCCGCTTCACGCAAGGCGTGTAAGGCACGACGCTGGCACGCGTTTCTGCGGCATCGACCTCGCGATCCACCGCGGCGGCGCGCCCCGCGCACCCGCGGTCGCCATAGCCCCGGAGCCCCCGATGAACCGCCGCGTCCCCCCCATGCTCGCCGCCCTCGTCGCGCTCACCGCGCTCTCCGCCTGCCACAACCTCACCGGCCCCGACCTCAACGACGTCATCCAGAAGGCCACCCGCCAGGACCTTCAGCGCTTCGACTCCGACGAGGCCCTGCACACCTACGTCAGCACGCTCGCCGCGGCGCAGCGACGCCATGCGGAGGAGAGCTGGGGCGGTGACGAAGGCTACAGCGACGAGGCCGAGGACGCCCCCGCACCCCCGTCGGAGGCCCCCTCCGCGGAGGCCCCAGCCGGCGAGTCCACAGCGGGCGAGTCCGTCACCAACACCCAGGAGGTCGGCGTCGACGAGGGCGGCATCATCAAGACCCACGGCGACCACCTCGTCGTCCTGCGGCGCGGCCGGTTGTTCTCGGTCAAGCTCGGCGCCGACGCCCTCGAGCCCACCTCGATGGTCAACGCCTTCCCGCCCGACGGCGGCGCCGACGGCTGGTACGACGAGCTGTTGATCCACGACGACACCATCGTCGTCATCGGCTACAACTACGGCCAGGGCGGCACCGAGATCGGCCTGTTCGACATCAACGACGCGGGCACGATCACGTGGCGGGCCACCCACTTCCTGCGCTCGAACGACTACTACTCGAGCCGCAACTACGCCTCCCGCCTCCTCGGCGACAAGCTCGTCTTCTACATGCCCTACGCCCTGGCGAGCTATCGCTACGACGGCGGCGCCCCCACCGCCGAGGTCTCCCTGCCCGGCGTCAGGACCTGGCGCCCCGGCATGGGCGCGACCGGCTGGAGCGACGTCATCACCGCCACGGACATCTACCAGCCCATCCAGCCCACCGAGACGCCCATCCTCCACACCGTGGTGACCTGCGACCTCGGCGCGAAGGACCTCGCCTGCAAGGCGCGCGGCATCGTCGGCCCGTACGGTCGCAACTTCTATGTGTCGGCCCACGCCGTCTACGTCTGGGTGCAGGGCGGCTACGCCGACGAGGCCCCCCGTCAGGAGGTCGCCCAGACACCCGCGGCGGTCTATCGCCTCGCGCTCGACAGCGACGACGTCGGCGCGCTGCGCACCTGGGGCGCCCCCACCGACCAGTTCTCCTTCAAGGAGGACGCCGACGGCAACCTCAACGTGCTCGTCCGCGCCGAGGGCGGCGGCGACTGGATGTGGAACCCCGAGGGCAGCCAGGGCGACGTCGCCTTGCTGCGCGTGCCCACCGCGGCGTTCGGCGAGGGCGTCGCGACGGTCAAGGCGGGCGCATACACGGACCTGCCGAGGCCGAGCGGGGGGTGGGTGTTCCAGAACCGATTTGTCGGTGACTACATCCTGTACGGCACCGGCAGCGGCTGGGGCTACGTCGAGTCCGAGCGCGACGAGCGCATCTTCGCCTACAACCTCAAGACCGGCAGCCCCACGGCGAAGCTGGCCCTGCCCCACGGCGTCGACCGCATCGAGGCCCTCGGCCGCAACGCCGTGGTCGTCGGCACCGACGGCCAGAACCTGCACTTCACCGCGCTGGACCTCAGCCATGACCCCACCATCGCTGGCGCCTTCATCCAGCCGAGCGCCTCGCAGGGCGAGACCCGCTCCCACGGCTTCTTCTTCAAGCCGTCCGGCGAGCGCGACGGCGTGCTCGGCCTCCCGATCCGCGAGGCCAACCGGCCCGGCTTCACCCAGCTCGCCGAAGGCTCCGCCTCCGTCCTCTACCTCGACGTGCACGACCTGAAGTTCGGTGACCTCGGCAAGCTCGACGCGCGCGCGGACCGCTTCAACGACGACCAGTGCGTCGCCTCCTGCGCCGACTGGTACGGCAACGCCCGCCCCATCTTCCTCAAGGGCCGCACCTTCGCCCTGCTCGGCTACGAGCTCGTCGAAGGTCGCGTCACCGACGGCGTGCTCGCCGAGACCCGCCGCGTGAACTTCCTGACCTGCTTCCTCGGGGCGCCCTGAGCCCTCACGCCACCGCCGCCTCGCCCATCACCCCACGCTCAGCGCGGATGGTGATCGACATATGCTCGTGGGCCGTCGCCACGCCGAGCCCTCGCGGCGCGGCGTCCCGCGCGATGGCCTGCTTCTGCTCCAGGATGCGATCGGTGTGCGACGGGTCATGGTGCGTCAACACCACGTGCCGCACGCCCGCCTCCACGGCCACCTCCACCGCGTCGGTCGGGGTCGAGTGGCCCCACCCCCGCCGCCGGTCGTACTCCTCCGGCAGGTACTGCGCGTCCATCACCAGCAAATCGGCGCCCCGCGCCAACGTCACGATGGCCTCCCGGCTCCCCTGCTGCACCTCCAGATCCCCCGAGAACACGAAGCTCGCCCCCCGGTAATCCACCCGCCACGCCGTACACCCCGACGGGTGGTCCACCTCGCACCACGACACCTTCAACTCCCCTCGCCGGACCTGCCCGAACGCCGGAACGTCCACGAAGCGAAGCTCGGCAGGCACGATGTCGAGCCCCACCGGGAACGCCGGCCGCGCCATGTGCGCGCTCAGCACGTCCCGCAGCCCCACGCCGTCTCGCCGCGCCGCCCAGAGCTCGAAGCGCCCCGCCGGGTTGAACAGCGGCCCGAAGAACGGGAAGCCCTGGATGTGGTCCCAGTGAAAGTGCGTCTGCAGCACCAGCGCCTCAGCCCCCCGACGCCCCCACTTCTTGCCCAGCTCCGTCAGCCCCGTCCCGCAGTCCAGGATCACCCGCTCCGGCGTCCCCGCCGACGGCGTGTCCAGAGTCACCTCCAGACACGTCGTCGCCCCGCCATGGCGCATGAACTCGGGCCCCGACACCGGCACGCTGCCTCGACAGCCCCAGATCGTCACGTTCAGCATCGCTCTCCTCCTTGGGTGGTCGCGCCTCGCGCAGCGCGTGATGACAACCCCTATCGCAAGGCCGATGCCACCCCGCCAACTTCCCCACCGACCCCGACAGATACGACCTCCACCGACACGCACACCGTCCAGCGCCCCTCGCCGCGCCCCTGCGCCCCTGGACCACCGATCCATCCTGGATCACCCCGCCTGCCCCGAGATGGACCAGCCTCGCCCAAGAACACCCGCCATTGAATACTCAGCCGCCCCGCGCCGTCTGTCCCCTTAGCTCTGCATTGAACCAGGCGCCGCCCCCAGCCTGGATGTCACGTTTGCTGCCAGGACCCAGCCTCATGAACACTCATCGCCCCGGTGTCGTCGGACTCGCCACGCTGCTCGCCCTCTCGTTCATCCTCATCCCCGCCTGCCTGCCCGGCGGCGGCGGCGGGCTGTTCTGGAACCCCATCGACGAAGACTTCTCCCGTCCCAGCCCCCAGCCTGCCGTGCAGGGCGCCCTGCGCCGCGCGTGCAGCGACACCACGCCCCCCGACCAGCACTTCCAGACCGAGGTCGCCTTCGAGCACGCGCTCTGCCTGTGCGGTGACCTCGAGAACGTCGGCCAGGGGCTCCTGACCCGCTCCCGCTCCTACGCCCTGGGCAACGACGGCGGCTTCGCCCACGTCGGCGTCAACGGCGCCATCAGCGTCGTCGGGCACTTCGACATCGACGGCGACCTGAACGTGGCGCGCGGCATCGACGGCGTCGGGGATCTCGGCGTCGAGGGCAACCTGCTGTGCGGCAACGACGTCGACGTGGTGGGCAACTGGAACGTCAACGGCGACGCCTGGATCGACGGCGATCTCAGCGGCGTCGGCTCCATCGACATCAACGGCGACCTCTACCTGACCGGGGACCTCTCGGCGGTCGGCAACGTCAGCTACGGCGACGGCCACAAGGGCTTCACCTACGCCGGCCAGCCCTGCGGCTGCGGCGCCAACCAGCTCATCGACGTGCCCGCCGAGATCGCCCGCCACAAGGCGGACAACGACAACGACCGCATCCCCGGCGGCATCGGCTCAGACTCCCTCGTGCTGGACAGCGGCGACTACTACTTCGACGACCCGGCCGACTTCGTCGGCGCGCGCAGCATCACGGTCCGCGGGCGTGTGGCCGTCTACGTCGACGGCGACCTCTCGACCGTCGGCAACCTCAACATCGACGTGCAGCCCGGCGCCGAGCTGGCCCTGTGGGTGACCGGACGGGTCGAGACGGTCGGCAACCTCAAGCTGGCCGCCGGCGACTCCGACCGCCCCCGCGCCTTCAAGCTCTTCATGGGCGGCCGGGGCTCCTCGATCGTCAACGTCGGCAACGCGACGTTCATCGGGTCGATCTACGCCCCCGAGGTCGACATCGAGTACGTCGGCAACCTCGAGGTGCAGGGCTCGCTGTTCGCCAACAACCTCAGCGGCACCGGCAACCTCACCGTCACCTACGACACCGACGTCGCCGCCCCGCCTGCCTGCGTGGACGAGCACTACCAGGTCCAGAACGACTGAGCGGACCGACCAGCCGCCGCTACTCCACGACCACGTACCCCACCTGGCCACCCACCCAGGCCGCGAAGCTCTTGTCCCCGCACGCCTGCACCTTCTTCGCGTGGCGCTTGAGGCCCTTGAGGACCTTCGGGCTGGCGTTGACCGGGGTGAGGGCGAGGGCGCCGGCGGTCACCTCGGCCCGGTGCTCCGGGAGCTTCCGCCCGTCGATGCCCGCGCAGCTCCGGAAGGCGTCCATGTCGGCCCGCAGGGTGTCGAACGATCGGAACAGCGCGCCCACCTCCCGCCTCGGCCCAACGAAGACGAAGGTGCGAAAGCTCATCCGCGCGACCAGCGAGCCCTCGGCCGTGTCTTGCTCGAAGCCGATCGTCTCGGCGACGCGCTCGACGCAGCGGACCACCTCCGGGTCCGAGGCCAGGGCGCGGAGGGCGCGGGCGCTGCCCACCTTGATCTCCCGCTTGAAGACCGTCTGCTCCAGCTCCAGCTCCACGATCGCCACGCCGAAGGCGTCGCCCTTGCGGTGCTCGGTCGCGCAGGCCTGGAAGCTCGCCACCGCGCCGTTGACGCGGTCGACGAGGGCGCGGGTCTCCGGCGCGTCGGCGGCGACGTCCACGACCTCCTCCGGTCGCAGGACCTCGAAGGGCAGCGCGGGTGCGTCCGGGGCCTTCGGTGGCGTCGGGGTCGCGGTCGGTTCTTTCGGGAGGACCGCCGGATCGCCTCCATCGTTCGGCGCGGCCGGTGCGTCTGCCGGTTGAGCGGGTTCGGGCGCGGCGGTCTGCGCGCCCGGCGCGGCCTCCGAGCGCGGCGGCGCGTCGCGCTCGGCCACGGGCTGGCTGGCGCACGCGACGCCCATCCAAACGACCACGATCCACAACACGGCCAGTCGCTGCCTTTGAACGCTCATCGTCTGCTACACTCCCTGCATCATGCTCGACCGGCTGTCCGAAGGTATCCGTACGTCCCACAGTAGCACAGCGCCCACAGCGCAGGCACCCTTCTGTTCGGGTCCAACAGCCGACGACGAGCCATCCCGCGACGCCCGCCGCGCCGGGGGTTCTTGACAGGCCTATGCCAGGGAGCCAACACCATGCCCAACGGCCCGAACCTGCTCGGCGCGTTTCAGCGCATCCGTCGCCTTCGGGATGATCCCCTGGGGACCTTCGCCGCGGACGCGCGGCAGTACGGCGACGTGGTGAGCTACCGCTTCGGCCCGACGCTGCCTCCGCTGACGCTGGTGAGCCGGCCGGACCTCGTGCAGCAGGTGCTGCAGCGCAACCATCGCAACTACCGGCGGAGCCCGTTCTACAAGCTGCTTGAGCCGCTGCTGGGCAAGGGGCTCGTGACCAACGATGGGCCGTCGTGGCTGCGCCAGCGACGGCTGATGCAGCCAGCGTTCCACCGCGAGCACCTGCGCGGGCTCGCGGACGCGATGGTGGAGCAGGTCGAAGGTCAGCTCGCGCGCTGGCGCCGGCTGCCGGAGGAGCACCCGATCGACCTGTTCGAGGAGATGACCGGACTGACGCTGGCGATCGCGGCGCAGACGCTGTTTCACGCCGACGTGGAGCGTCACGCCCCGGTGGTGCGACGCGCCCTGCCGATCGCGCTGCGCGAGTTCGACCTGCGCACCTCGGAGCTGGTTCACGTCCCGGACTGGATCCCCACGCCACGCAACCGGCGCCTGCACCGGGTGGTGCGTGAGCTCGACGCCGTGGTGCTCGAGATCATCGCCGACCGTCGCCGGACCCCGGACGCCCACCACGACCTGCTCGGCATGCTGATGGACGCGCAGGACGAGGACAGCGGCGAGCGCATGGACGACAAGCAGCTCCGCGACGAGGTGATGACGCTGCTGCTGGCCGGCCACGAGACGACCTCCAACCTCCTGTGCTGGACCTGGCTCCTGCTGACCGAGCACCCCGACGCGCTCACGCGCCTGCGCGCCGAGGTCGACGCGGTCCTCGGCGACCGGCCCCCCGTCTGGGACGACCTCACCCAACTGACCTTCACGCGCCAGGTCCTCGACGAGTCGATGCGCCTCTATCCGCCAGTCTGGCTGGTCGATCGCGTGGCCATCGGCCCCGACCAGCTCGACGACACGCCGATCCTGCCGGGCGGCATCGTCATGGTCAACATCTGGCTCACCCACCGCCGCCCGGACGTGTGGCCCGAGCCCGAGCGCTTCGATCCCGACCGCTTCGCCGCGGGTGCCGATCCCGAGCGGCACCGCTTCGCGCACATCCCGTTCGGGGCGGGGCCGCACCACTGCATCGGCAACCACTTCGCGCTGATCGAGGCGACCTTCGCGCTGGCGCTGCTCGCACGGGAGTTCAGCTTCTCGTTCGTCGATCGGGCGGCCATCCGGCCGCAGGCCTCGGTGACGCTGCGGCCTCGCGACCGCATGCCGATGCGGCTGCACCACCGGACAGCGCCGTGACGCTGGAATCTTCGCGACGCGCGTTGATTTCCGCTATCCTGAGCACCGCCATGGGCACCACCCACACCCGCATCACGAGGCCACGACGATGACCCCGCTCCCTTCACGCCTGCTCCTCCTGCTGGCCGCGCTCGCCTGCCTGGTCGCCACGGCGTGCGCTGACGGCAAGGCCGTGGACCCCTGCGCCTCCACGAGCTGCCAGGCCGGGACGGTGTGCGTCGCCGGGACCTGTCGCCCGACCACGGACAACTCGGGCGCCAACAACGCCAACAACGCCAACAACGCCAACAACGGCGAGACAAACAACGCCACGAACAACGACGTGAGCAACAACGGGGCCTCGAATAACGCCTCGAACAACGCCTCGAACAACGCGAACAACGGGGCCACGAACAACGCATCGAACAACGGCGACCTGGACGCTGGCGACCCACCCGACGCCGCCCCGCCCGAGGACACCGCCCCCGACGCTCCGCCCGACGCCTCGCCGCAGGACGTCACCCCCGACACCCCACCCGACACCGCCCCCGACGCCCCGGAGGACACCGCCCCCGACGTCCGCGACGACACCGGGCAGGCCTGCGCTCAGGCGGCCTCGACGGCCGAGAACACGACCCTCCCGGTCGACATCATCTGGATGGTGGACACCTCGGGCAGCATGGATCAGGAGTCGAGCCTCGTCGAGGCGAACCTCGACGACTTCGCCCGGTTCATCGCCGGCTCGGGGCTGGACTACCACGTCATCCTGATCGGCGGGAACGACCTGTGCGTGCCGAACCCGCCGAGCGGCGGCGGCTGCCCCGACCTCGACTCCGACCGCTACTTCCACGTCCGGCGCTCGGTCGCCTCCACGGACGCCCTGCAGCTCGCCCTGAGCACCTACTCGCAGTACCAGCACTTCCTGCGGCGCGGGGCGCAGGTCCACTTCGTCGTGGTGACGGACGACAACTCGGCGATGTCGGCCAACGACTTCGTGCTCGGCATCCGGCAGCTGACCAACCCGGGCTTCCCCAACCTGTTCACCTTCCACACCATCGCCGCGTTCGGGGGCCAGCCACCGCCGTTCTTGCCCTTCCAGGGGTGCTGCGGCTGGCAGGGGTGCGGGGCGGCCATCGGGGACGTGTACGTGAACATGGCCGCGCAGACCGGCGGCGTCGCCTTCCCGATCTGCCTCGATGAGAGCGAGTGGGCCGGCATCTTCGACGCCATCGGGGCCAACGTCGTCGAGGGGACCGTGCTGCCGTGCGAGTACGACATCCCGGCGCCTGGCCCGAACCTCATCATCGACCCGAACCGCATCAACGTCTACCACGCCGTCGGCGGCGACCGGACCCTCATCCCCAACGTCGAGGGGCCCGTGTTCTGCAACGGCGCCGGCTGGTACTACGACGACCCCTTTGCACCCACCCAGGTCATCCTCTGCACCGAGTCCTGCGGTTTTTCCCAGGGCACGGTCGAGATCGAGTTCGGGTGCGCGACGATCAAGGGGTGAGGCCGGGCGCTACGGCGCCGGCGTGGGCGGAACGGCGAGGGCCGGTGCCGCAGGAGCGGCCGGTGCCGCAGGAGCCGCCGGCGCCGGGGCCGCGGCAGGAGCGGCCGGCGCTGCGGGAGCGGCCGGCGCTGCGGGAGCCGCAGGCGCTGCGGGAGCCGCAGGCGCTGCCTCTGCCGCAGGCGCTGCCTCTGCCGCAGGAGCCGCAGGAGCCTCCACGGGAGCGGGCTCGGGCTCGAGGCCGATCCACTTCGGGATGAAGCCGAGATCCCACAGGAGGGCCGCCGCGAAGAGCAGCACGCCGAGGAGCACGTACCAGCCGACCCGGGACCGCTTGTCCTTGTACGGATCGCGCTCGAGCGAGCGGCGGGCGTTGCCGGGCAGCGCGGCGACCTGGGTGAGCGAGGCGCCGAAGGGGATGTTGAGGCGAGCGCGGGCGTTGATCGCCCAGCCGTTGGCGTCCAGCAGCGGCGCGAGGTTCCGGCGATTGAGCTTGAAGGCCGCCAGCAGCATGGACGGGCCGGAGATCAAGAGCATGATCCCCGCGATGACGAGCGGCATCTGCCAGAGATGAAGGTCGAGGAAGGCCGTCAGCAGCATCGTCGCCGCGCTGACGATGAAGCCGAGCGCGAGCCCCACCGCAGCGAAGATCCCGGCGTACTTGCCGATATCGAAGGCCGTGGGCGCAGGCTTCGCGGGCGCAGGCGCGGGTGGGGCCGCGGGGGCACCGGGCGCCACGGGCGGCGGCGCCTTGGTGGCGTCAGCGAGCTGGGTGGTCTGGCTGGTGACGCTGGCGGTCGCGCTGGTCTCGGCGGCCTTGTCTCGGTCGGCGGCGAACTTCTCCAGCTGGCCGGAGACGAACGCCGCCAGGCGCTTGTACGGCGCCCAGAACGCCTGGCGGATGCTGATGGGCTGCTCGACCACCTTGACGATGGTCGCGTCCCAGTCCCGGCCGTCCCGATCGTAGAAGATGCCGTTGCGCCCCACGCTGAGGAAGTCGCTGTCGCCGCCGGTGAAGGCTGCGACGATGTTCATCTTCTCGCCTGTCGCCTTGCGGTTGCACTCGCAGTAGGCGAGGTACGCGAAGCTGTGGCTGGCGTTGGCGCTGTGCTTGCCCACGTCCTCGACGTGCAGCACGAGCTCGCAAGAGCGGCCGTCGAGGTAGAGCACCCCGGCCTGGAAGATCGACTTCGCGCTCCCGTCGTAGAAGTCCCGGAAGTTGATGAAGTTCGCCAGCAGGACGTGCAGGTCGCGGTGGTAGCGCGTCGCGCGGTCCACGGCCTCGAGGGCCTCGGCCTCGGGCTTGCGGGCGGCGTCCTGGGCGATCAGGTCGTCCAGCGCGGCCCGCTGCTCGGCGGCCAGGAGCTCGCGCACCCGATCGATCCCGAGCGGCTCCACCGCCTGCCCGGCCTTGCCCGCGAACCACGCCTCGTAGGCGTCGAACCGGCTCCCCAGGTCCCTCCACTGCGCCGCGGTCAGCGCCTCCTGCTCGCCGATGAGCGGCTCCACGGCCTCCCGGACAAACGCCGCCATCCGGCTGGCCCACGCGGGGTTGATCCCGCTCTTGAGCGGGAGCGGACGGTCGGCCGCCACGGTGGCCAGCGGGAAGTGGGCGATCTCCTCGTCACCGGCGGCGAGCGTGCGGGCGGCGATGGGCGCCCACTGACCCTCGGCGCCGATCAGGTGGGCCGTCGAGCGCGGGTCGAAGGCGGTCAGCTCGCAGCGGGTGAAGTAGTCGTTGATCTTGGCCTTGACCGCCGCGTAGGCCTCCACGGCGACGGCCGTGCGCTCGCCGAGCGGCACGACGGTGTCCTCGTTGACCTCGGCCTGCTTCCACCAGCCGTCGTAGTCGGCCAGCGCCGTCCAGAACGCCCCGACCTTGTCCGCGCTCACCCCCTGCTCGCCGTTGCAGTCCGGCTCGCCGCCCACCGTCTTGAGGAGGTCGTCCACGACGGCGCGCAGGTCGGCGTCCTCCACCGAGGACGGCGGCAGGATGCCGTCGCCGTTGAAGGTCATCCCGCGCAGCACCGTGGCCGCGCCGGTGGTGTCGGCGACGGTGATCACCTTCGCGTCCGGCGTGCCGCGCCCGACCAGGATGCGGCGCGCGCTGGCCAGGACCGCCTTGCCCTCCTCGGTGGTCTCGTCGATGTTCGACAGGGCGAGGCCGTCCTCGCGCCGCACCAGCACCCCGAGGTCCTTGAGCACCCGGTCGATCCAGTTGACCGCGGCGATGATGTCGGGGGCGCGGATGCGCCCGTCCTTGTCCGTGTCCACGAGCTCGAGCGTCGTCTCGCTCAGCTTGTTGCCCTTGACCGGGCAGGCGAGCGCGACCCAGAGCTTCTGGTCGAGGTCCGCCAGGGCGCGCAGGTCGTCGGCACTCTCCAGCGCGACCTGATCGAAGCCACCAGCGCGGAAGAAGGTCCAGGGATGTGTCGAGGTCATGAGCGGGCCTTTGGTCAGGGTAGCGGGTGCCGCTGTGCACGCGTCGCGATGGGTGTACGCCAGGGCGGTTACTGCGTCAAATGCGCGCAGCCGCGCGCCAGACGCAAGACGTTATCCATCTGACACAAAAGGATAAATCAGTCCGTCGTCGCGCTGAGAGCGCCCCACGGGCGCCCTCTCCGGCCCCGCCCCGGTGATCAGCACCCGCGCCCAGTTCGCTGAGCTGATGAGAGACGAACACAACACCCCGCCTACAGACACACCCCGTCGAGCGTGCAGCGGCGCACCGTCGAGCCGAACACCGTGGTCTGCAGCAGCAGGACCGCGTCGCCGTGTCTCGCCATCGCCACGACCCCTCCGCCCGACAGCGGGGCCCAGGGCGTGATCGCGCCCAGCACGTCCGGCTCACCCATACGCCAGAGCGCCGCGTGGCCCGCGCCGTCGGTGATGGTGTACCCGCCCAGCAACACTGCACCCTGATCGAGCGCCACCATCGCCGTCACCCGCCCCGGCTCGGTGGCGAGCTGGACGTTCGCCGGCTCCACGCGGACATCGAAGCTGCCCACCACGGGGAAGGCCTCCTGCCCGTCGTCGATCGAGCCCCCCGCCAGCCACGGATCGCCGGCCACGTTGCGCAGCATCGCGTAGCCACGCGTGGTGGTGTCGGTCGGAGGTGGAATGAAGGCCAGCTGGGTGTACCCGGTCTTACAGGCCCCGGCCGCGCCCTGCGCGCAGCTCGCCGGGTGGACGAACGCCGTCATACCCTCGCCCTGCCAGCCCGCGGTGAACACCGTCTCCCCCGCCGCGTCCACCTGCACGGACGTCCCCCTCGAGTCCACGTCCTGCGTCCAGCTCGATGCGACCTCGCCGCTCCCATCGACCACCATCCAAAGCCACCGTGGATCGTTGACGGGCGTCCAGTGTACCCCCGTCACCCAGCTCCTCCCCGCGCCGTCCACCACCACCGAGCTCAGCGCGCTGTTGGACAGCGAGGCGTCGCTCAACACGACCGGCATCATCTCCCCGCTGGCGGTGAAGATGTCGATCAGCGGCACGAACGCCACCGCGCCTACCCCGACGTAGCGCCCCTCGGCCCCGGCGACCGCGTCGGTGAAGGTCGCCCCGGGATACGCCGGGTCGGTCCACATGTCCACCGTGTGGCCATCGCACCCGTCGAGCAGCACGATCGCGGGCACCTCGTCCCCCTCGGTCCCGCACGCACCGCCCAGCACCACGCCCGTCGGCCCCGACCGGAGCGACTGGAGGTGGCAGAGGCCGTCGAAGCTGCGCGACCAGGGCCCGCAGTCGTCCGCGTCCGGGGGATCGACGTCCGCGCTGACCTCGTCGCCTGCATCCTCCGCGCTGTCCGCCCCCACCTCGGTGGCGTCGTCGAGGGAGACGTCGGCCGCGGCGTCGTCGGGGGAGACATCGGCTGGGGCGTCGTCGGGGGAGACATCGGCTGGGGCGTCAGCGAGGGAGATGTCAGCCGGGGCGTCAGCGAGGGAGACGTCGGCCGCGGCGGCGTCGAGGCCCGAGTCCAGCGAGTTCGGCCGCCCTGCGTCGGAGTCGAACAGGATGGAGCACGACCCGACGTTCAGGGCCACCAGCGCCCCCAGGACGGCCTTCGCCCACGCGCTCATGGTGTTCATGGCTGAGACCTCCACAACAACGAGCGCCGCACTTGGGGCCTGTGGAAAAACAAGTGGGTCATACCGAGGGCGCCGAGGTGCCCGCCTGGCAAGGCACGAACCTGAGTCATATCAGAGGGCATAGCGGATGTGAGCAACGCGACCAGGTGGGATGCAGCGGCGGCAGAATGTACCGTTTATTTTCCACAATCCCTCAGGAGAGCAGTCCGACGGGAGCAAAGCGGACACGCGCTCACAGCGTCCGTTCCTGGAACAATCAACCGTATTCAAGATCCAACGCATCATACAAAATGACAACACGTACACCGAAAGCATGCCCTCAAGGAAAGCCTCTAATGGCTCAGGCCGTATTCCAGATCGACACAGCCGGAACAACTCATGGCAGGGTGACCAGGCGCAGGAGTCGACCACGGGCGTCCACCACGAGCTTCCCGGCGGGATCGGGCAGCTTGCTGACGTCCAGCGGGACCTTGAGGCGAGGGCGTCCGGGCTTGAGCGCCGGGCACTCGCCGCCGAAGTCGTAGGGGAAGGCGCGCTCGGTGACGATGTGGCTCTGGATCAGGTCGTGGTCGGCGTCGTCGTACAGGCACAGGTAGCCGTCGAGGAAGTCTACGAAGTCCGCGCCGGGCGCGCCGCGATCGGTGACCTGCGGCTCGAACCAGTCCCGGATGACGCCCATCAGGCGGCTGGCCTGGAGCTCGGCGTCGCCCGAGCTGTACAGCCGCCACAGCGACGCGGCGATGAGCCACTCGCTCAGGTCCTGGTCGAGCCCCTGCTGCGGGCGCCCCGCGTACTCCCCCGACGCGGGTAGCGCCCCCACGTCCACCGAGATCCCGATGCCATTGCCCACGGAGTCGAAGTAGTCCCCCGAGCCCCGCGCCACGGTCGAGAAGTGGGTCGCCCAGCCCTCGCTCCAGGCCAGCCGCGGGTCCGTGTTCTCGCCCGCATGGGGGTTGCCCTGGCCGCCGTCCGTGCTGCGGAAGACCGCCTCGATGTAGTGCCCGAGCTCGTGCATCAGCACGGCGACGTCGTACTCATCCGTGTCCTGCGGCCCGCCGAGGATCCAGATGCCGTCCGAGCCCGCGAAGTAGGAGGTGCCGCCGGGCGTCATGTTCCCGCGCTCCCAGTGGTTGCTCTGCTCCGGCCAGTCGCTCGCCAGTCCGAACGCGCCGCGGGCGAAGTCCCGCCCGGCCCCCATCGTGTTCAGGATGGCGAACCCACCGGCGTTGGACGCCTGATCGATGTGGATCGGCACCCGCGCCGACGAGGCGGTGAACGGAGCGCTCTCCACCGCATAGACCGCCCGGTCGAAGTCCGTCACCGACACCTCACCGCCCAGGTCCTGCCGGGCCTCCACCCGCACGCTGACTTGTTGGCCGAGCACGTCGGCGCTGAAGCAGAAGCCGCCCTGTCCGTCGAGCTGTACGCTGCCCAGCTCCTGCCCGTCGGCGAGCAGCACGGCCGTGCCCTTGGGCAGCGGCGCGGCCACGACGCGCCCGAGTCCGTTGGCCGAGATCGGCCGGTCGTCGAAGGTGACCGTGCCCACGACGGTGGCGTCGGCGCCGTCGCAGCCCACGCTGGTCACCTCACCTTCTGTAGAGACGTCGAGCGTGTAGGTCTCGATGACGACGCCCGGCGCGTACGTCGAGGCCACCAGCACCACGCCCTCCCCCGGCGCCAGCGCCAGCCCGCTGAGCTGACTGGTGCCAGTCTCGTTCGGCACGAGGTCGTCGTTGCCGACGAGGCACCCGGCGAGGTCGGAGGGAACGAACGGGTCGCGGAAGGCGTGGAGGTAGCCGTCGGCGGACCAGGTGGCCGTGACGGTGATGGACTGCGGCGCGTCGGTGTCGTTGAACACGCGCCAGGCCTCGTACAGATGGTCCACCGCGCCATCGTCGGCCTGGCAGGATTCGCCGGGCCGCGCCCAGAGCCGAGCCGTGCCGTCCAGATAGCCTTGAAGCCGGCGGTGCGTCCCCGGTCCCGCGATGGCGACCCGCGGCGTCTGGCAGAGGTCAACGCCGTCCGCCCGGCCGCACGCACGAGCCGGCGCGAGCGCGTCGCAAGCCCGCGACACCTCAAAGCCTGCGCACCCGTCGGCGTCGGCGACGCAGGTCTGCAAGCTCGCCCCTTCGCATCGGGTGCTGCCCGGCTCGCAGGCCCCAGCGCACGCGCACACAGCGCCCCCGGCCTCCGCCACGCAGACCTGCCGCCCCCCACACCGCGCCGTCACGCCCCAGCCCGCACATCCATCCGGGCCGACCGCGCACGTCTCCACCTCGCCCCCTGCGCTGCACCGACTCGCTCCAGGCTGACAGTCGACCTCGCAGACGGCCACACATTGGCCCGACGCGGGATCGCATGCCTCGGTCGGCTCGCAGGTCACCCCGCCGCACAGATCGATGCCTGCACACTGGCCGGTCTCTGGCTCGCACGCCTCCCCAGCGTCGCAGGCGACCCCGGCGCACGAGTCGCCGTTGTTGGTCTGGCCGTTGTTGGTGGTCTGTCCGTTGTTGGTCTGGCCGTTGTTCAGCAGGCCATTGTTGTCCCCGCCCCCTCGCCGCGAGCTGCTGTTCTGGCAGCCCATGACGGCGACCGCGGTGAGGGAGGTGACGAACAGGATGACCAGGGTGTGTCTCATGGGCGCTCGTCTCAGAAGCCATTCGGAAAATAGATGCCGATGGATCCGACGCAGATTCTGTTTCCAGGTGGCGTCTGATGGGAGGGAGTGGGCCCAGAGGCCCATGACCGAGCAGAAGACACACCTGGGGACAGAAGATACAAGGAAACAAGACATATGTTTTCCGAACGGCTTCTCAGGAGGGATGCAACGGACCGCCTCGCGGCTGGCGTTCCACGGTCCCGTCGCGCGGGGCGAGGGGACGTTCAGTGTTGTGGCAGACACGATGCCGCCGCGCAACACCCCTGACCGCGCTTCGCTGCCGCCGCCGCCGTCTCGCCCTGCGCGTACACCAGGTTCCCGGCAGCCATCCTCTGCGACGCGGACGACACCTCCGTCGTGACCATGCAGACTGGCTGCGGCCTGACGACTCGCATCGACCTCTCCCACGCCGTCGGCGACCTGAGCTGCTCGATCGCGTGCCGGCAACACCTCGCGCGCCCCTCCTCCCTGACTCTTGTTCACTGCTCGACGGATACCGAGCTGTGGGGGTCTGCGGCGCTCCGCGACTCCCCCACGGCAAACAGGCTCAGGCTGTCCTCACCCCGCGTCCGCGCGAACACGAACGACAGGTAGCGCCCCTCGGTCATGGCGACGGGGTACGGGTGATCGGACGTCTGCCCGGCCACATGGACCACGTCCACCGGCCGCGACACCCGACCGCACGCGATCGACAGCGCCCGCACCAGCTCCGGCTCCCCGATGTGGTGGCTGCACGAGCTGATGCCGAGCAGACCACCCGGCGCGACCACGCGCAGCGCCTCGATGAGCAGCGAGGTGTAGCTCTTGAGCGCCGCCGGCACGTCCTGCTTGCGCGGCGCGAACTTCGGCGGGTCCAGGATCACCACGTCGAACACCCGCCCCCGGTCGAACGACGACCGGAGCTGGTTCCTCACGTCGTCCGCCACGAACGTCGCCCGCGCCTTCAACGACTCGCCGTCCTCCTGAAGCGCCAGGTTCGCCTGCGCCTGCGCGATCGCTGGCGCCGAGCTGTCCACGGCCAGCACCGAGGCCGCCCCGGCGACCGCCGCGTGCAGGCCGAAGCCGCCGGTGAAGCAGTAGCCGTCGAACACCCTCAGCCCGGCGCACCGCGCCGCCACCCACGCCCGGTGGCTGCCCACGTCCAGGAAGTGCCCGGTCTTCTGGGTGACCTCGTCCGTCAGCGCGAACCGCACGACGCCCTCGCGAAACACCACCGGTCCGCCGGGCGACGGCCCATGCCAGCCCCGACACGGCTCGAAGCCCTCCTGCTCCGCCGCCCGCTCCGGGTCGGCCAGCAGGATGTACCGGGGCTTCAAGGCCTCCGTGATCGCCGCCAACAGCACCGGCCGCCGCAGCTCCATCGGCAGCGTCGAGACCTGCACCGTCACGACCTCGCCGAACCGGTCCACCACGAGGCCCGGCAGCCCGTCGCCCTCGCTGTTGACCACGCGCCAGGCGGCGTCGGGGGCGTCGCTGGCCCCATCGCGCAGGCGGCGGTCACGGGCCGCCTCGATGCGCGACCGCCAGAACGCCAGCGCCGCCTCGTCGTAGGTGACCCCGAGGTCGTTCAGCGCCTCCTCCGGCACCTCCCGCTCCACCATCCGAACCCGGATGGTCGAGTTGGGGGAGTAGAGCCCCACCCCCAGCGAGGCCCCACCATCCGCGCACACCTCCACCCACGCGCCCGGGTCGAGCTTCAGCTTCGCCGAGCGGCTGTCCAGCGCGCCAGCGAAGATCCAGGGATGGCCGGCGTCGATCGGGCGCGAGCGCCCCTGCGCGAGAGTCAAACGTGGGAGCATGGAATATGACCTCCAGGCCGTTGCGCCATGCGCAGATGAATAGAATGGAACGAGAAGGACCTGCGGCGCACGCCAGCCCCGAAGGGGCGGGGTGCCGCGGCCGAGCCGTGGCCGCCGCTGCGCTGGGGGCGCACGGGCCGACCGGGTCGGGGAAGATCGGCCAGGGATCGCAGCATCGCAGCGCCTTGAACGCACGACGACAGCACGCCACGGCGAGCCGCGACGTCCTGTCGAAGGGTTGGGATCGGAGCCGGCGAGGGCCCACGACGATGGGAAGGCGGCGCAGCTCCGCCGTGGCCAGTGAACCACCGGACCTCGGCGACAGCGACAAGCCACGAGGCACCCTGACCCGGACACCGAAGCCATGCAGCCCACGCACGACGACCGAGGCGACGCGCGTGGCGCCGCCGGGAGGTCGGGGTGTGGGTGCAGGAGCTCGGGGTCCGAAGGTCGCGGTGACCTCGGCGAGGCTCAGCGCTTGGAGAACTGGTAGCGCGCGCGAGCGCCCTTCTGGCCGTACTTCTTACGCTCCTTCACGCGAGCGTCGCGGGTCAGGAACCCAGCGCGCTTGAGAGCGGAGCGAAGCTCGGGGTTGAACTCGAGCAGGGCCCGGCTGATGCCGTGCCGAACGGCCTCGGCCTGACCGCTCTTGCCACCGCCTGCAACGTTGCAGAGGATGTCGAAGTTACCGACCGTCGCGGTCAGCTCGAGCGGCTGATTGACGACCATCATCAGGGTCTCACGGTTGAAGTACGACATACCGTCGTGACCGTTGACCTTGATGGCGCCGTCGTTCTGGGAGTTGGGGCGGAGGTAGACACGGGCCACGGCATTTTTGCGCGCACCCGTCGCTTGAAATTGCGTCAGAGACATCTTCAGTCAAACCTGGTCATGGGGTGAGATGAGACGGCGAGGCCATCCTCTCCCTGTCAGACGTCCATCGACTCAGGCTGCTGAGCCGCGTGGGGATGATCGGGGCCGGTGTAGATCTTGAACTTGCGGATCATCTTGCGACCGAGGGGCCCCTTGGGCAGCATACCACGGACGGCCTCGAGGATGACGCGCTCAGGATGCCGCTGGAGCATCTTGTCGGCGGTCATGCTCTTGATACCACCCGGGAACCCGCTGTGCCGCCAGTAGGTCTTCTGCTGGGTCTTGCGGCCCGTGAAGACGACCTTTTCGGCGTTGACGACGATGACGAAGTCACCCTCATCCATGTGGGGGGTGTAGGTCGGCTTGTGCTTGCCGCGCAGGACGGAGGCGATCTGGGTGGCGACGCGACCGACGGTCTTTCCATCGAGGTCGACGATCCACCAGGACCGCTCTGTCTCATGAGGCTTGGCGCTGAAGGTCTTCATGATTGGACTTTCCTACAACAGAACATATGGCCAATAGTTTCAACGGAGAACCGAGCGTCGAGAGCGCCCGCCCGCCCAAGGCCGCTTCGGGCAGACCTCTTCGAGGGCGACTTGATGTATACGATGCCTCCCGTCCTGTCAAGGCGTCGCTCACCTCCCCTGACTTCTATCCATAAGGCTGGCGGTCGAGAACCACCCGGTGAGAGCCGTGAGGTCGTCGTCCGCAGACACCCCAGGCTCGGTCGGGCTATTCGCCCTCCCGTCGCCAGGGGCTCATCTGTC
>Ga0100377_1001163_pt1 | contig 22847 bp, 14 predicted proteins | sample CryGeymeta201501_FD_83664 | JGI IMG/M metagenome (GOLD analysis project Ga0100377, IMG submission 83664) | Groundwater microbial communities from Crystal Geyser aquifers in Utah, USA - Crystal Geyser metaG 2015-01 | ecosystem: Environmental > Aquatic > Deep subsurface > Groundwater | place: USA...
CCCCGTCGCCGAGTCCGGCGAGTAGAGCTTGTCGATGCAGATCTCGGTGCGGTGGGTGTTGCCGGTCACGTCCACCAGCAGGTTGCGCAGGATGCGGTCCACCAGCCACGGCGGCACCTCCCGCCCGTCGCCCGGCATCGGGAGCTGAGCCAGCGCCAGCTCCAGCTCATAAAGCAGGTCCTGACGCGCCTCGTCCACCCGCGGCGCCTGGCTCGTCGGCCCGATGAACAGGCCCGAGAAGAGATAGGACAGCGACGGGTGGTGCTGCCAGTACGTCACCACGCTCCCCAGCAGGTCCGGACGCCGCAAGAACGGGCTGTCGGCCGGCGTCGGCCCGCCCACGACGATGTGATTGCCGCCGCCGGTGCCGGCGTGCCGGCCGTCCAGCATGAACTTCTCCGTCGTCAGCCGCGCGTGCCAGGCGTCCTCGTACAGCCCCTCGGTCACCGCCATCAGCTCCGCCCACGTCCGCGACGGCTGGGTGTTGACCTCGATCACGCCCGGGTCCGGCGTCACCTTGATCACCTCCACCTCGGCGTGCGCTGGCGGCGCGTAGCCCTCAAGGCGCACCGGCTGCTTCGCCGCGGCCGCGGCCGCCTCCACCGCCCCCACCAACTCCACGAAGTCGGCAAACGCCGGCACAGGCGGCAGGAACACGTACATCACCCCGTCGCGCGGCTCCACGCTCAGCGCGCTCCGCACCGGCCACGCCGTCCACTCGCCGTCCGCGTCCTCCTCGACCGGCTGCGCCTCGGGCACCGCCGGCAGCGGCAGCGGCCCCACCGCCTCGAACGGGTCCTGATGCACGATGTGCGGATACTCCGCGGCCCCCACCTTCGGCAGCGCGCCGAACGGCAGCCGGTAGCCCAGCGCCGAGTCCCCCGGCGCCAGGATCAGCCGGCCATGCCGCGTCCGCCACACCTCGCTCAGCCAGCGCCCGCCGCCGTCACGGCTGTTCCACGGCTGCAACGGCAGCACGTAGCCTGTCGGCCGCCCCAGCCCCTGCCCGAACACCCGCGCCAGGCGCTCGCGTTCCATCGGGTCGTCCAGCTCGGCCCGCGTCGGGTCCATCCCCGGCGGCAGCTCCCCCTCCCGATGCAGGAAGTACCACGTGTCCTCCCACACCGGCTGCGCATACGACCGCCCCAGCCCCAGCCGCGCCGCGATCCCCTCGATCAGCGCCCGCGCCCCGTCCACCGTCGCCCCCGACGACGCCCCATCCACCGCCACCCACGCCGGATCGCGCCACAGCGGCACCCCGTCTCGCCGCCAGTAGACCGACATCGCCCACCGCGGCAGCTGCTCCCCCGGATACCACTTTCCCTGCCCGTAGTGCAGCAGCCCGCCCAGGGCGAACCGCTCCTGCAAGCGCTGCAGCGTCGCCTCGGCACTCTGTCGCTTCGTCGGCCCCACCGCGTCTGTATTCCACTCTGGCGCATCGACGTCACTCTGAGAGACGAACGTCGGCTCCCCGCCCATCGTCAGCCGAACGTCCCCGGCCTCCAGCTCGGCGTCCACCGCGTGCCCCAGCGCCACGATCGACGCCCACTGCGCCTCGCTGTACGGCAGCGTCACCCTCGGCGTCTCCCGCACCCGCGTCACCGACATCGCGAACTCGAACGTCACCTCGCACTCCCCCACCATCCCCGTGATCGGCGCCGCGCTGCTCGGCATCGGCGTGCACGCCAGCGGAATATGCCCCTCACCGGCGAACAGCCCCGAGGTGGGATCGAGCCCGATCCACCCCGCCCCCGGCACGTACACCTCCGCCCACGCGTGCAGGTCCGTGAAGTCCACCTCCGCCCCCGTCGGCCCCTCCAGCGCCTTGATGTCCGCCGTCAGCTGGATCAGGTACCCCGACACGAACCGCGCCGCCAGGCCCAGCTGCCGCAGCACGTCCACCAGCAGCCACGCCGAGTCCCGACACGAGCCGCTCCCCTTCTCCAGCGTCTCCTCGAACCCCTGCACCCCCGGCTCCATCCGGATCACATACCCGATCCCCTCATGCAGCCGCCGGTTCACCTCCACCAGCACATCCACCGTGGCCAGCCCCTCCACCGCCAGCGTCTCCAGCAGCGCCTTCACCCCCGGCCCCGGCGCCTCGCACGCCAGGAACGGCCGAAGATCCTGCGCCAGCTCCGCCCCATACCCGAACGGAAACTGCTCCGCCGCCGGGTCGATGAAGAAGTCGAACGGGTTGACCACCGCCAGGTCCGCGACCAGGTCCACCTCCACCTCGAACCGCTCCGCCGCCTCCGGAAACACCAACCGCGCCAGATAGTTCCCGAACGGGTCCTGCTGCCAGTTGATGAAGTGCCCCTCCGGCTTCACCCGCATCGCGTAGCTCAGCACTGGCGTCCGGCTGTGCGGCGCCGGCCGCAGCCGCACCACCTGCGGCCCCAGCGTCACCGGGCGGTCGTAGGTGTAGGTGGTTCGATGATTCAGCGCGACGTGCAACACCATGGGCGGGTCCTTCTCGGTTTGGGGCCCCTTCGGGCGGGCTCAATCTACCCGTTCCCGGACCATTGTGCTATGGTGCGCCCGCACCCGGCGCCACCCACCGCCGTGTCCTGGCCACACCCTGTCCCCCCTCACCCCTGCGGAATCGCCTTGAGCCCACAGAGTTCAACCCAGTCACAAATCTCCAACCACAACCCTCTCCTCTTCGACCCCTACCGCCCTCTCCCCGGCGCCTGGGACGACTACGTTGACGCCCATGGCGACGTGCGGGCCCACACCGCCGCGGTGGCCGCCTACCTGGATCGGCTCGGCGCCAACGCCTTCCGCGAGCGCCAGGCGCTGGCCGACGCCAGCTTCTTGCAGGGCGGCATCACGTTCTCGGTGTACAGCGACCACCAGGGCGTCGAGAAGATCTTTCCCTTCGACCTGATCCCGCGCGTCATCACCGCAGCGGAGTGGTCCACCATCACGGCGGGGCTCGACCAGCGCATCGAGGCGCTCAACGCCTTCCTGCTCGACATATACGGCGCGCAGCGCATCGTGCGCGAGGGCGTGGTGCCGCGCCAGCTCGTGGAGAGCTCGAAGGGCTTTCTGCCCCAGATCATCGGGGTGCGGCCTCCGGGTGACAACTACATGGTCGTCTCCGGCATCGACCTCATCCGGGCGCCCTCCGGTGAGTTCCTGGTGCTGGAGGACAACGTGCGCACGCCCTCGGGCGTGTCGTACGTGCTCGAGAACCGCACGATGATGCAGCAGGTCATGCCGGACCTGTGCGAGACGGTCGGCCTGCTCCCGGTCCAGGATTACCCCCTGAAGCTGCGCGAGGCCCTCCTCGCACACTCGCCGCGCGACCCGGACGCCTCGCGCCTCGTCGTGCTCACGCCGGGGCCGTTCAACGCCGCCTACTTCGAGCACGGCTTTCTGGCGCGCAGCATGGGCTGCGAGCTGGTCCAGCCGCAGGACCTGTTCGTCCACAAGGAGATCGTCTACGTCAAGACGACCTGGGGCCCGCAGCGCGTGGACGTGATCTACCGCCGCATCGACGACGACTTCATCGACCCCGACGTCTTCCGCGCCGACAGCCTGCTCGGCGTGCGCGGTCTCGTCGGCGCCTGGGCGCGCGGCAACGTCACGCTCGGCAACGCCCTCGGCAACGGCGTCGCCGACGACAAGGCCACCTACCCCTACGTGCCGGACATGATCCGCTTCTACCTCGGCCAGGAGCCCTTGATCGCGCAGGTCCCCACCTGGGTCTGCGACCGCCCGGACGAGCTCGCCTACGTGCTCGCGCACCTGCCCGAGCTCGTCGTCAAGGCCGTGGACGCCTCCGGCGGCTACGGGATGCTGATCGGCCCCCAGGCCAGCGGCGCCGAGGTCGCCGAGTTCGCCCGACGCCTCGCCTCCAACCCGCGCGGCTACATCGCCCAACCCCTCATCGAGCTCTCGACCTCCCCGACCTGGATCGACGGCGCCGTGCTCCCGCGTCGCGTCGACCTCCGCCCGTTCGTGGTGCGCGGCGAGAGCTGCTGGGTGCTGCCGGGCGGCTTGAGCCGCGTGGCGCTCAAGGAGGGCTCCTACGTCGTCAACTCCAGCCAGGGCGGCGGCTCGAAGGACACCTGGGTGCTTCGCCACACCGACGGAGGCACGCCATGATCTCACGCGTCGCCGAGAGCTGCTTCTGGATGTGCCGCTACATGGAGCGCGTCGAGAGCACCGCCCGCATCCTGGCCGTCAATCGGGCCTTCGTCATGACCGCCAACCTGCCTGCCTCGGCGCGGTGGCGACCGATGGTCATCGCGGTCGGCGAGGAGCCGAGCTTCCTCAACGGGCACGGGGAGGCGGCCATGAACGACGGGGCCGCCGTCCAGCACTACCTGACCTGGGACAAGGACTGCCCGGTCAGCATCCTCACCTCGCTCAAGTGGGCGCGAGAGAACGCCCGGACCATCCGCGAGACGGTGAGCCAGGAGATGTGGCGGAGCGTCAACGGCTTCTGGCTCTGGCTGAACGGCGCGGAGGCCCAGCACCTCCACCAGCACCATCGCCATCGCTTCTACGAGCAGATTCTCCAGTATTGTCAGCACTTTATGGGCGTCTGCTATGGCACGATGCTGCGCGAGCCACCCTACGACTTCATGCGAATCGGCTTCTACGCCGAGCGTGCCGGCCAGACCGCGCGCTTGCTCGACGTGCACAGGCACATGCTCGGCGACACGCCCCGCAGCGCGCCCGCGGCCGAGGAGAGCCTCTTCTGGACGGCTGTCCTGCGCTCCTGCTCGGCCTACGACATGTACCTGCGGCGGTCGCGCCGCACGCTCTCGGCCGAGAGCGTCTTCCGCTTCCTGGTGCTCGAGCCGGTCTTCCCGCGGGCCATCCGGTACGCCCTGGAGCAGGTGCGACGCCTGCTTCAGCAGGTCCGGCCTGCCGACAACCTCACCATCGGCGCGACCTCGGTGGCCATGGCCACCGCGCTGGTCGCCCGCATCGACGGTCTGCGCCATGCCCCCCTCGAGGACCTGCACCAGACCCTCACCGACATCGTCGACGCGACCGCGGAGCTCTGCGGCGCCATCAGCAGCGACTTCTTCAACCCCACCGCGTCTCTGCTGAGCGACCCCACGGCGGAAGCCGATCGGAGCCACCCCGCGCCATGAGTTATCTGCTCGGACTGTCGTTCGACCTCGACGCCTCCCCCTCGCTTCGCCTCAAGGCCCCGCCCAAAGACCTCTACCCAAACCGCCAGCCCTTCGGCTGGGGCATCGCATGGTATCCGTCCGGCGACAACGCCGCGGTGGTCATCAAGGACCCGACGTCGGTGGAGAACAGCTCCATGACGCAGCTGCTGCGGGACTGGAAGCGGTTTCGGTCGAGCGTCTTCTTGTCGCACATGCGCGGCGCGGCCAAGCGGCGCACCCAGCAGGACACCCACCCCTTCTCCCAGAGCTACGCGCGCCGCACGTGGCTCATCGCCCACACCGGCGACCTCACCCACGACTACCAGGCGCGACTGCCCATGGGCGAGGACCCCGAGTTCGAGCCCATCGGCCGCACGGACTCGGAATACATCTTCTGCTGGCTGATGGGCCACATCGCGCGCGCCGGCGCGCGCACGCTCGCCGACGTGGGCTGGCCCACGCTGCACGGATGGCTCCAGACCATCAACGCCCAGGGCACGGCCAACCTCATGATCACGGACGGCCTCGATCTGGTCGTCTACCGCGACCAGTCCGCCTACAGCGAGCTGCACTGGACCCGCATCACGCCGCCCCACACCCAGCGGCGCTTCGAGAACGAGGCCCTCGCGCTCGACCTCGACGACCCGATGGACCAGAACCTGACGATGTGTGTGTTCTCGACCACGCCCCTGTCCGACCTGCGCTGGCAAGCCCTGGCGCCCGGCCAGCTCATGGTCGCCCGGCGCGGCAACATCCAGTGGAACAGCCACGGCGAGGTCGCAGCGACCATGGCCAGCGTGCACGAGGCGGACGCGTGGGTGGCGCCCCACGCCCCGCCCGAGAGCGCCAGCGCCCTGGCCGCCGTCCAGCGCTCCGCCGTGGCCAACCCCACCCACGTCGCACCCACCGACCCCTCCCACCGCCACCGGGTCGAGCCGGCCTTCGACCCTGAAGCCCGCTACCTGCGCGTCATCCACGACACCCACTACACCTACAAGCGCCCCGTGGAGCTCAGCACCCACGAGCTGCGCCTGCGGCCGGTGCACGACCACGCCCAGCAGGTCCTCGAATACAGCCTCCAGATCACGCCGGAGGGCACCCGCAGCGACTTCGAAGATGTCTTTGGCAACCAGGCCTCCCGCGTGGACATGGAGCAGCCCTACAGCGCGATGAGCGTATGCAGCGCCGCCCTCGTCCGCCTCCAGACGCCTGTGCACCTCACGCACAGCTTCTCGTCGCACCATGACACCATCCCGCTCGTCTGGATGCCGTGGCACCGCGACATGATGCACCCCTACCTGCTGCCGGCCGAGCTGCCCGTCAGCCAGCTCCGCGAGCTGTCCGACTATGCCATGAGCTTCGTCAAGCGGCAGGACCACGACCTGATCGAGACGCTGCTCGACATCAACCAGACCATCCACCGCGACTACGCCTACGTGCCCGGCTCGACGAACCTCGAGACGACGCCCTGGGAGGTGTACGTCAACCGCCGCGGCGTCTGCCAGGACTTCGCCAACCTGTTCATCTGCCTGGCCCGCCTGCTCAGCATCCCGGCGCGCTACCGGGTCGGCTACATCTACACGGGGGCCCACTACGCCAACACGGTCCAGTCGGAGGCCTCCCACGCCTGGGTTGAGCTCTACCTGCCGCTGACCGGCTGGCGAGGCTTCGACCCCACCAACGGCTGCCTCGCCAACCAGGACCACATCCGCGTCGCCTGCGGCCGCAACTTCCGCGACGCCACCCCCACCTCCGGCACCCTCTACCGCGGCGGCGGCGCTGAGACCATGCGCGTCGACGTCCGCGTCGAGGACGTCACCGCCGAGGTCCGCGCTCGAAGCGGCCGAGGCTGACGACCGCCCCCGAGGACGTCACCACCGATGTCCCCGCCCTGGAGCGCTGATCGGTTTGACTCCCGTCGCCTGAGCTTCGCCCCGTGCAGACCGCGCCGGGCGTGTTCCAGCCCCGGTTCCCCGCCGAGACGCCCGAGGTGGCGGTGGTGCTGCCAGCGCCTTGAACCAGCGCCGCGGATGTGGTTCAATGTCGTCTCCTGCCACGCACTCCAGGAGGCGATCATGGCCCCACCACGCATCCACCACGTCCTCGTCGGCGGGGCGCTGCTCGCGCTCGTCTGCGCCTGCTCCGAGACCTCCTCGCCGCCGAGCACGCCCGCGCCGGACCTGACGATCATTGAGGGCGACACGGGCTTCTTCTACCGGGCCGGCCGCGAGTGCTTCGGCGTTGACGCCGACCCCATCGACGCCGACGACCTCTGGATCGCCCCCGACGGCGACGACGACGACGACGGCACCTCCGAAGGTGCCGCCTTCGCGACCCTGGCTCGCGCGCTGTGCAACGCGGCGCCGGGGCAGACCATCCACGTCGCTCCCGGCGTATACAAACAATCGGTCATCCTCGCACAACACGGCGACGCCGAGGCGCCGGTCACGATCGTCGGCGAGGCCGGAGACGACGGCCCACCGGTCTTCGACGGCGACGGCTGGATGACCGAGGGCATCGGCCTCATCGAGACGCACGGCTTCGTCGTGGAGGGGCTCCAGTTCCGGAACTACACCGACACGGGGCTGCTCGTGGCCCTCTCGGACGAGATCCAGCTCCGCGACAATGTATTCTCGGAGAATGGCTTTGAGTCCATCGACCCGGGTTCGGGGGGCGAGGGCTTCGGGGTGAACGTGCTGGACAGCGTGCAAGTGGTGATCGAGGGCAACGAGTCCTGGGGCAACGGCCCGAACGCGGCCGTCTACGCCACCGGCACCCTCGGCACCGCCATCAACACCTACCGCATGTTCGACGCCGTCGTGCAGGGCAACACCTGCCGGGACAACACCGGCGGCGGCATCCTCATCGAGGACGGCGAGCGCGTCGTGGTCCGCGACAACGACATCTACGGCAACCACCTCGACGCCAACGGCAGCTACTGGGACGGCGGGATCTGGATCGACGGCGGCTACGACGTGGCCGTCGAGGGCAACTTCATCCACGACAACCTCGGGCCGGCCCTCGAGGTCAGCGACGCGGACAAGAAGTACCCGTTCGCCACGTGCGGCTACCGCGTCGCCTCCAACACCATCACCGGCAACTATTGGTCGTATTACCTCAACAACTTCGGCCAGTGCCCCCGCCCCGCCGAGCACATCGTCACCTTCGAGGACAACGACACCTCCGACAACGCCTATCCCGGCGACCTCGCCGACTGGACCGACGGCACCAACCCGGACGGCTCCCTCTGCCTCGAATGGCCCTGCGGCGAGGAGCAACCCTGCACCGAGGACGACTTCGACACCTCGGTGGCACGGTGCGCCCCGGAGTGACCGCGGCCCTGCCGGCCGCCTGCCCTACTCCGGCTGCCCGGCCTTCCACGCCTCGAAGCTCACCCGCTCCAGCTCGAACAGATCGCGGGTCCGCGTATACCAACCGCGCCCATGCATCCGTCCAATCAGGTGGGCGTGCTCGGTGTGCACGTACTTACGCGCCTCGTCCACAAGGGCATCCCGCCCCCAGATGACCACCACCTCCCCGAGCATCACCCGTGTTCTGCCAATCTCGACCGTCTGCACATAGCGGCACTCGAAGGCGAACGGCGCCTCGGCCAGCCGGGGCGTCAGGATCTTCGCCGAGGGCGCCAGCGTCAGCCCCAGCGCCTCCACCTCGCTCACCTCCGGCGGAAAGTCCGTCGCGCACAGGTTCATCGCCTCGCCGAGCGCCTCGTCCACCAGGTTCACCACGAACTCGCCTTGCTCGGTGATGTTGCGCGCCGTGTCCTTGGCCTCACCCCCGCTCCGGTTCCCGATCCCGATGGCCACCACGGGCGGATCGGTGCCCATGACGTTGAAGTACGAGAACGGCGCCGCGTTCAGCACCCCGTTCGCCGACCACGAGGTCACGAGCGCGATGGGCCTCGGCACCACCATCGCGCACATCAGCTTGTAGACCTCGCCGCTGCTCAGCTCCGACACCTCGAACCGCATCGCGTCCTCCTTCGGGGATCTACCCCGTGTCCTGCGTCCGCCTTGCCAAACCTGGCAGACGTCCCGCACTATACATGCGTCCACGAGGAGCGTGGACGTTCAGCGCTCTGCTCACCCCAGACTGGCCGCCTCGACGCGCGGCCCCGGTGAGGCAGCGCGCTCACCCAAGGCAAGGAGCGCCCCGTGGCCCACCCCCTCCCGAGTCCTGCCCCCCCGACGCACCTCGTCCGCGTCATCGCCAGCGGCTCCTCGGGCAACGCCGTCTTCGTCCGCCTCGGTGATACGCGCCTCCTGCTCGACGCCGGCATACCGGTCCCCCGCATCCGCGAAGGGCTCGCCGATATCGGCGAGTCGCTCGAGCGCCTGGACGCGGTCCTCATCACGCACGAGCATGGGGATCATATCGTCGGTGTGCCACACCTGCGACCCCACATCGGCGACACGCCCATCCTCTGCACCGATGGCACCGCTGCCCACCTGCGGCGCAAGGCCAAAGTCGGCGGCATCGAGCGCGTGGAGGCGGGCGTCGCGCTCCAGCTCGGCGGCCTCACCATCACCCCGTTCGCCACCAGCCACGACGCCGCCGAGCCCGTAGGCTACCGGATCGAGGACGCCACCACGGCCATCGCGCTGGCGACGGACCTCGGCGAGTCCTCACCGGGCGTCGTGCATGCCCTGCTCGACTGCCAGCTCATCCTGCTGGAGGCCAACTACTGCGTCGACATGCTGCGCCAGGGGCCCTACCCCTGGTTCCTCAAACGCCGCATCAGCTCCCGCAAGGGGCATCTGTCCAACGACCAGATGCGGGAGCTGCTCCGCCGCGTCGCCGGCCCTCGCCTCCAGCACGTCCTGCTCTGCCACCTCTCGGAGGAGAACAACGCCCCGGGCGTCGCCTTCAACCTCGCCAGCCAGGCCGTCGAGGCCGTGGGGCGCTCCAACATCGGGCTGACCGTCGCTGAGCGCACCGCGCCGACCGCGCCCGTGGCCATCCGCAAGGCCCCGCCCGCCGGCCGGCCCGCCCCGCCGCCGCCGCCACCGCGTCAGCTCGGGTTCTCGTTCATGGAGTGAAGGCCGAGCCCCAGACGTGGTAGTTCAGCCACCGCGGCCCCGGCAGATACATCGCCTCGACGCGCTCCAACTCGAAGCCCGCCCGCTCGATCAGGCCCGGCATGGGCCGGTTCAGGTTGCAGCCCCCGCTCATACGACTCCACACCGGGTTCAGCAGGTCCTGCATCCACTGGACCGACCGATCCGGCGCCTTGCCGTGCTCGGCGAACACCAGCCGCCCGCCCGGCGCCAACACCCGACGCACCTCCGCCAGCGCCGCCTCCACGTCCGGGATGGTGCACAGGGTCCACGTCACCAGCACCGTATCGAAGCTACCCGCGTCCGCCGGGATGGCCTCGGCGCTCCCGCTGATGATCTCCACGCCGAACGCCACCGCCTCCACCATGATCCGCGCGTCAACCGTCAGCGCCTCCGTCGGGTCGAGCCCCACCACGGACGTCACCCTCGACGCGTCGTAAAACGGCAGGTTGTAGCCCGACCCGATGCCGACCTCGAGCACCCGCCCCGTCGCTTGCGGCACGACCTTCTGTCGCTGCCGCACGATCGGCGACCCCGAGCACGCGCGCCGCACCAGCCCCGGCATCACATGCCGATCCCACCATGCTCCGATCAAGTTTCCCCCTCGCCCCTCGCCCTCAGAACTGGAGCGCCTCCAGCCCGAGCTCGCCGAGCAGCTTCTCATCGCCTTCGTTGTGGGTCTGCCAGTACGGGATGCGGGCCGACCCCCTCAGCTTCGCCTCCTCGCCGTCCGTGCACGACCACCCGACGACGCGATGGGGATAGGATACCTCGATCTGCGTCGTGCAGCGAGCCCCGTCCTGCCGCGCGTAGCTGGCCTCCCGCACCTCGAAGCGGCCCGCGGGCACCTCCACCGTCTTCGCCTCGGGCGCCCAACTCACCGCGCTCGGCACGATGGTGGGCTTGACGTGCCGGAACCGGCGCTCGATGGACGAGGGCAGCAGGCGCAGCTCCCCTTCGGGCTGCTCCAGCGTCTCGGCCCCGAGCCCGCGCAGCGTGATCTTCAGCGTGTCCTCGGCGACGACGTTGCCGTCCATCGCCAGCGCGTAGTTGGCCGTCTCGCCCTCGAAGTAGCTGTGGGCGCTGATCTTCGCCTCACCGCCCTCGAACACCGTCTCCTCGTATACGCTACCACACCACTCCTGCATCGAGAAGGTCGTCTTGACCGGTGCAAACCGCTCGGCAGGATCCACGAAGATGGAGGTCATCACGCTGTAGTCGTACACGCCCGTCTGAAACTTCTTGATGAAGTTCAGCTTGAGGACCTGGACCTGCGCCGGGTCGCTGCGGTCCCAGTCGTTCACCTTGACGAAGTCCCGCTTCGAGAACGGCTCCGTCACGTACACCAGCACTGCCCGCCCCTTGCGCAGCTCGCCGTAGCGGGGCTGCACAAGATCGTAGCCGTTGAGCTCCGCCTTGCCGTCCCCCCAGTGCGACCAGAAACCCGGCGAGGCGGAGGAGGAGGAGAAGCCGACCACCTCGATGGCGTCGGGGGCGACGGTGGTGGTGTCGAGGCCGTCGGCCGAGCAGCCAGCGATCCACGCCGCAGCGACGGCCGTGCACGCGATCATCGAAGCCAGACGGGCACCGCTGTTGAGCTCTTGCATCTTCGCACTCCTCGGGTCGGGTTCAGGGTCGGGGGCGTGACGGGCCCCTGGTGCGGCCAGCGCCAGCTTCGTTACGACGTCGCTTGAACCACAGATCATAGCGGGGCCGATTGGACGCCGACAGGGAACGGTCAGGGACGGACTGTTGGCCACCGCGGACGATGAACCATGACGCGATGCGTCATAGCCACCCCTTGCGCGCGCGCGCGCCATCGCCTATACCCGCAGTCATAGCCCGGCCATGCCCCCTCGTCCACCGACCTGCGAGGCCACCGTGAACGACCTCTCCCTGCATCAGATCCTCCAGAACCACGCGGTCGAGCTGCTCGGAACCTGGCTCGAGCGCGCCTTCCACGACGGCTGGGTGCGCTTCGACAGCAACGACGGCCTGCGCATCTGGCCCAACGAGGTTCGCGCCCTGTTCGCGCGCCGCAACCTCGCCATGATCGACGCGCAGGACTTCGAGCCGCGCCAGGTGCCCGTCCGGCTCCACCCCGCACGCCTCGGCGCTGCCCTGCGCGCCGGCCTCGAAGCGGCGCTGCCGAACGACCCCGCCGCCGAGCTCTGGCTCGACGTCGCTGGCCGGCTGCACCTCACCGCCACCGAGCTTCAGCTCCTGGCGCTCCTCGTCGCCCTGCACGCCGACCAGGCCATCCTGCGGGCGTACCGCTACGGCTGGGCGAACCTCAAGCAGGATCGGCTGACCTGGGGCTTCGCCGTCAAGCTCCTGTCCTCCCCCGACAAGTCCGCCGAGGTCGCCCGCCGCCTCGACCCCCGCGCCGCGCCCCTGCTGGCCAGCGGCCTCGTCACCTGCGAGGACAACGGCGGCCCCATGGCCGAGTGGCCCCTGCTGCTGCACGCCGACGCCGCCCGCGTCCTGCTCGGCTGGTCCGACGCCCCCGCCCTCCTCACCCCCTGGGCCGACGTGCCCGAGCCCGCCGACCGCCTGCGCGGGCTGATGAAGGAGCGCCTCCGCCGCGTGGTCGCCAACCGCGAGCGCTGCCGCGCCGCCATCTTCGGACCGGAGGGCTCGGGGCGCCTGAGCGTCGCCGGGCAGATCGCCTCGGGCATCGGGGTCCGGGCCGGGCTCATCCAGATCGACCTCGGCCGCGCCGCGGCCCAGCACCACGGGCGCGAGACCATCGCCCACGCCCGCACCATGGCCGTCCTGCTCGACACCGCCCTGGTCATCCAGCGCACCGAGCGCCTCGACACCGAGCAGCGCGCCTGGATCGAGGCCGTCGAGGACACGCTCACCACCTGCACCCAGCCGGTCATCTGGATCTTCGACGCCGACCCGCCCGAGCAGCTCCGCGTCCCCCCCGAAGCCATCATCGGCCTGGGCTTTCCGACCCGGCAGGAGCGCCAGGACACCTGGGAGGGCCTCGTCGGCCCGAAGCTCCGGCCCACCGCCCTCTACCAGCTCGCCGGCCAGTTCCTGCTGGCCGAGGGCCAGATCCGCGCTGTCGTCGACCGCGTCCTGGCCCAGAACCCCCGCCTCGAGGGCGATCCCCTCTGCGACCACCTCACCCGCACCGCCCGCGCCGCATCGCAGGTCGGCCTCGGCCGACTCGCCACGCCCGAGCCCGGCCGGGTCACCTTCGAGCAGCTCGTCATCGACACCGAGTGCGAGGACGGCCTCCGGGAGCTCATCAGCTACTCCCGCAACCGCCATGTGCTCGGCGAGGAGTGGGGGTTCGCCCGAAACATGCCGTACGGGTTGGGGGTGACGGCGCTGTTCGCCGGGCCGCCGGGCACGGGCAAGACCTTCGCGGCGCAGGTCATCGCCACCGCGCTCGGCCTCGAGCTGTACCGCGTCGACCTCTCCCAGCTCGTCAGCAAGTACATCGGCGAGACCGAAAAACACCTCTCCCAGCTCTTCGCCGCCGCCGAGCAGGGGGAGGTCATGCTCCTGTTCGATGAGGCCGACAGCGTGTTCGCCAAGCGCACCGAGGTCAAGAGCTCCGTCGACCGCTACGCCAACCTCGAGGTCAACTACCTCCTGCAGCGCATCGAGCGGTTCAGCGGCGTCGTCATCCTCACCACCAACTTCGAGGCGGGCCTCGACGACGCCTTCGCCCGCCGCATCCGCTTCCGGATCCCCTTCGACGAGCCCGACGAGGAGTCCCGCAAGCGCCTCTGGCAGGTCCTGTTCCCGAAGGAGGTCCCCCTCGGGAGTGACGTGGATTTCGATGAACTCGCCGAACTCTACGAACTCTCTGGCGGACACATCAAGGAGATCATCCTGCGTGCCTCGGCCATCGCCCTCGATCAGGCTGCCAGGGACGAACAAATTGTGACGCAGGCATTGCTCATGCGCTCAGCCGATGTAGAATATAAGAAGCTTGGAAGACTTCCCGTGCAGCTGTGACGCGGTTCCGCCCCTCACCAACGCGTCCGCACGGCACCACTTGAGAAACAGACCATGGCAGGATTCGTCTTCGAGAAGGTTGAAGAAGGCCCGGCGGTTGAGGTCGCGACCCTCGACGCCGCCAGCGCCCTCACCCCCGACGCGGAGGAGGACACCCAGGCCCCCGCGATGAACCAGAACGCCCCCCGGGCACACACCCCCACCCCGACGCCTCGCGGCAACACGGGCGGCCAGAACAGCGGCCAGAACGACACCGCCGCTACCCCCATGACGACCCATGGGACCGCGAACGTCCACGACGATGTCTCGATCCGCAGCGGCGTCCAGGTCGACGCCAACACCGGCGCCACCACCCACCTCACAGAGAACGAAGACGCGGCGGTCCAGGACATCACGATGCGCGTCTCGGTCAAGGCGACCCAGGCCAAGCCCGTCAAGGCCACCCCCGGCGAGCAACCCGACCGCAAGGCCCTCTTCAACGTGCACAAGTCCAAAAAGCACGGCACCAAGGTCAAGCACGTCCAGGGCGATGTGGCGGGCCCGAACATCAACCGGGACATGGTGCCCGACTCGCTCTTCATCAACGGCGCGCCGCTCGCGGCCGACATCCGTCAGGGCGGCATCGGCGACTGCTACTATCAGGCCGTCCTGCTCGGGATCGTCAACGGCGATCCCGGCAAGATCGGCAGCATGATGAGCTTCAGCGGAGGCTCGGTCACCACGACCTTCTATCGCCTCAACACCGCCACCGGTCAGTGGGTGCCCGCCCGGATCACCAACGACGCCAAGCTCCAGCACGTCACCAACGCCACCGGCGGCGTCACCTACTCCCTCCAGGGCGCTCAGTTCCGCGTCGCGGACGCCCCCCAGGAGTCCATGTGGTGGTCGCAGATCGCCGGTGACACCCTCAAGGTCTACCGCAAAGATCTCTTCCAGGTCGCCCTGTGGTCGGCCCTGATGGAGAAGAGCTACGCGGACTTTGCCCAGCAGTTCGGCAAGTACGGCAAGGGCCTCGGCACCGACGCCGGCACCGGTGGCTACGACATCATCGACAGCGGCGGCGGCTCTCAGGAGGTCTACCCGATGTTCTACGGCGGCGCGGTCAGCAGCCAGACCACGCAGGACATCAACGCCACGCCGGGCGGCAACATCGCCGTCGAGAACGTCGCGGCCATCCAGCAGTTGCTCGCGCTCGAGGCGCACAAGAGCAACCCCGGCGTCGCCGGTGGCCAGCAGAACTTCGTCCAGGCCCGCATCAGCCCTGAGGGCGCGATCAACCGCTGCAAGGCGATGTCGCAGGCGATCATCGATCACCACTACAATGAGGTGAACGGCGGCACCGGCGGCGCCATCCGGCGGTTCTTTGGTGGCAAGGACAAGCGGGCCGCCGACCAGAAGAAGCTCGATAAGGCCCTCACGAGCCTGATCAAGGCCATCGACAAATGGAAGGGGCAGAAGAACGCGGTGAACCTGACCGCCGTGGCGCGCGCCGCCGACGCGATCCAGAAGCCCGGCGCGTTCCCGCTGCTGAGCGCGGAGGGCGGCGCCACGCCGCTGTACAACCAGCTCAACGAGAACCTCGGCATCGTCATCAACCTCGGCACGGACAACTCGCCCGGTCGCCGGATGGTCTACGCCTCCCACGCCTACAACGTGAACAGCGTGACCCTCAAGAACGCCGAGGGGCAGGCGCTGGCGCTGGCGGCGACCGACCTGCCGGCCCGCGCCACCGAGATCGACGCCACCAAGTCGAACATCGTCGTCGAGAACCCCCACGCGGGCAACGAGCCGGATCTGGACGGCAACGGCCCGAAGGACGGCAAGAACGACGGCCGGTTCGACATGAGCCTGGACAGCTTCTTGCGGAACTTCGACATGCTTCGCCTGGCGACGGTCGACCACAAGCCGCAGCTCGGTGACTTCCCGACGCCGTCCGGAGATGTGGGCTTCGCGTAGGCCTGGCTCTGACCTGTGCGCCGGGGCCGCCCTGGCGCACAGGCCGACCCTCGCGGGTCGACGAGACCGGTCCAGGCCCCGGTTCTGACGCTCAACGGCGCACGTCACACCGCAGACGTCTGCGGCGGGCTGGAGTGTGGCGGCCTCCGCGCGCGTCGCGGGGCTCGCCCCTATCCCCCACCCGAGGTGCGCCATGGTGTGAGGGTTTGAGATGACTGAACTCCCCACGCGCCTCTTCGAGGCTGCCACGGTGTCGGACCTGCAGCTCCCGCTGCAGACGGCCTTCGCCGCCGCCGCCGCCGAGCGCATCCCCTTGAAGTTCCGACTGAAGCTGAAGGCTGGCCGCTACGAGGGTCTGAACCTCGCGCTGGACGACCTTCACGACCGGAGCGAGCTGATCCTGATCGTGGAGTGCGAGGAGGGCGTGGCGACGCTGACCGGCGGGTTGAACCTCCGGGCGGGGCGCGTGCTGCTTCGCAACATCGTGTTGACCGGGATCGGCAAGGAGTCGCCGAGCCTGGAGGTGCGGGTGGCGCACCAGTTCCTGGCCCAGGGCGTGGCGCTGGTGGGGAACGTCCGTCACGACGGAGGTAGCCCGGACCCGCTGGTGCGCCTGGCGCTCGCCTATGGCAGCGGCACCGCGCGGGCTGTGTTCCGCCAGTGCTGGTTCGTGGGCAACCGCGCGGAGGGCTCGGCGGCGCTGATCGAGACGCCGAAGATCGGCCCGGGGACGTTCGAGTTCGTGGACTTCGAGGATGTGGTGTTCGCGCACAACGCGGTGGACGTGGCGATCGCGCCGTGGTTCAGCGCGGCGGTGAACCTGGTCCGTTGCTTCGCCTACGAGGATCAGCTGACCGAGGCGTTCCTTCGCTTGCCGAGCCCGCTGCCGACGGTGCGCCTGGAGGGCGGTGTGCTGGCGACGGGCCGACGGCTGGCCCGGTTCGTGACGAGCGTGGATGTGGCGCGGGCGGACTTTGGCCCGCTGCACGTCGGCGGCAGCGCGCTTTACCTGTCCGAGTCCCAGGACGGGGCGGCGGATCTTGTGTTGAGCCAGGGCGCGACGATCGCCAAGGGGCTGCCCCCGCTCGACCCGGACGATCTGGCGGCGCAGGCCGCGACGCTGACGGTCCCGAACGCCGAGCAGCTCGGTCAGCGCCTCGGGTGATGGGCATGAGACAACAGCTTTGGCGGTCCGGGCTGCTCGTGGGGCTGCTGGCCGCGCTGGCCGGCTGCGCCTGCCCCACGGGTGCGAGCTCACGCGCGTCGGGCCTGACGAAGTCGGCAGACGGCCGGGTGTGGACGTTTCACGCCACGACGGTGGACGACCTGGCGCTGCCGGCCCAACAGGCCTGGAGCGAGGCCCTGTCGAGCGCCGAGGCCCATGAGTTCCGGCTGACGCTGGCGCCAGGTCGCTACGAGGGCTTCGCGCTGACTCTGGAGGACACCGCGCTGGAGCGGGAGCTGACGCTCGTGGTCGAAGGCGTCGACGGGGTGGCGACGCTCTCGGGCGGCGCGATGAAGCTGGGCTCGGCGAAGGTGGAGCTGCGCGGCGTGGTGCTGACGCAGGTCCGCTCGGAGGGGCCTGCGCTCCAGATCCAGGTCTCGAAGGGCTTCGTCGCCGAGCGCGTCGCGCTGGTGGACAACACCCGCACCTCGAAGGACGCCGACGCGCCGCTGGTGGCGCTCCGCGCGCGAGGCAAGGGGGCGGTCGCCACAGCGACGTGGCGGGACAGCTGGTTCGTGGGCAACATCAGCGAGGGAGGCGACCCCCTGATCGCGACCCCGCTGCAGGGTCAGGCGAAGCTCGCCAGCCTCACCTTCGAGCGGGTCGTCTTTGCGGGCAACAAGGTCAACGTGCTGGTCGAGCCCTGGTTCACCGCCAGGGTGGAGCTGCGCCGGGCGCTCGTGGCCGAGGAGCACCTGAACGAGGCCGTGTTCGGGCTGCAGAGCCCGCTGGTCAAGGTCGACCTGCACGACAGCACGCTCTCGGGCCATGCGCTGGTCGGCCTTCGGACGAGCATCGATGTGGCGCGCGGCGACTTCCAGAAGGTCGGCCTGCACGGCTCTGAGGCGCAGACGAGTGAGCGGACGTCGGACGATGCGGTGGTCGCGGACGAGGCGTCGAAGCTCGGCACGCGGCCGCGCACCCTCGATCTCGAGGCCGCCCGCGAGGCGGCGCTCGGCGGCGAGGCTCCGGACATCGGCGCGCTCGGCGGCAAGGCGCCTTGACGATCGCGACATTTCCTCTTTCAAAGCAGCACGTTACGATCTTCAACCGGCGCTCTGGGGTGGCGGCCGGTCCTCGGACGGGAGCAGGTCGTGCAGCGCGAGCGACCGATTGAGCCCGAGCAGGTGGGTGCGCTGCAGAGGGTGCTCGGCGGGCACGTCCACCGCGAACGCCGTGATCCAGGCGCCCGGCTGGACCACCCCGGACACGGAGCCGATGCGGATGCCGAAGCCCCGGAAGAGCTGAAGCTCGAGATGCTCCCGCACGCCGCGCTCGTTCGCGAACGCGCCGCCCACCTGCACCCGGAGCCAGCTCGGGTGCAGGCCGTGCTCTCGACAGAAGCTCCAGCCCGCCTGCACCGCGTCCAGGAACAGACGGCGTCCGTCCTCGGTCGGCACGAGGTTCGCCCTCCGCTGGAACGACATCAGGAAGCCCGTCATGCGCCCGGCCACGAGCGCGTCCAGGGTCACCCAGGGCTGGGCCTGGCGCGAGCGCGCGCAGACCGCCAACAGCCCTGGATGCTCGGCCCACTCGAAGGGCGCCAGCCGCCACGCAGCGCTCCAGGCCTCGACGCCGTAGAAGCTCAGGTAGTCCTGCGCGACCTCGACGGCGCCGGCAGTCCTGAGCCGCTCGATGATGTTGCACAGCCGCACCCAGGACTCGACCGACTGGTCGACGTCGTTGAGCAGCTCGCGCAGTTCGGAGAGCACGACGCTGGCGACGGTCGCGTCGTCGAGGTCGTAGGCGCCGAAGTGGACCACCTCCTCATCGGGCGGCCCCGTGGTGGATGGGTCGCAGTAGTGTGCCGCCCTTCGGAGCGCCGCCGCGACGAAGCCGACCGTCTCGACCGCCGCCGCAGCGCGCAGGGGGGCGACCGCTGCGGTGCCCCCGACGAACCGAAGCGCCATCGCCGCTCCCTCCCGGACGTGCGCCGCCTCGTCGGCGAGCAGCGCGAGCAGCGCCGGAGCCACCTTCGGGCCGCGCCGCCGCAGCCCTGCGGCCGCCGCGTACCGCACGGCCGAGCCCCGATCGCGCACCCCGGCCAGCAGCACCTCCGACGGCGTCTGCTCCCGCGCCCCCAGCCACCGGAACACGCCGGCGCGCCGAGCCGGACGATCGCCGAGCACCAGCCCACACGCCGCCGCCATCATGCGGTCGGCGCCGAAGACCTCCTCCACAGCGGCGGCCACATGCGGCACCCACGCGTCTCCGAACGACTCCAGCCGGTCGATGGCAAGCGCGAGCGCGTCGTCGTCGTTGTTTCTGCGGAGCACCGCCAGCCAGTCCCCGGCCCCCACATCAAACCCCAGCTCCAGGCTCGTCGCGACGCCTGAGACGGCCGTGACCTGCGGCGTCAGGCTCCACGCCGACCCCCTCGGGCTGTACTCGCCGCGCAGGCCGATCTGACCGGCGGTCTCTCGGCGGCGGAGCTCCTGATAGGCCCAGAGCAGCGCGCGCCGCGGCTCGAGGGCGTCAAGCGCCGGGGTCGGAGGGAGCCACCGCTCCGCCCGCGGCTCGCCTCGCCACAGCTGCCGCCGCTCCGCGGGCGTCAACGTGAAGCGACGGCTCTCGATCTGGAGGCGCGTCCAGCGCTTGCACCAGTCCTGGCCACCGTCCATCACGGCACCGTGTTTTGTTCGTGGCTGCATCGTGCCAAAACCGCTATAGTTCCCCCTGCATCGCCCCCCCTGCATCGCGACGTAGACCGCGCGCCCCCCGGAGCATACCATGCATCGCTATCCCCTCGCTCTCCTCATTGTCTCTGGCCTGACCGTTGCCTTGCTCAGCGGCTGCAGTGACGACGCAGCCTCCGGCTCCGGCGCGGGCGTGAACAACACCAACAACGGTGTCTTCAACAATGCCACCAACAACGGCAACAACACAACCAACAACGGCAACAACACCACCAACAACAACGGCAACAACGCCACCAACAACGGCAACAACGCCACCAACAACGGCGGCAACAACGCCACCAACAACGGCACTGTTGATCCCGATGCCGACAACGACGGCGACGGCCTCCCCAATCAGGTCGACAACTGCCGGGACGACGCCAACAGCGACCAGGCCGACGGCGACGACGACTTCGTGGGCAACATCTGCGACAACTGCCCCACGGTCGCCAACGTCGACCAGCTCGACTCGGACGCGGACGGCCGAGGCGACGCGTGCGAGGTAGCCGTCGATCCCAACGCGGACACCGATCAAGACTCCGTGCTCGACGGCGCCGACAACTGCGCCTTCGATGCCAACCCGGATCAGGCCGACACCGACCGGGATGGGATCGGGGACGTATGCGATAATTGCCAGCCCATCGCCAACGCCGACCAGGCCGACCTGAACGGCGACGGCGTCGGCGACGCCTGCGTCGAGGCCCTCGACGACGACAACGACAACGTCGCCAACGCCGTCGACAACTGCCCCGCCATCGGCAACGTGCTGCAAGAGGACGCCGACGGCGACGGCGTGGGCGACGCCTGCGACAACTGCGTCGACGTCGCCAACTCCGACCAGACCGACACCGACCGCGACGGCCGCGGCGACGCCTGCCCCGAGGACGTCTACAATCCGAACACCGACTCCGACGACGACGGCGTCCCCGATATCCACGACAACTGCCGCGCGATCGGCAACCTCCTGCAGGACGACGGCGACGGCGACCATGTGGGCGACGCCTGCGACAACTGCCCGGCCATCGCCAACTTCGACCAGGGCGACTTCGACAACGACGGCGCAGGCGACGCCTGCGATCTGGACGTGCCCACCGACACCTGCGGCGGCCAGTCCTTCAACCCCGAGCCGGTCACCCCGAACATGCTCGTCGTGCTCGACCGATCCTGCTCGATGCGCAACCAGGTCAGCGGCGAGCGCAAGTGGGTCAGCGCCGTCAACGCCATCAACGCCGTCACCACGCTCTACGAGGGCCAGGTCCGGTTCGGCCTCGAGCTCTTCCCCGATCGCGTGGGCCAGTCCTGCGCCCAGAACGAGATCATCGTGCCGACGGGCGCCGGCACCGAGGCCCAGATCCAGGGCATCCTGACAGCGGCCCTCGACAACGGCGACACCAACTGGCCGAGCAACCCCTGCGTCACCAACATCGACACCGCCATCGAGCTGGCCGGCACCGACCCCATCTTCGCGGCCTCCCTCGACCCCGACTACATCATGCTCATCACCGACGGTCAGCAGTCTTCCTGCAACCTCGCCGGGAGCGACCGCGGCACCACGAACCTGATCACCTCCTTCTACCAGGAGCGCGGCATCGCGACCTTCGTGGTCGGCTTCGGCGGCGGGGTGGACGGCGCCCAGCTCAACACCTTCGCCGACGCTGGCGGCGTGCCCCGCCAGGGCAATCCCCGCTACTACCAGGCCGACAACGCCACCGAGCTGACGGCCGCGCTGACCGAGATCGGCGCCCTCATCGTCACCTGCGACTTCCGCCTCGACGACGTGCCGCCCGACCCCTCCCGCCTCTACGTCTCCATCGGCAACACCCCGATCCCCCGCGCCCCCACGGGCGCCGACGGCTGGAACTACCTCACCGCCGACAACGTCGTCCGCTTCTACGGCGCGACCTGCGACAGCCTCCGCGCCATGGACAGCTTCGACCTCCAGATCACCTACGGCTGCCCGACCGTCTGCGTGCCCACCCCCGAGGTCTGCGACCTCTTCGACAACAACTGCGACGGCGTCATCGACGAGGGCTGCGAGGGCTGCGGCCCCGAGGTCTGCGACGGCGCCGACAACGACTGCGACGAGGCCATCGACGAAGGTTGCCCGCCCTGCACCCCCACCGCCGAGATCTGCAACGGCCTCGACGACGACTGCGACGGCGACGTCGACGACGGCTGCATCACGTGCCCCGACGGCCCCCAGCGCGAGGTCTGCGACGGCGTCGACAACGACTGCGACGGCGAGGTCGACGAAGGCTGCGGCTGCGCCGCCCGCCCCGAGGTGTGCGACGGCCTCGACAACGACTGCGACGGCCAGATCGACGAGGTCTGCGTCGACTGCGCCAACGGCCCCAGCCCCGAGATCTGCGACGGCGCCGACAACGACTGCGACGGCACCGCCGACGAAGGCTGCCCCGCCTGCCACCCCTCCTTCGAGATCTGCGACGGCCTCGACAACGACTGCGACAACCAGATCGACGAGGACTTCGACGCCGACGGCGACGGCACCACCACCTGCGGCGGTGACTGCGACGACACCAACCCGACGATCAACCCCGACGCCAGCGAGATCTGCGACGGCCTCGACAACGACTGCGACGGGGAGATCGACGAGGGCGCGAACTGCGGGTGAGCCGTCACCCCCCAACGCCCTCACCCCCCAACCCCCTCTCCCGTAGGACGGGAGAGGGGGAGGCCCTCACCCCCCAACCCCCTCTCCCGTAGGACGGGAGAGGGGGAGGCCCTCACCCCCCAACCCCCTCTCCCGTAGGACGGGAGAGGGGGAGGCCCTCACCCCCCA
>Ga0100377_1001171_pt1 | contig 22729 bp, 21 predicted proteins | sample CryGeymeta201501_FD_83664 | JGI IMG/M metagenome (GOLD analysis project Ga0100377, IMG submission 83664) | Groundwater microbial communities from Crystal Geyser aquifers in Utah, USA - Crystal Geyser metaG 2015-01 | ecosystem: Environmental > Aquatic > Deep subsurface > Groundwater | place: USA...
CCCTCCTGAGCCTCCCACCGCCCCGCGCCCCCGCCTTCAGGGGCACCGGCCAACCCCAAGGGCCCCAGCGGAGTGGTCAGGCTATTCCCGACAGGCTCCTAGTGGACCGGGCCGGCGACCGGGCAGGCGACCGGGCCCTCCGCGCGGCCCGAGGCGCCGGTTATGCCCCTCGCCCGCTCGCCCCCTGAGGATGATCCGCCATGCTCGAGACCCTGACCAAGGGCTTCCGCAACGCCCGCCTGAAGCTGCAGGGCAAGACCACCCTGTCCGAAGACAACGTCGCCACGGCCCTGCGCGACGTGCGCGTGAGCCTGCTCGAGGCCGACGTCGAGCTGGGCGTGGTCAAGGACTTCCTGGCCCTGGTCAAGGAGCGGGCCGTGGGAGAGGTGGTCCACCTCAAGGTCCCCACCGACCCCAAGCGCCGCCTGCCCGAGGGCGTGAAGATCACGCCGGCCGACCACTTCATCAAGATATGCCACGACGAGCTGGTCGACCTGATGGGCCCGGTGGACACCACCCTGGTCCTCGACGGCAAGCCCTCGCTGGTGATGATGGTGGGCCTGCAGGGCTCGGGCAAGACCACGACCGCCGGCAAGCTGGCCCGCAAGCTGCTGCACGAGGGCCACAAGCCCATGCTGGTCGCCGCGGACATCTACCGCCCGGCGGCCGTCGACCAGCTCATGACCCTGGGCCGGAAGATCGGCGTGCCGGTCTTCAGCATCAAGGGCATGAAGCCGGTCGAGCTGTGCCGCATGGCGGTCCAGCAGGCCCGCAACGTGGGCCGCGACGTGGTGATCTTCGACACCGCCGGGCGCCTGGCCCTGGACAACGAGCTCATGGAGGAGCTCGAGCAGATCAAGTCGGTCACGGGGCCGGCCAACATCCTCTTCGTCTGCGACGCGATGATCGGCCAGGACGCCGTGCGCACGGCCGCCGAGTTCGACCGCCGCTTGGCCTTCACGGGCTTCGTCCTGACCAAGCTCGACGGCGACGCCCGTGGCGGCGCGGCCCTGGCCATCAAGCAGGTCACGGGCAAGCCTGTGAAGTTCCTCGGCATGGGCGAGGGGCTGGACAAGCTCGAGGAGTTCCGCCCCGAGGGCCTGGCCGACCGGATCCTGGGCTTCGGCGACGTCGTCGGCCTGATGAAGGACTTCGAGAAGGTCGTCGACCAGGACACCGCCGAGGATGACGCCCGCCGCATGCTCACGGGCGACTTCGACTACGAGCAGTTCATGCGGCAGATCTACCAGGTCCGCAAGATGGGCAACCTGCGCTCCATCTTCGAGAAGCTGCCCGGCATGGGCGAGCTGCTGGAGCAGATCCCGCCCGAGGCCCTGGACGACCGCGAGCTGAAGAAGGTCGAGGCCATGATCCAGTCCATGACCAAGCAGGAGCGGCACCAGCCCGGCCTGCTCGACGCCTCGCGGATCCGGCGCATCGCCCTGGGCTCCGGGCGCGGTGTGGACGAGGTCGAGGCGCTCCAGGAGCGCTTCCAGGAGACCCGCGGGATGATGTCCCAGCTCGGCCAGAGCGGGCTCTTCGGGGGCCTGGGGGGTGGGCTTCCCAGCCTGGGTCGCTCCCAGCGCCGCAAGGGCGGGGCGGGGGGCGGTGCCGGCGGCATGCCCTTCCACCCGGCCATGCTCGGCCAGGGCGCGGGCCCCGAGGACGGCCTGAGCGCCGCCGAGCGGGTGGCCCGGGAGAAGGAGCGCCGCGAGAAGCGCAAGGCCCGCAAGACCGCCCGCAAGAAGGGCCACTGAGCCCCCCGGCAGCGGGTAGGTTTCAGCGGTGAAGCCCACCTGCGCCCGCGCACCGGACCACCTGGGAGACGGGGTCATGGCCCTGCCGGCCCTGCGTCGCCTGGCCCAGGCCGGCCCGCTGGTAGTGGCAGCCCCGCCCTGGGGGGCCAGCCTGTACCGGGAGCTGGGTGTCTCGGTGGTGGACCGGGCCCGCTTCTCCGAGGTGGCCGCGGGCAGCGGGCTGGCGGTGCTGTTCAAGCCGAGCTTCCGCGCCGCCTGGCAGGCCCGGGGGGCCCGCCGCCGCGTGGGCCTGCCCACTGACCACCGCCGCCTGCTCCTGAGCCAGGTGGTGGCGCTGCGCGACGAGCACCGGGCCGACAGCCTGCTACGGGTCGCCGCCGTGGCCCTGGGGGAGGGGGTGCCCGGCCCGGCCCGGCCTGCCTACCCGCCGCAGCCGGGCGACGACGCCGGGCTTCCCGAGGATCTGCCCGAGGACCTGGTGCTGCTGCTGCCCGGCACGGCCAGCGCGGCCACGGTGGCCTGGCGAGGCTGGGCCGAGCTGGCCCGATCCCTGGGCGCGCGCGCCGTGGCCACCGGGGGACCGGGGGACGAGGAGATCCTTGGCAGCCTGGGCTGCCGGGTCCTGCCTCCGCCCCGCCTGGAGGCGCTGGCCGCCCTGGCCGTGCGGGCCACGGCCGTGGTCGGCAATGACAGCGGGCTGCCGCACCTGGCCGCCGCCGCCCGGCGTGGCGCGGGCCGCCCCGTGTCCCAGGTGCACGTGGTCTACGCCAGCACCGACCCGGCCCGCACCGGACCGCCGGAGACCACCGCCTGGCCGGGCCCTCGCCCGCCCTGCTGGCCCTGCTACGCCAAGCGCTGCTCCATCGGTGCGCCCTGTCGGGACGCCGCCGCCGGCCCCCTCGCCGCCGCCCTGGCGCGACTGTGAGCTTGCAAGCCCAGAGCCCGCAAGCCCAGAGCCCGCAGGCCCAGAGCCCGCAGGAGCAGCGCAGCCTGGTGATCCGCTTCTCCTCGCTGGGAGACGTGGTGCTCTGCGGGGCCGTGACCGGCGGCCTGGCGCCGGTGACCTTCCTGACGAAGCGGGCCTTCGCCGAGGTCGCAGCGGCCCTGCCGGGGGTGGTGGAGGTCCGGGTGTGGGAAGAGGTGCAGGCCGGTCGGCAGCGCCTGGACGGGCCCTGGGCACAGGTGGTCGACCTGCACGCCTCGCCGCGCAGCCGCCGGGTCTGCGCCGGGCTGCGCGCCCCGGTGCGCCGGGTGGCTCGCCACGATCTCCGGCGCCGCCTGCGGGTCTGGCTCAAGGTGGGGGCCCCGCCGCCGACGGTGGTGGCCCGCTACGCCGCCGCCGCCCAGCTGCCCCCCGCGCCGCTGCCATGGTTGTCCCCCGCCGCTCAGGGGACCGCCCTGGGCCTGGTGCCCGGGGCCAGCGCGGCCACCAAGCGCTGGCCGGCGGAGCGCTTCGTGGCCCTGGGCCAGGCCTGGCCGGGCCCGGTGGTGGTCCTGGGCGGCCCCGACGAGGGGGAGCGGGTGCAGGCCGTGGCCCTGGCCATCGGTCCCCGTGCCCGCGCCGTGGCCGAGCGCGGCTTCGCCACCACCCTGCCGGCCCTGCGCGACTGCGCGGTGCTCGTGGCCGGGGACACGGGCCTGCTGCACCTCGCCGCCGCCCTGGGGGTGCGCGTGGTCGGCCTCTTCGGCCCGACGACCTCGCGGGACGGCTTCTGGAGCCCGGCCGCCGGCACCGCCTTGGAGGCCCCGCTGCCCTGCCGGCCGTGCAGCCTGCACGGCGGCGCCACCTGCCCCGTGGGCGACCACCTGTGCATGGGGGCCCTCAGCGTCGAGCACGTCCAGGCGGTGCTGCTGCCATGAGCCACTGGCTGCTGGTGACCGGGGACCTGCCGCCGACCTTCACCGGCGGCATCGCCTCGTGGATCGAGGACCTGGCCCGGGCCCTGGTCGGGGCCGGGCACCGCGTCACGGTCCTGGGTCGGGCCGGCCGGGACACGGCGGCGGCCGAAGCCGCCTGGGACGCCAGCCGCCCCTACCGGGTGCACCGCATGTGGACCCGCTCCTGGCAGCGCTGGCAGGCCCGCTGGGTCGATCTGCACGGCCGCAGCCTGCTGGCCGGGGTCGACCACGTGCTCTTCTCGACCTGGGCCCTCGCACCCCACCTGGGCGCCCGGGCCCGGGCCCGCGGCCTGCCGGTGGGCATCGCCTTCCACGGCAGCGACCTCACCCGGCTGCCCTCCCCTCCTCCCGCCCTGGCCGCCGCCCTCGCTGCGTCGACGGCCCGCCTGCCGGTGTCCGCCTTCCTGGCCGGTGAGCTGGCCCGCCTGGGGGGCCAGGCCACCGCCGTCCTGCCCATGCCCCTGCCCCTGCCCGCGCCACCGGCCGTCGAGCCGGCGCGCGCGGGCCTGGTCTGCGTGGCCCGCCTGACCCCCCTCAAGGGCGTGGACCGGGCCATCGCCCTGGCCAGGGCCCTGGGAGAGCCCCTGACCGTGGTGGGCGAGGGTCCCGAGGAGGGCAGGCTGCGGGCCCTGGCTGGCGAGGGCGTGCGCCTGGTCGGCCGGCTGGACCGGGAGGCCGTCGGGGCGCTCCAGGCGAGCTCCCGAGCGACGCTGCTGCTGTCCCGGGCCGACCGCGACGGCAGCGGGGCCGAGGGCCTGGGCCTGACCCTGATCGAGGGCATGGCCGTGGGCGCCCTGGCCATCGGCAGCCGCACCGGCGGCATCCCCGAGGCCGTGGGCCCCGGCCTGGTCCTCGACGAGCCCGAGGCGCCGGCCCTCGACCAGGTGCGCGCCGCCCTCACCGATCCCCAGGCGGGCGCCCGGGCCCGGGCGTGGGTACATGCACACCACGGTCCGGCGCGCTGCCTCGCCACCCTGGAGGCCTGCCTGTGAGGATCCTCCACCTGTACCGACCGCGCCTGCCGGGGACCCGCGCCCAGGCGATCCAGGTCGTACACGCCTGCCACGCGCTGGCGGGCCTGGGCCACGAGGTCACGCTGCTGGCGGACCGGGATCCCGGCGGCCCGAAGAGCGGCGGCCTGAACGGCGGCGGCCTGAACGGCGGCGGCCTGACCGAGGGCGGCCCGAAGGAGAGCGCCCTGCTCGACGGCGGCCGGAAGGACCGTGACCTGCTGGCGGGCTTCGGCCTGCCCACCCCGCCTGGCCTGCACCTGCGCCTGGCCCCCACCGCCTACGCCCCCGCCGCCGGCTGGTGGTTCCGGGCCCAGGTCCTGGGCTGGTGGGCGGGTCCCCCCGGGGTGGTCCTGGCCCGGGACAAGCGCCGCCTGCGCTGGCTGCTGCGGACCACGGGCGGGGTGCACCGCCACCGCGTCGTCTTGGAGACCCACGAGGTCGACAGCGCCCTGGACCAGGAGGCCGGTCGCGACCCGGCGCGCAGCCTGGCCCTGGAGCGGTGGCTGCTGGACCGGATCGACGGCCTGATCGCCAACTGCGGCGGGACCATGGCCCTGTGGGAGGAGATCCACGGCGCGCGCCTGCCGGAGCACCGGGTGGTGGCCCACAACGCCGTCTCCGCCGACCGTCGGCGCGGGCCCCGCCCCCCCGAGGCCGTCATCCGCTGCGTCGGCTCCCTGCGCGCCTACAAGGGGGTGGCCGAGCTGGCCCAGGCGGCCAGCCTGCTGCCCCTGCCCCTGGAGCTGATCGGCGGCAGCGCCGACGAGCAGTCCGCCCTGGGCGAGCTGCCACCCAACGTCCGCCTGCGCCCGCCCGTGCCCTACGTCCAGGTGCCCGACCTGCTCAGCCGGAGCGCCGCCCTGCTGCTGCCCCTGGCCGACAACCTCTTCGGGCGCCACCTCACCTCGCCGCTCAAGCTGTGGGACTACCTGGCGACCAGCGTGCCCATCGTCGCCCCGGACCTGCCCACCGTCCGGGAGATCGAGGCGCAGACCGGGGTCTGCCTGCACCGCTTCGAGGCCGCCGATCCCGCGGGCCTGGTGCACGCCGTCCAGCGCGCCCTGTCGGCCCCGCCCCGCACCCCCTTCGTGCGCACCTGGGCCGACCGGGCCCGGGAGCTGCTGCCGGTGCTGCTGGGCGAGGCGAGGCCGGCGCCATGAGGGTGCTCTACCTGTTGCGCTACTTCCCGACGCTGACCGAGACCTTCGTCTACCGGGAGATCGACGCGCTGCGCGAGCTGGGGGTCGAGGTGATCATCGCCGCGCTGGGCCGGCGCAGCGACGGAGACCTGCAAGGCGAGCTGCCCCGCGCCCAGGTCCTGCGCGTTCCGCGGCACCCCATCGCAGGGCGGCTGGCTGCGGCCGGACCGGGGCAGCGCTGGTTGTCCCAGGTGCGGGGACGAGCCGAGGGGGCACGCCTGGCCTGGCTGCGACAGACCCTGCCCCCGGTGGATCGGCTGCACGCCCACTTCGCCGGCGGCGCCGCCGAGTGGGCGCGGGCCCTGGCCCTGGACCTGGGCATCCCCTGGTCGGTGACCGTACACGCCGTCGACCTCTTCAAGCCGCGACCGAGCCTGGACCTGCTGCTGGCCGAGGCCCACCCGGTGGTCACCGTCGCCCGGCACCACCAGGCGCTGCTCGCCGAGCGGGGCGCCCGGTCCAGCCTGGTCCGCTGTGGTCCCGACCTGGCCCGCTGGGACCTCGGCCCGCCCCCCGACGGCCCCCTGCACGCCCTGGCGGTGGGCCGCAACGTGCCGAAGAAGGGCCTGGACCTGCTCCTCGCCGCCTGGTCCGAGCTGGACCGCCCACAGGCGCGGCTGACCCTGGTGAGCGACATGGCGGATCCCGGCATGCCCGGCGTCACCGTGACCGGACTGTTGCCGCCTGCCGGGGTGCGGGAGGCCATGTCCCGGGCCAACACGGTGGTCCTGCCCTGCCGCCGGGCCCCCGACGGCGACATGGACGGCGTGCCGGTCTCCCTGATGGAGGGGCTGGCGGCCAGCCGACCGGCGATCAGCACGACGGTCTCGGGCATCCCCGAGCTGGTCGACACCTCCGTGGGCTGGCTGCTGCCTCCCGAGGATCCCGCTGCCCTGGTGGATGCTCTCCGCGCGGCCCACGACGATCCCGCCGAGCGCCGGCGACGCGGCGCACGGGGCCCTGCCCGCCTGGCCGAAGAAGGCTTCTCCGCCCCGGTCCAGGCGCGGCGCCTGCTGGCCGCCTGGACCGCATCCGGAGCTTGACGATCACGATCCAGCCGGCCATGTTGCGCGAAGTTCACTTGAACTCGGCACCGACGTCAGGCACCAATACCGCACCCGCACGCGGAAGCGCGTCGCAGCCGTGTTCCCTGGAGACCCTTCATGCGTCAGTTCATGGTCGCCGTCATCGGGCTGGGCCTCACCGCCTGTGCCTCGGACTACAAGGTCACGCCCGGCACGGGCAACAACGACGTCGGCGACACGGCACAGCCTCCGGGCGACACCGCGGTCCCCCAGGACACGGCGGACACCGGCCCGGTCGTGGACGAGCCCGGGCGCCCGGTCGCCGTCTGCGACGTGTCCCCCAACCCGATCACCCCGCCCTTCGAGGCGGCCACCTGGGACGGCTCGGGCTCCTACGACCCAGACGGCGGCGCCATCGTCGACTGGAACTGGACCATCATCGCCCAGCCCTCTGGCTCCAGCCTGAGCATCGGCGGCACCGGCCCCATCCGCGGCGGCTTCGTGCCCCAGTACGCCGGCACCTACACCGGGCGGCTGGTCGTCACCAACGACGGCGGCGTCGAGAGCAACCCCTGCACCGTGGACCTGGAAGCCATCCCGGCAGAGGACCTCTGGGTCGAGATGTACTGGACCCACTCCGGCGACGACATGGACCTGCACCTGCTGGCGCCGGGCCACGCCTCGACCAGCGACTACACGTCGTCCTGGGACTGCTACTACGGCAACTGCGTGAGCCGGTCCGGCCTGGACTGGGGTACCCCGGGCGCCGAGAACAACCCGGTCCTGGACCTGGACGACATCCCCGGCACCGGCCCGGAGAACATCAACATCGACGTGCCCGAGAACGGCACCTACACCGTCGTGGTCCACGACTACCCGGGCAGCGTCTACAACGGCGCCAACGACGTGACGGTCAACATCTACCTGGACGGTAGCCTGATGTGGACCGACACCCGGACGATCTCGGGCGAGAACACCTACAACCGCTTCGCCCAGATCGACTACGGCAGCCGGACCGTCACCAGCCTCTGAGCGACGAGCTCTGAGCGACGACCTCTGAGCGACGACCTCTGAGCGACGACCTCTGAGCGACGACCTCTGAGCGACGGAAGCCGGGCCCGGGTTAGCAAGCCAGCATGAACAGCATGACCGGCTACGGGCGCGGCGACGCAACCAACGGCGACGTCGCCGTCGTCGTCGAGATGAAGAGCGTCAACAACCGCTTCCTGGACATCCAGCTGCGGGTACCACGGGAGTACCTGCTGCTGGAGCCGCGCCTGGTCGAGCGGATCAAGCGCGACGTCACACGGGGCCGGGTCGAGGTCTTCGTCCGGCGCACCTCGACGGAGAGCGCCCAGCAGGTCCAGCCCGATCCGGCCCTGGGCGAGTCCTACTTCAAGGCCATGGCGGCCATCGCCCAGCGCCTGCAGCGCCCGCCGGAGGACGTCAGCCTGGCCCTGGTGCTCCAGCAGCCCGGCGTGCTGACCCTGGTGGACCGGGACACCGACGCCCTGGCCGAGTGGGACGTGGTCTCGACGGCGCTGGAGGCCGCCATGTCCGAGCTGATGGACATGCGCAGCGCCGAGGGCACCGCCCTGGAAGCCGACCTGAGCCACCACCTCGACGAGATGTTGCGCTTGCGGTCTGAGGTCGCCGCCGAGGCCGATGGCGTGGCCGAGCGCCTGCGCATGCGCCTGGAGACGCGGATCCGCAAGCTCCTGGGGGACCGGGTCGAGCCGGCCCGCCTGGCCCAGGAGGCCGCGATGCTGGCCGACAAGGCCGACATTAGCGAGGAGCTGGCCCGCATGGGCAGCCACTGCCAGCAGTTCCGGGACGCCCTGGCGGCCGTGGAGCCGGTGGGTCGCCGCCTGGAGTTCCTGCTCCAGGAGCTGAACCGCGAGATCAGTACGACCGGAAGCAAGACCACCGACCACCCCATCGCCGCCCGCGTCGTCGACATGAAGAGCGTGTCCGAGCGCATGCGCGAGCAGGCGGCCAACGTCGAGTAGGCGGGCGGGGCCGGGTCGGGCGGGGTCGGGTCGGCACCTGCGTCGCAGGGTCGCGGGGGGGCGGGGCGGGCGCGCGGTGCGCATGCAGGGATCGAGGCAGAGTCCCGCTTCCCAGGCGGGGCTGCTTCTCCCCGTGCCGCTGTGAGGTCGCCATGCGCACCATCACACTGCGGAGAGCCCGTCGCACAATGCGAGAGGGCGCGACCGCGCTTGAGTACGTCCTGATCGCCGCCATGGTCAGCATCGCGATCGTCGCGGGCATCCTGTCGCTCCGGGATGCGCTGATCGGCAACTACGACACCGTCTCCACCCAGGTCGACGCCGCCACCGCGAGCTGAGCCCGGACGGCGGCAAACACCAGCGCCAGGGCGCGGGGTTAGCCCCCGGCGATGCCCCCTCGCCAGACCGTGCTGCGCACCCCTCGGGTGGCCTTGCTGCGCCAGGCCCTCGACCACCTGGACGCCGAGGCCGGCGCCCGCGTCGGCGCGGATCCCATCGCCTTTGTGCACGCCTGGGCCCAGCCCGCCGATCAGGAGGTGGCCGCCGCCATCGCCAGCGGCCTTGCCTACGGGCGGGTGGCCGCCTTCTGGCCGGTGATCCAGGCCATCCTGGACCGGGCTTGCCAGCGCGGCGGCCCGGCGGCCTTCGTGCGGGGCTTCGACCAGGAGGACGCGGCGGTCCTGGCCCCGCTGCAGTACCGCTGGATGCGAGGGCCCGATCTGGCCTTGTGGTGCGCCACCCTGGGCGCGGCGCTGCGGGTGCACGGCAGCCTGGGGGCCATCGCACAGGCCGGCTTCCACTCGCGCGACGCCGACATCGGCCCCTGCCTGGAGCACCTGGTCAACACCCTTCGCGGCCTCTCGGTGGGCGAGGCGGCCCGCCTGGGCAGCCCGGCCACCGACTTCGCCGGCCTGCCGCGCGGCTTCCGCTACCTGCTGCCCCGCCCCTCGGACGGCTCGGCCTGCAAGCGCTGGTGCATGCTGCTGCGCTGGATGGTCCGGCCCCCGGGAGATCCCCGGCGGGGGGACGGCATGGACCTGGGCCTGTGGAAGCTGCCCCCCGACCGGCTGGTGGTTCCCCTGGACACCCACGTCGGCCGCCTGGCGCTGCTGCTGGGCCTGACCCGGCGCGGCGACGGCTCCTGGCGCACCGCCACCGAGATCACCCGGCAGCTCGCCCGGCTGGACCCCACCGACCCGGTCCGCTTCGACTTCGCCCTGGCCCACCTGGGGATCAGCGGTCGTTGCACCGTGCGGCAGGACGGGGATCAGCCGCCCGATCCTGCGGTCTGCGGGAGCTGCCCGCTGCGCGGCCCCTGCCGGATCGGTGGTCGGGTCCTGCAGGCGGACGAGACCTGTTAAGCAGGCGCCCCCTCGACCGCCGGAGCGTCCATGAGCCTCGTCCTCCGGTCCTGGCCGAAGCCAGACCGCGGCGCCCTCTTCGTGGTGAGCGGAGCCAGCGGCACCGGCAAGACCACCCTGGTGCGCGAGGCCCTCCGCCGCATGCCCGGCCTGGGCTTCTCGGTCAGCGCCACCACCCGCCCGCCCCGCGACGGCGAGGTCGAAGGGCGCGACTACCTCTTCGTCAGCCCGGAGCGCTTCGGGCAGATGGTGGCCGAGGGCGAGCTGCTGGAGTGGGCCGAGGTCTACGGCAACCGCTATGGCACGCCGCGCGGACCCGTCGTGGAGACCATGGCCCGCGGCGAGAGCATCCTGCTGGACATCGACGTCCAGGGCGCGCGCCAGGTGGCCCGGGCCCTGCCCGAGTCGATCTCGATCTTCCTGCTGCCGCCCGACATGGCCGCCATCGAGAGCCGCCTGCGCCGTCGCTCCACCGACAGCGACGCGGTCATCGCGCGCCGCCTGGCTGAGGCCCGCCAGCAGCTCGAGGGCGCCAGTGAGGTGCGCTACCTGGTCGTCAACGACGACCTGGAGAGCGCCCACGACCAGCTCCAGGCCATCCTGGTGGCCGAGCTGTGCCGCCGGGAGCGCCACGACAGCCTGGTGCGCCGCTTCACCGGCTGATCCGGGCGACGTGAGCCGGGAAGCGACGGGTCGCCGGCAGCGCTGGCTGACACATGGCGCCCACACGAGCATCGAAGCGTGCATACTGAAAGGAAACGTCCGCGCGATGGACTCGGCGGCGGCATCTACCTATGCGTCTCAACGACATCCTCGACACCGTCAGCAGCTACGCCCCAGGCGCCGATCTCGACGTCATCATGCGGGCGTACGTCTTCGCCGGCAAGGCGCACGCCGGGCAGATGCGCAAGAGCGGCGAGCCGTACCTGGTCCATCCCATCGCGGTGGCCGGGATCCTGGCCGGCATGCACATGGACGTGGACACCATCGCCACGGGCCTGCTGCACGACACGATGGAGGACTGCCTCGTCACGCACGACGATCTCAAGGCCCTGTTCGGGGTCGAGGTCGCCGACATGGTCGAGGGCGTCACGAAGATCGGGAAGCTCAAGTTCCGGTCCAAGCAGGAAGCCCAGGCCGAGAACTTCCGCAAGATGGTCCTGGCCATGGCCAAGGACGTGCGGGTCATCCTGGTCAAGCTGGCCGACCGCCTGCACAACATGCGGACCATGGAGCACATGAAGCCCGAGCGGGCCCTGGCGATCAGCGAAGAGACCCTCGACATCTTCGCGCCCATCGCCAACCGCCTGGGCCTCTCGCGCATGAAGAGCGAGCTGGAGGACCACTGCTTCCGCTACCTGCACCCCGACATCCACGCCGACCTCCTCGCCCGCTACGAGGCCGGCGCCCCCGCGCGCGACGCCTACATTGCCCGCACCCGGCAGGTCCTCTTCGACCAGCTCCAGACCAACGGCATGCAGTGCTCGGTCACCGGGCGCTGCAAGCACCTGCATAGCGTGTACCGGAAGATGCAGGCCCAACACCTGGAGTTCGAGGAGGTCCACGACCTGCTCGCCTTCCGGGTCATCGTGGCGGACCTCGGCGCCTGCTGGTCGGCCCTCGGCTACATCCACCAGCGCTGGCGCCACCGCCCCGAGCGGCTCAAGGACTACATCTCCCAGCCCAAGAGCAACGGCTACCAGTCGCTGCACACGGTGGTCCAGGGGCCCGAGGGGCGCGAGGTCGAGATCCAGATCCGCACCGAGGACATGCACCGCATCGCCGAGCACGGCATCGCGGCGCACTGGCGCTACAAGGAGGGCCACCTGGCGCTGTCGGCCGAGGACATCGGCAAGATCGCGCGCCTGCGGGAGCTCTTCGAGGCGGCGACGGACATCGAGGACCCCGCCGAGTTCCTGGCCACGGTCAAGGTGGACCTGTACCAGAACGAGGTCTACGCCTTCACTCCCGCCGGCGATGTGCGCTTCTTCCCCCAGGGCGCCACGGTCCTGGACTTCGCCTTCGCCATCCACAGCGAGGTCGGCAACCACTGCACGGGCGCCCGGATCAACGGCCGCATGGTGCCCCTGCGGACCAAGCTGGGCAGCGGCGACACCATCGAGATCCTGACCAACCCCGACCAGCACCCCAAGCGGGACTGGCTGGAGTGGGCGCACACCGGCCGCGCCCTGGCCAAGATCCGTCGCCACCTGCGAGAACAAGAGCGCGAGCAGGGGCGGCTGCTGGGCCAGGAGCTGCTGGACAAGGAGCTGTCGCGCTACGGCACGACCCTGCAGAAGCAGTCCAAGGCCGGCACCCTGGCCGACGCCGCCAAGAAGCACGGCTTCAAGAAGAGCGACCACCTCTTCCTGGCCATCGGCCAGGGCCAGGTCACCGCCGCCCGCATCGTCAAGGAGATGATCCCCCAGGCGGTGGAAGAGGCCGAGCGCGAGGAGCAGAACGCCGGCGTCCTGGGCCAGTTCATCCGCAAGCTGCGCAAGCCCAAGCAGAGCCCGGTCCTCATTGACGGCGAGACCGACGTCATGGTGACCTATGCGCGCTGCTGCAACCCGCTGCCGGGCGAGCCGGTGGTCGGCTTCATCACGCGGGGCCGCGGGATCTCGGTGCACTCGCAGAGCTGCCCGCAGATGCTGAACCTGGAGCCCGAGCGGCGGATCCCGGTGGAGTGGCACGGCAAGGGCCAGGGTGCCCACAGCGGCGAGATCAACGTCATCTGCACCGACAAGCCCGGCATGCTGGCCGACGTGGGCGCCGCCTGTAAGGTGGGTGGCATCAACGTGACCCGCATGGAAGCGCGCAGCCTGGGCGACGACAAGGCCCTGCTGGCGCTCGAGGTCTCGGTGAGCGATGTGCAGCAGCTGCAGAAGCTGATGCGCGACCTGGAGCGGATCAAGGGGGTCTTGACGGTAGACCGGGTGCGGGCGCAGTAGCGCTCAGCGCTCGGACCAGATCCAGCGCTGCTCTCCGGGCCGCAGCTCCACCCGCACGCGCCCCTGCTCGACCTGCAGCCGCCCCTCCACCGCCTGGCGCACAGCCTGCGGGTACAGCCGGTGCTCCACCGCCAGGATCCGCGCCTGCAAGGCCGCCAGGTCATCCTCGGGCAGCACGGGCACCGCGCCCTGGCAGATGATCGGCCCCTCGTCCATGCCGAGCTCGACCAGGTGGACCGTGGCCCCGGCGATGCGCACGCCGGCGTCCAGCGCCTGCTGCTGGGCGTGCAGGCCGCGGAAGGCGGGCAGCAGGGCGGGGTGGATGTTGAGCACCCGGCCGGGGAAGACGTCCAGGAAGACGGGCGTGACGAGCAGCATGTAGCCGGCCAGGCAGACCCACTCGACCCCATGGGCCCGCAGGATGCCGACCAGCTCTGCATCGTAGTCCTCCCGAGCCTGGGAGCGGGCCTTGGGCAGGTGGACCGCGGGCACACCCGCCTGCCGCGCGCGCTGCAAGGCCCGGGCGTCACCGCGGTTGCTCACCACGACGGCGATCCGGGCCGGGAAGTCAGGCGCCGCGCAGGCGTCGAGCAGGGCCTGTAGGTTGGTGCCCGAGCCGCTGGCCAGCACGCCCACCGGCACCGGGCGCGCGCTCATCCCTCGACCACTGCCCGGCCCTCGGCGTCGGCCCGCACCTCTCCCACGACGGTGCCACCGACGGCGGCCGCGGCTTCTTCGGCCTGGTCGGCCGGCACGACGGCGATGAGCCCCAGCCCGTTGTTGAAGGTGCGGTACATGTCGGCGTCCGACAGGCTGCCGCGCCCGCGCAGCAAGGCGAAGATGGGCGGCGTGCTCCAGCTCCCCTTCCACAAGACCGCGCCCAGGCCGGGCGGCAGCACCCGCGGGATGTTCTGGGTGAAGCCCCCGCCGGTGATGTGCACCAGGCCCCGCACCTCGACCCGCTCTCGCAGGGTCCGGCACTCGCGCACGTAGATCCGGGTCGGCTCCAGCAGCACTTCCCCCAGGGGGCGGCCCAGGCCGTGGGCGTCCTCCCAGTCCAGCCCGTCGCAGATCTTGCGGACCAGCGAGTAGCCGTTGCTGTGGACCCCCGAGGAGGGCAGCCCGACCAGGGCGTCACCGGCCTGGATCTTCCTGCCGTCGATGATGGCGTCGCGCTCGACGGCGCCGACCACGAAGCCCGCCAGGTCGTAGTGCCCCGCCCCGTACAGGCCGGGCATCTCGGCGGTCTCCCCGCCGACCAGGGCGCAGCCGGCCCGCCGGCAGCCCTCGGCGATGCCGATCACGACCTGCACCGCCACCTCGGGCGTCAGGCGACCGGTCGCGAAGTAGTCCAGGAAGAACAGCGGGTCGGCCCCCGCGGTGGCCACGTCGTTGACGCACATGGCGACCAGGTCGATGCCGATGGTGTCGTGGCGCCCGATGCGCTGGGCGACCAGCAGCTTGGTGCCCACCCCGTCGGTGCCGCTGACCAGGACCGGGTCCCGGTAGCGCCCCTGCAGGCTGAACAGGGCGCCGAAGCCCCCGATGTCGCCCAACACGCCCGGGATGTAGGTGGCGCGCACTGCCTCCCGGATCCCGTCGACGACGGCCTCGCCAGCGGCGATGTCGACGCCAGCGTCCGCGTAGGCGTCGCCCTGGCTGGGGGGCTCCAAGGAGTTGGTTCCGCTCGGCGGGGCGTCCCCGTCGCGGTGCTGGCTCATGGCTGGGTTCCATCCGGGTTGGGGGCTGCGCAGGTCACGATGGCCATCTCCGACCAGTTCCCGCGTGCGTCGCTGACCTGGACACCCCAGTCATAGAGCTCGCCCAGGTGTGTGGTGTCGGCCCGCAGGTACACCTTGTCGCCGACCGCGGGGGCGTCAAAGGTCCCGCAGGGGCGGTCGGAGGCCTTGGACAAGGAGCGCTCCTTGAGCCGCGCCGTGTCCACGTCGATCTCGCCGTAGGGCTCCTGGTCGTACCAAAGGCGGGTGGCCCGGTAGTCCAGGTCCCCATCGTCATCGTGCACGGCGACATCGACCCGCAGCGTGGGCGCCTCAGGCTCCCCCGGCTCGGGCGCCAGCATGCCCAGGTAGGTGCACCAGGGTCCGTCGGTGATGACCGGCACGGTGCTGCCGCAGTCCACCGCAGCGCCGCCGTCCCCCTGCACCAGGGTGCCCCCCCCGCTGTCGCCGCTGTCGCCGCTGCCCCCAGGCTTTCCCCCCGTGCATGCCGTCGCGGGTACGAGGGTGAGGAGGACAGCCGCAGCGAGGCTGCGCGCGAGAGGGCTCATCGAGGCTCCGGGGCCCCCAAAGGTAGCACGCCCGCTGGAGCCTGACTGCACCTGCCGCCCGCCGCACGGCACGCCTTTCAGGTGGATAGGTCCCAGGCCGTGCCCCCGGCCCCCACCCCTCCCCGCCTGTACCGCGCCCTGCGAGACCAGCTCGGCAGCATCCGCCGGGTCTACCTCCGCAGCAACCGGATCATCCGTCACGACGACTTCGCCCAGTCGGAGCCCGTGCTGCTGCTGCACGGCTTCTTCCAGACCCGCCAGGTCTGGCAGCTCATGGAAGAGCGGCTGCGGGCGGATGGCTTCGGCGTCTTCAGCTTCGACCTGGGCGGCCTGTTCTGGCGGCTGAACAACCGCTCCATCGACGAGCAGGCGCGCATGATCGGCGACAAGCTCGAGGGCATCGCCGACCGCTACGGCCTGGACCGCTTCCACGTCATCGGCCACTCCATGGGCGGCCTCATCGCCCGGACCTACATCCAGCACCACGGCGGCGACCGGCGCGTGAAGAGCCTGGTGACCTTGGGCACCCCGCATCACGGCACGCCCACCGCCGCCATCGGCATCTGGCTCATGGCTGGGGGCCTGCTGTCGCGGAACCCCGCCGAGATGATCCCCTACTCGCCCTTCATGCGGGGCCTGAACCGCGACGTCTTCCCGGCCAACATCCCGCTGACCAGCATCTTCTCGACGGCGGACCTGATCTGCCCGGCGCGCTTCTCCCGCCTGAACCCGCGCCAGGGAGAGGCCCACCTGCACAACCGACAGGTCAAGGGCATCGGACACACGGCCCTGACCTACGACCCGGGCGTCTACGTGATCGCGCGGACCGCCCTGGAAGAAGCGACGGCCCTGTGGGCCGAGCGCAGCGGCCGGAGCTGAGCCCCCAGGCGGCGCAGCCCTGCTTGCCGGCAGCCCTGCTTGCCGGCAGCCCTGCTTGCCGGCAGCCCTACTTGCCGGTGGGCGGCGTCGGCTCGGTCGGCGCACCGGCGGGGGCACCCACGTCCAGGCAGCAGCGGAAGCCCAGGGTCGAGTCCGCGTAGGTGGCCGCCTCGTCCACGGCGAAGGCGCAGCGGGTGCCGCGGGCCGGGTTGCCCCGCAGGCCGCCCTTGACCAGGCGGCGGTTGCCCTTGCTGCCAGCCACCGTGGCGGTCCACTCCCGCAGGCCGCCCGACAGCATGGCGACGCCGTAGCCCGAGACGCAGGTCTCGCGGTCGCCGACGTTGTAGGCCACTTCCACGCCGCCACCGCACATCTCGGTGTCGTAGCCGTCGCCGTAGCTGTAGACCCAGTTGGCCGGGCCCTTGCACGCGCGCTCCCACTCCTGCTCGGTGCACATGCGCTTGCCGATGGAGCGACAGGCCTGGTCGGCGTCGACCCAGGTGACCTTGGCCACCGGCTTGACCGGCTGGCCGGTCTTGTCCACCGTCCGGTTCGGGAACTCGTAGCGGTCGATGTAGAAGCCCTCGGTCTTCACGGGGCTCGCCAGCGGCTCGGACTGCGAGGCGTTGTTGAGGTCTTCCTGGTTCAGGCGCCCCATGACGAAGGGCCCCGGCGGGATGTACAACATGTCCGGGTGGGCCTGGACCATGGTGTTCAGCTCGGCTTCCGAGGGCATGCGCAGGTTGGCCGCGACCATCGAGCGGAGCTGGGCGTCGGTCGCCTTGGCGTCGGCCAGCGGGTCGGGGTGCTCGCGGACCTGGAAGTAGACGCCGATGCCCGCTGCCACCAACACGGCCACGGACAGGCCGATGATGATGTTGCGGAAGGAGGTCGCGCCCTCTTCTCCCTGCAGCTCACCCGAGAAGGAGCGCTGGATGTCGTTGAGCATGTCCCGGGCCGAGGGGTAGCGGTCCTCGGGGTTCGGCCCCAGGGCGATCTCGACGATGTCGTCGATGTGCTCGGGCAGATCTCCGCGAAGCTGGGTCGGGGAGAGGTAGGTGCCGCGCGGGGTCTGGCCGACGAGCAGCTCGTAGAGCATGACGCCGACGCTGTAGATGTCCGAGGGCGGGGTGCCGCCCTGGTCGAAGCCCGCCAGCTCGGGCGCCAGGTACGGCGCCTCTTCGCGGGAGACGAAGCTCTCGGCGAAGATGGTCGGGTTGATCAGGGTCGCGAGGCCGGCGTCGGTGATCTTGACGTCGTAGACGACGTTCTTGCCACCAGGGCCCGTGGGGCGCGGGCGGACCAGGACGTTCTCGGGCTTGACGTTGCGGTGCACGACGCCGTTGTCGTGCAGGTACTGCACCGCCTCCAGCACCTTGTTGACGATCTGGCAGGCTTCCAGGAGCGAGAAGGGCCGGTGCTCGGCTTGGTACTGCTCCATCAGGGTGCGCAGCGAGGTCGACTGGAAGTACTCCTGCGAGAAGTAGTTCGTGCCCTCGTGCTCTCCCAGGTCGCCGTAGCGGATCAGCCCGACGTGGCGCAAGGGCTTGGCCTGCTCGAAGGCCTCACGCAGGCGCTCCAGGTCCTTGTCGGAGGTCAGCAGGCGAGGCCGCAGGAACTTCAGGGCAAGGTGTTTGCCGCTGCGCAGGTGCTTGGCCAAGTAGACCGTGCCGAGCAGGCCCTCACCCAGCTCCTGTTCAATCTCGTACTTCCCGCTGATGACAGTGCCACGCGAGAGGTTCAGCTTCTGCGGGTCCGACACGGATTCTCCACTTCGGCCGGGGGTCCTGGGCGGTTCCAGGTCCCGGTGCGCCTGCGAGCTCGGGGCGTCGACGCAAGGATGATGCAGATCGGCGCGCACCCTACCACAGCGGTCATGCGCGGTCCGGCGGCGCCTATCACAGCAGGCGCGGGACGGCCGCCGCTGAGCGCCGGGCCGGCGCGATCAAGGAGGTGCAGTGGTCACTCCCCGGAGCCCAGGAAGAAGCGGGCCACGGCGAGCAGCCTGCGACGCCACTCCCGCGGGTGCAGCCGCGCGGCGGCCAGGGCGTGCAGGAGCAGGACCCACAGGGCCCCGGTTGCCAGCAGGGCCATGGCCACGCCGAGGACGGCCACGACAGGCACACCCCAGGGGCTCGGCGCCCACTGGGACAGCAGCAGGGCGGCGCTCAGGCTGAAGCCCGCGGCGACGACCGCCAGGGCCACGCGCACGCCGGCATGGCGGATGTCCTCCCGCAGCTCGGCAGAGGCGGGATCCACCGTAGTGATCTGGATGTTGCCGCGCTCCAGATCCAGCATGAGCTGGTTGAGTTGCAACGGAACGTCACGAGCGGCGAGCTGGGCCTGCTGCAGCAGGCGCAAGGCGTCGCCCGTCAGGCGCTCGGGCGTCAGCCGCGCCCCGACCAGCCGCTGGGCGTAGGGGCGGACCACCTCGATGATGTCGGCCTCGGGCATCATCTGGCGGGTCAGGCCGTCGAGCAGCGAGGTGGCGCGGGCCAGGACCGCGTACTCGGGCACCAGGCGGATCCGGTAGCGCGCAGCCACCTGCACGAACTCCACCAGGCTGGCCTTCTCCGAGAGCTGCTCCAGCGAGACCCCGTGGTACTTGGCCATCATCCGCGCGATCTCCGAGCGGAAGCCCTTGAGGTCCACCCGGCCCTCGGTCGCGCCCGATCGGTACAACGTCAGGGCCAGGCTCTCGGCGTCCCGCTGGACCAGGGCCAGGAAGATCTGCACCAGGGTGTCCTGCATCTCGCCTGTCAGGCTGCCGGTGATGCCGAAGTCCAGATAGCACAGCCGCCCGTCACCCAGGATGAGCAGGTTGCCGGGGTGCGGGTCGCCGTGGAAGAAGCCGTGGTCGAAGACCTGGGCGTAGGTGGCGTCGATGACCTTGCGCATGGCCGGATCGGCTTCGGCCGTGCCCAGCAGCTCGTTGATCCGCCGTCCATCCATCCGCTCCATGACCAGGACGCGGCGTGTGGACCACTGCTCGTGGATGGCGGGCGCGGTGACGTCGGGGTGGTCGGCGAAGGCGGTGCGGAAGCGCAGACAGGCCCGCCCCTCCTGGATGAAGTCCAGCTCCTGGGTCAGAGCGGCGTCGAACTCGCGCACGATGCCGACGGGGGTGTAGAGGCCGGGCAGCTCGATGCGGCCGGTGATGAGCTGCGCCAGGCTGTAGAGGATGTGCAGGTCGGAACGGATCTTCTGCTCGATGCCGGGGCGCTGGACCTTGACGGCCACCTCGGCACCGTCGAGGAGTACGGCCCGATGCACCTGGGCGATGCTGGCGCTGGCCATGGGCTTGGGCTCGAAGACCAGGAAGCGGGTCTCCAGGGGGCCCCCCAGCTCCTCCTCCAGCAGGGCCTGGACCTCGTCGAAGGGAGCGGGCGGGACGTGGTCCTGCAGGGTGGACAGCTCCTCAATGACGTCCATGGGGACCATGTCGGGCCGCACGCTGAGGACCTGGCCGAGCTTGACGAAGGTGGGCCCCAGGTCGGTGAGCACCATGCGCAGCCGCCGGCCGAAGGGCAGCTTCTCGTCGATGGGCGTGCCCTCGACGGCGATCCCGGCCAGGCGCGCCGCCTGCCCGAAGCCGTGCCGGGCCAGCACCGTGCCGATCTCCCGGATGCGGGGCAGGTCATGGACATTGACATGAGGCATGCCGCGCCAGCCTACTCCTCCGGCGAAGCCGCGGCCCGCTCCCTCCCCTGCCCCGGTCTGCCCTGCCCTTGTCGCCCCTGCCCCCTGCGACGGGCTGGCACGGCCGGCCAGCGCGGGCTAGGCAGCGCACTCGCGTCGGCCGCCGCCGGTGCCTCGCCTGGGAGTCCCCCGTGGAACCGACCTGGATCCTCCTGAACTTCCTCGTCTGTGTCGGCTGCTTCGCCGTGTGCCTGGCCTTCGTGGGGCTGCTGCCGGGCATCGGCAACCTGCTGGCCAGCATGTGGGTCAACATCATGGGTGAGCAGCTCCTGAGCAAGAGCCGCGGCCGCCCCTCGGGCACCGATATGGACGGCATCAACACCTGATGGCGGACCGCCCCGCCGGGGCGCCGACCCGGGTGCGCACCGGGCTCCTGCTCGCCACCGTGGTCGGGCTGGTGCTCCTGGCGGAGCTGCCGGCCTGGTCGGGCTGGCTGCAGGATCCGGCCGGTCGGCTGCTCGCCAACCCCTTCACCGGGGGCCAGGTCTGGGCGGCCGACGTGGTCTCCCACGCGTTGTCGGCCGGGCAGTGGCCCGATCCCAGCGACCAGGCCGGCTTCCCCCTGGCCCGCCAGGCACGCTTCGTCGGCTGGGCCTGGCTGCTGGCAGCCACGCTGGTGCGGCCCTTGCTGTCGGCCAACGCCGCGGTCCACCTGGCGGGCATGGTCGGGCCGGCCCTGGGCGGGGCCGCTGCGGTCCTGCTGATCCGCCGCGCAGCCCCCGGCGGCGACACGGTCCTGCAGGGGGCCGCCGGCGTGCTCTACGGCCTAGCTCCCGTCACCCTGGGCGCGGCCCTGTCGGGCCAGGTGGAGAACACCCAGACCTGGCTCCTGCCCCTGCTGCTGCTGCTGGGGCGGGAGGCGCCGCGCCGGAGCGCGAGCCTGGTGCTGGTGCTGGTGCCCGTGGCCTGGGCCCTGGGCGCCCTGACCAGCCCCTACCTGGCCATGGTCGCGGCCTTCGCTGCCCCCTGGGCCGCCTGGTCTGCCTGGCGGGAGGGGGCCTCGCCGACGCGGGCGCTGCTGCCGCTGCTGCTGGCCGGCCTGGGCTTGTGGGTGGCCAGTCGGTGGCTGGCCCTGGGCGCCTTCGCCCCCGAGCTGAGCCTGTTCCGCCCGTCCTTCCAGGCGACGGGCTGGCCCGAGCTGTGGGTCCGACCGCTGCCCGTGGCCTCGGTGGACGGCGTGCTCCTGGGCCGCAGCCTGCCCCAGGTCAAGGCCATGGTGCTGCACCAGCCCTACCTGGGCCTGGTCCTGGTCCTGGGCTCCCTGGTCCTGGGGCGGCAGCAGCGCCGCTGGGCCCCCCTGACGGTCCTGGGCGTGCTGCTGGCCCTGGGGCCGCGGCTGGCCTGGGACCAGGGTCCCGTCACCGTGGCGGGGCACGAGCTGGTGCTGCCCGCCCAGCTCGTGCGCTGGTTGCACCTGCCCCTCGCCCACGGCGGCCAGTACTACCGGGCCGCGATCCTGGCCCAGCTCGGCCTGGCCGGCGCCCTGGGCACCGCGCGCTTGTCGCGTGGCCGGGCCTGGGCAGCGGCGACCCTCCTGGTGCTCCTGGGCAGCGCCGATGCCCTGCGCTCGGTCAGCCAGCCAGGGCTGCCCTGGCCCACCTGGGAGCTGCCGCGACAGGCCTGGGCCACGCTGGCGGCGGACCCCCTCCCCGGCGGCGTCCTGAACCTGCCCATGGAGAGCACCCGCCTGGTCCCCAACCACCCCCTGCGACTGGCCGGCCACGCCTTCCACGGTCGGCCGGTGAGCGACCTGCCACGGGCCTGGACCGAGCCTCCCGAGGATCCGGTCCTGGCACAGGTCTGGTCCGCCAGCCTGGTCACGCCCACCGGGCAGCTCCCGCCGCTGGCCGCCTTGCGCGCCAAGGGCTTCCGCTACGTGGTCCTGGACCTGCCGGCGATCCCCGAGCGGCGCTCGCTCGACGAGCGCCTGCGGGCCGCCTGGGGCCGCCCCACAGGCTCAGCAGACGGCCTGAGCTGGTGGAAGATCGACCGCCAAGCGCCCGCCCCGGAAGGCGGCTCCGACGCCCGGATGGAGCCGAGCCTCCGACCTTGACGCGCCGGGCGGGCGTGAGTATCCACCCGGTGAATGATGGTTTATTCAGTGGAGGATTCCATGCTGGAAAAGCTGTTCTCACGCCTTCCCCCCGGCTCGCGCGACGCCCCTGAGCACCTGCGGGAGCACGTCGACTCACTGACGGACGAAGCCCGGCAGCGCCTGGATCAAGCCCGGCACGAGGCATGGCTGGCCCGAAAGGACGGGCGCGTGCGCCTGTGGACCCTGTCGACCCGCGGCCTGGAGCGCGCCCATGAGCTGCTCGACGAGGCCCCGCCGACCTTGGCCGGCCCGCTCCTGCACCTGGTGGACGAGCAGCTGACCCGCGCCACGACCCCGGCCGTGCCCGGCTACGCCGATCTGAACGCCCGCGACGCCTGCCTGGCGATCCGCGGCCTGGACCTGCTGGAGCTGGAGCGCATCGCCCACTTCGAGCTGGCCCACAAGGACCGCAAGACCGTGCTCGCCGCCATCGAGCGGGAGCGGGAGCACCTGCGGGCCGCGCCCGCCGCGGAAGCCTAGCGGGCCCCCCCCCCCCCCCCCCCCCCCCCCCCCCCCCCCGCCCCCCCCCCCCACCCCCCGCCCACCCCCCCCCCC
>Ga0100377_1001177_pt1 | contig 22657 bp, 15 predicted proteins | sample CryGeymeta201501_FD_83664 | JGI IMG/M metagenome (GOLD analysis project Ga0100377, IMG submission 83664) | Groundwater microbial communities from Crystal Geyser aquifers in Utah, USA - Crystal Geyser metaG 2015-01 | ecosystem: Environmental > Aquatic > Deep subsurface > Groundwater | place: USA...
CCCTTACGGGACCAGCTATCAATCACCGGCCCCCATCGGGCTGGGGCCCCAGCCCCCAGCCCCGAATGTCGGTGGACTGATTTTAGTGAGCAGACGCGGACTGGTTTTCGTGAGCGGTACAGCCCTATCTGGTCATACACCTGTGATCCTCGACACTAGTGGCGCCAACGCTACAACAGAAGGCCTACTTGCTCCCTACAGTGCGTACCCCCGCGTCAACCGATTCGCCAACCCGGACCTCACCCTGGCCATGTACTGCAGCGCCACGGGCACCTATGTCGTCGTCCCGACGGGCTCGTCCATCCCCAACCCGAACATCGTCACCGATCCCGCCAACGCATGCACGGCCGAAGCGGCGTGGCGCCTGAACGAGACCTAGGGAGCCGTCGCGGACTACCGTCCCGCGCGCGCCGGAGTGGACGGCGCCGACATCTACTCGCCAAGCCCAGGCAGCACCGTGGCGTCGACCGCGAGCTTCTGGTGGCAAGGCACCGTGAGCCCTCTCCAGACCTACTGGCTGCAAGTGTACGCGCCCGCCACGGGTCAGGTCTTCTACGACCAGATGGTGATGTCCTCGGGGGGCTACGGGCACGTGTCGGTCTCCGGACTCCCCACAACCGGCGCCGTGCTCGCCGCGCGCCTGTGGACCTACCTGCCCGTGAACGACTCGGGCGCGACCGCCGCGCAGTGGACCTACAAAGAGTTCCGCTACAACTCCGCGAATAGGCTCGTGAGCTGCGCCAGCGAGACCGAGGGCATCGCCCCCGACGCCGCGTACGCGAGCGGCACTTGTAGCGGGTGTTCTTGGAACGCCTCATCGGGGCTGGCGTACTCCTGTACGGCAGCAACAACAACGACACGCTCGCGTTCTACGACGCGAGCACCGGCAGGCAGCTCGCCCCCTACGGCACGCAGGCGATCAGCGCGACGCTCTACGCGTACGGCGGCAACGACCTGCTCATCGGCAGCAACAGCGAGTCCTCCTCCTACTCCGAGACCCTGTACGGTTCGACCGGCAACGATGAACTTCACGGCGGCGCAGGAAGCGACGACCTGTTCGGCGGCACAGGCGACGACCTCCTGTTCGGCGACAGCGGCGCTGACCTGCTCTCGACCGACGGCGGCACGGACGTGGCCCACGGCGGCGCGGGCAATGACACGTTGATCGCTCGCGGCAGCGTCACCGGCGCCCTGCACGGTGACACCGGCTCCGACGTCCTGTGCGCCGATAAGCTCGGCGTGACCATGCTCGGCTCGCCCGACACGTCCGGCTGGAACGTCCTCTACTGGTCCTCCACCGCCACCGGGACCGCCACCGAGCGCGCGCTCGGGATCGCAGGGAGCCACGCCGACGGCGCCTTCTCGTGGTGCGGCAACCCGTCCTGGTCCACCCTGCTCGGCTTCTGCAACAGCGCGACGCTCTCGCAAGCGCCGAGCAACTGCGCGGCGTACGGCATGCCAAACTGAAACCGCAGCGGCAGCTCCGCGACCGAGGCACAGCCGAGGTCAGCGGGAGCGCAGCGACCGCCACCGAGCGGGAGCGAAGCGACCGCGAGGCCAGCTGGGCGCCAGCCCAGCGCACCGTCGGCGCCAGCCGACGGCCCGACCCGCCACCACCCCCACAAAGACGCGGGTCCCACGCAGCTCGCCGCAACGTTTGGTCCCCAGATGTCCCGGCCACATGGGCCCGCGTCAGTGTTGGGTGCAAGGTTGGAGGCTCTGCGTCCCTACACCCTCTGTATACGTTCCAACTGCGCCCTCGACCGTCTCAAAGCGGTACCGACTCGTCACCCGGTGTCGCCAGGACCAGACAGGTCGAAACACGCGCGCCGTCCTGCCACGGCGAGCCAACCGCGCGTTATGTCGTCGCGCTGGAGTACCAACCGTGGAACGACCCGACGTAGGCGCCCTCCTGGCTGCCTTCCGCGCTGCCCTCGCCGCAGCGCAGACCCCCTCCGAAGTGGACGATGTTCGCCGACTTCACACTGGAAAAAAGAGCCCACTCAAGGAGAGCCTGCGCGCCCTCCGCGATCTGACCCCGGAAGAGCGCCCCATCGTCGCCGCCCAGGTCAACGAGGCTCAAGCGATCATGGAGGACGAGGTCCGCCTGGCCATCGTCGCCGCAGAGCAGCGCGCGCTGGAAGCGCAGCTCGGCGCCGAGTGGCTCGATCTCAGCATGCCCGGCACCGCCGCGCAGCGCGGTGGGCGTCACCCGCTCACCGAGGTGGAAGAGCGCTGCATGGAGGTCCTGCGCCAGCTCGGCTTCGAGCGCGTAGACGGCCCCGAGGTGGAGTCGCCCTACTTCAACTTCGACGCGCTCAACATCCCCGAGCACCACCCCGCCCGCGACATGCAGGACACCTTCTGGGTCGACGGCGGCCTGCTGCTGCGCTCGCACACCACCACCGTGCAAGCCCGCATCCTGCAGCGCCGCCCGGATCTGCCGATCCGCATCGCCTCGGCTGGGCGCGTGTACCGCAACGAGGCCGTCGACGCGACGCACCTCGCCATGTTCCACCAGCTCGAGGGCCTGTGGATCGACAAGGACCTCACCTTCTCGCACCTCAAGGGCGTGCTGTCCTTCATCGCCAAGTCGCTCTACGGCGCCGAGCGACGCATTCGCTTTAAGCCCAAGTTCTACCCATACACTGAGCCCAGCGTCGGCGTGGATCTCTCCTGCGTTCACTGCGACGGCGCGGGCTGCGACGCGTGCCACGACGCCGGCTGGGTCACCATCCTCGGCGCGGGCATGGTCCACCCCAAGGTCTTCCGCGAGTTCGGCTTTGACCCCGACAAGGTGAGCGGCATCGCCTTCGGCCTCGGCACCAGCCGCATGGCCTCCCAGTGGAGCGGCGTCACCAAGGTGCGCGCGCTGTACGAGCAAGATCTCAGAGTCCATCAGGCGCTGCACGGGAGGCAATCATGAAGATCCTTGAGCGCCACCTGCGCGACTACATCGACCTGCCCTCCGGCGCGCGCGCTGTGCGTGATCTGCTCGATGACATCGGCATCGAGGTCAAGCGCATCGCGCCCTCGCAGCACGGCGACGTCTACACCGTCGAGCTGCTCGCCAACCGCGGCGATCACGCCTCCTACGCCGGCATCGCCCGCGAGGTCTGCGGCCGCACCGGCTCGCCCATCCGCTTGCCCGCCATCACTGAGCTGCAGGTCGGCGACGCCCCCTGGGAGGTCCGCATCGAGTCTCCGGCGTGCTTGCGCTACAGCCTCACGCTCCTAGAGCGCGTCGCGGCCCCCTCGCCGCTGCCCGCCACGCTGCGCCACATCATCGAGGCCACCGGCGGCCACACCGTCGGCCCCGAGGTCGACGCCACCAACCTCGCGAACCTCGAGCTCGGCCAGCCCACGCACGCCTTCGACGCGGACACCATCGTCGGCGCCGTCACCGTGCGCGCCGCCCGCGCCGGCGAGACCTGCTTGCCGCTGTTCCAGCAGACCCGCGTGCCCGTCCCCGAAGGCGCGCTCGTCATCGCCGACGACGAGAAGATCCTCGCCGTCGCCGGCGTCATCGGCTGCGACGAGTCCAAGACCACCGACGCCACCAAGCGGATCCTGCTGGAGTCGGCCACCTTCGAGCCCGTCTCCGTGCGCAAGACCGCGCGCGCGATGGGCATCCAGACCGACTCCTCGGCGCGCTTTGAGCGCGGCTCCGACCCGAGCATGGTGATCCCCGGCGCCGGTCGCGTCGTCTACCTGCTGGAGTCCAGCGCGGACTATCGTCGCGTCGGCGCCACCGCGCTCGTCGGCGACTGGGTCAACCCCAACCGCATCCTGCCGGTGAACATCCCCGCCGCGGGCAACTTCCTCGTCTACCCGCTCAGCGACAGCGACGTGCGTGAGCGCCTCACCCGCTACGGCTTCGAGGTCTCGCCCACCTGGCCCATGTGGAGCGAAGAAGGCTGGACCACCCCCGACAACCTTGAAGACGCCTGGCGTTCGTCGCTTCGCCACAGCGTGCTCGTGCGCGTCCCGGCGGGGCGCTTGTGGGACGTCGAGACCTCGCAAGATCTGTACGAGGAGCTCGCCAAGTCCATCGGCTACAACGCCACCCCCGAGACCCTCCCCCCCGTCGACAAGGGCGGCCTGCCATCAGACGCAGAGCGCAACAAGGCCATCGTCGAGCAGGTCCTTGTGGGCAACGGCTTCTTCGAGGTGTTCACCGACGGCTTCTACGGGCGCGTCGTGCGCGAGCGCCTCGGCATCACCGAGGGCCACCCGCTGTGGGCCCACGTGGAGACGCAGAACGCGCTCGAGCGCGGCTACTCGCTGCTCAAGAACAACACGCTCGCCCAGGCCATCGACACCGTCGACGCGAACCTGCGCGTGCGCAACGCCGACATCCGCGCCTACGAGTGGACGCGCACCTTCCACCCCGATCCCACCGCCGAGAACGGCGTCTGCCGCGAGCGCAAGGTGCTCTGGGCCGTCGGCAACGCGCGCAAGGAGACCGGCAACTGGAGCGACCGCGAGCCCAGCCTCGTGTGGCTCATGTCCGGCTTGGTGGAGGAGCTCGGCGCCACCCTCGGCCTCCCGCTCACCGTCGGCGAAGCGGATCCCACCGCGCCGCTCTACGGCTGCTTGCACCCCGGACGGCAGGGCTCCGTGCTGCTCAACGGCCGCCGCGTCGGCGTGCTCGGCGAGATCCACCCGACCGTCGTGCGCAACTACAAGATCAAGCAGGATCGCCCCTGCTACTTGGAGATCGACTCCGACGTGCTCACGTCCGGTCGGCGCCCGACCTTCATGGAGCCCGACGACGTTCACCCCTCGGTGCGCAGCTTGGCCTTCACGCTCCCCGGCACCGTCCGCGCCGGCGCGATCGCCGAGCACATGCGCCGATCGGGTCCGCCCTGGCTCACGCACGTCGACATCGTCGACCTCTTCTCGCACGTCGCGGACGGAACCCCCGTTCGCACCGTCACCTTCGAGCTCACCTACTCCAACCAGGCGGCGGCCCGCTCGGCGGACGAGGTGAACGCAGCGAGCGAGTACCTGATCGACGCGGTGGCGCAGCGCTTCGGCGACGCTGGCGTCAAGCTCAGGTAGAGGCGTTGCGGGTGCGCGGCTGATCGTCTACTTCAGGCGTCATGCGCACCCTCCTCCCTCTGCTCGCCCTGCTCGCCGCCTGCGGTCCCGACCTCGACGGCGATGGCAGCCACCGCCGCGACTGCGACGACACCTCGATCGCGGTTCACCCGCACGCGGCCGAGGTCTGCAACGGCATCGACGACGACTGCGACGGCCTCATCGACGAGGACGTCGCCATCGTGGCCTTCTGGGACCGCGACGGCGACGGCTTCGGCGACACCGAGTTCGCGCGCCGCGTCTGCGAGCTGCCCGAGGACGGCTCGCTCGTCGCGGGCGACTGCGACGATCTCGACGCCGCCGTGAATCCGGATCAGGTCGAGAGCTGCAACCAGCGCGACGACGACTGCAACGGCGCGGTCGACGACGCGGGCGTGCAGCGCGACCTCTACACGGACGCGGACGGCGACGGCGACGGCGCGGGCGCTTCGACCGCGCAGGGCTGCGGGCCCCAGCCGGGCCTCTCCCTCACGGCCACCGACTGCGACGACGCCGATCCCGCCCGCGACGGCCTGCAAGCCGAGCGCTGCGACGGCGTCGACAACAACTGCAACGGCGCCGTCGACGAGGGCGCGATCACCGGGCCGTCGTGGGTCGACGCCGACGGCGACGGCTTCGGCGACCCGAACCAGCCCACCATCGGCTGCGGCGACGGCGCGGTCGGCAACGCGAACGACTGCGACGACACCGATCCCCTCACCTCCCCCAACGCCGCTGAGGTGCTCGGGAACGGCGTGAGCGACGACTGCGACCGCTGGATCGACGAGCTCGCCGTGCCTGGCGCCTTCGCCTCGCTCGCCGAGGCCGTCGCGGGCGCCCCCGACGGATCGGTCATCCAGCTCGGCGCCGGCACCTGGATGCAGGCGGTCGACCTCACCGGCCACCCCACCCTGACCCTCGCTGGCGCCGGCTGTGACGCCACCGTCCTGTACGGCGACGGCGTCGCGCCCGTGGTCAGCACCGACGGCGCGGACCTCTACGATCTCACGGTCGCCGGTGGCACCGCCGAGCACGGCGGCGGGCTGCGTGTGCTCGGCGACACCGTCGCCTCGGGCCTGTGCGTGCAGAGCAACCGCTCGTCGGGGAGCGGCGGCGGCGTCGCGGTGGAGATCGGCCACCTCGACCTGCGCGACTCCCGCGTGAGCGACAACCAGAGCGCGCGCGACGGCGGCGGCGTGTGGGTCGCCGAGGGCGCGACGCTCAGCGCCACGCGCGTCGACCTGCGCAACAACCTCGGCGGCTACGGCGGCGGCCTCGCGGTGGACTCCGCCGACGCGGCGCTCCGCTCCGTCGTCTTCGCTGGGAACCGCGCGCGCATCAGCGGCGGCGCGTTCTCAGCGCGAAACCCGCTCGGACAGCGGGCCTCAGCGGTGGTCGGCTCCTACCTCACCGTCGTCGGCAACCTCGCGCAGAGCGCGGGCACCGCCGTGCACAACTACGGCAGCGTCGTCCAGCTCGATCACGCGGTCCTCGCCCACCACGCGGGCACCGGGTATGTGCTCAACGAGACCTCCTCGCACGAGCAGTCGGAGTCCTTCGTCGCGATCTGGGACAACGCCGGGCCGCTCCGCGTCTTCGGCGACCCAACCTACGCGATTCACACCGATCCGACCTTCGTGCGCTGGAGCCAGGATCTGCCCGCCAGCGCGTGGGATCTGCGCCTCGCCCCCGGAAGCGCGCTCATCCACCGCGACGCGGACGCGCTCAACCCCGACGGCACCCCCACCGACCTCGGCGCCTACGGCGGCCCCGACGCCAGCCCCGATGGCACCTGGAGCTACACCCGCGACACCGACGCCGACGGCCTCATCGACGGCTGGGAGCTGCGCGAGGGCCTCAACCCGTGGCTCGCCGACGCCAACGCCGACGCGGACACCGACGGCCTCGCGGCCACGCAAGAGCGCGACGCCGGCTCCCACCCGCTCATCGCCGACTCCGACGGCGACGGCGTCACCGACGGCGAGGAGCTCACCCTCGGCACGAACCCCGCCGACGCCCGCGACCACCAGCCCACGCCGGTCCTCGCCGACGGGCGCTGGGTGCGCGCGGGCGACCCCATCGCATTGGACGGCAGCGCCTCGTGGGCGGCCGACGACGCGCCGCTCGCCTACAGCTGGACCGTCACGCCCCCCGCCGGCGGCTCCGCGTCCGCGTGGACCGCGAGCGGTGACCACGGCACCCTCACCCCCGACGCCACCGGCGAGTGGGTCGTGAGCCTCACCGTCGCCAGCCGTGGCGTCGAGCGCACCCGCTCCACGACCTACCACGCCGTGCAGACCCTCACCGTGCCGGGCGACTACCCCGACCTCGCTGCCGCCATCGCCTCAGCGCCGCCGCGCGCCACCATCGAGCTTCTACCTGGGCGATATGTCGGCGCCTTCGACTTGGCGGGCAAGGACCTCACGATCCTCGGGCTCGGCGACGCCGCGGACGTCGTGCTCGACGCCAACGGCGCGGGCTCGGTGATCACGGCCACCCAAGGCGAGACGCTGACCCTCGCGAACCTTACCCTCACCGGCGGCGACGCCAAAGAGGGCGGCGGCCTGCTCCTCAGCGGGGACAGCACCGCGTCCTTGCAGTCCGTCCGCGTGACCGGCAACCGCGCCGAGCGCGGAGGCGGCGTGCTCGCTCGCGGCGGCTCCCTCACCCTGCTCGACGTCGACCTGGACCAGAACCTCGCCACGACCTCGGGCGGCGGCCTGTTCAGCGAGGGCGCCAACGTGTCCGTCACCCGCGGCAGCCTCGCGCAGAACCGCGCGCCCCAGGGCGGCGGCTGGACGGTCACTGGCACCACCGCCGCCGAGCTCATCGCGAGCAACACCAGCTTCGACCGCAACGAAGCACAGGTCGGCGCCGCGATCTACGTCGACGCCACGCGAGCGCTGCGCCTGCGCCACGCCGCGATCACCGGCAACATCGGCGAGGCCAGCGTGCTCCACTCCGAGCGGCCCACGCTCAAGGTCGAGAGCTCACTAATCCTCGGAAACACTGCCACAAACCTGGTAAGCCGCGCCGACTCGCGCGCCTGGTTCACCTTTGTCGGCGACGCCCAATGGGGCAACGCCGTCGACGCGCTCTCCGACCACCCCGACGACGCGCTCGAAGCCGCGCCGCACCGCGTCACAGCGCCGCCGCTCCTGTACACCTGGCTCGGCGACGACCAGAGCCTGCTCGCGCCGCTGCCCACCTCGCCGCTACGCGACGCGGGGCACCCGGAGACGACCGACCGCGACCGCAGCCGCGCGGACATCGGGCCGTGGGGTGGGCCGCTCGCGACATGGCGCGCGGACCTGCTCGGCCACGACGGCGACCACGACGGCCTCGACGACCTGTGGGAGACCCTCACCGGCCTGAACCCAGCGGTCGACGACGCCGCGGCCGACCTCGACGGCGACGGCCTCACCAACGCGCAGGAGCAGGCCCTCGCGACGCGCCCCGACCTCGCTGACAGCGACTCCGACGGCGTGAGCGACACAGCCGAGCAGCTCGCGGGCACCGACCCGATCTCCGACGCCGACCACCGCCCCACGGCGCGCGCTGGCGTCGACCGCCTCGCCCGCGTCGGCGACCCCGCGCCCCTCGACGCCTCCGCCTCCTTCGACCCAAACGGTGATCCGCTCACCTTTAGCTGGACGTTCGCCGACCAGCCCGCGGGCTCCGCCATGAGCGACGCGGACCTCCCCACCGGCGCGACCGGCGACTTCACGCCCACACACCGCGGCACCTACGTGCTCGCCCTCACCGTCAGCGACGGCGCCTCCGTGTCGCGCGTCGACACGCTGACGCTCACGGTCGCGGGCGAGCTGCGCGTCCCCGAGGACGTGGCCACCCTCAGCGCGGCGCTGGCGCAAGCGGTCGACGGCGACGTGCTCGTCCTCGGCGCAGGCAACTTTGACGCCGAGCTTCAGCTCTCCGCGCGCCGCCTCACCGTGCGCGGCGCTGGCGCCGACCAGACCACCGTGCGCAGCTTGGGCGCGTCCCCCGTCGCCACCGTTAGCGACGGCGGAGACCTCGTCCTAGAGAGCCTCACAGTGACCGGCGGCGTCGGCGACATGGGCGGCGGCGTCGTGTGCACCGCCAGCGCGCTCACCCTGCGCCAGGTGCGCGTGAGCGGGAACGCAGGCTACACGGGCGGCGGCGTCGGGCTCTCCACCTGCGAGGCGAGCTTCGTCGACGTCGACGTGACGGACAACGCCTCCACCTTCAGCGGCGGCGGCCTCTATGTGCGCGACTCGAACCTGACGTGGACCCGCGGTGAGCTGCGCGACAACCGCGCCGGCTCCAGCGGCGGCGGCCTCTACATCTCCGGTTCAAGCGCCAACTTGCGCAACGTCGGCGTGATCGAGAACCTCGCCAAGTCCTCCGGCGGCGCCATCTACCAGAGCGGCACCGAGCTGCTCGGCGACCACCTCGCCATCGTGCGCAACGACGGCCGCTACGGCGCTTGGTACGTCTCCGTCTCCACCGGACGCGCCCACCACACGCTCTTCGCCGAGAACGTCGGCTACGCGCTCTACGTGGTCGCCTCCCCCGCGTTCACCACGCTGCGCGACGCATGGTACGTGAACGAGTCGGCCTCTACGCCGAGCAACCTCTCGCTCGCCTCCGCCCACGTCCTCGACGACCCTCGCCTGGTCGGCACGAATGACCTGCACCTGCGCTACAACAGCCCGCTGCGCGACGCTGGCGACAGCGCCTGCTTCGACCTCGACGGCACGCGGTGCGACATCGGCGTGTTCGGTGGCGCGGACGCAGGTGTGGGCTTCGATAGCGCCTACGTCGACAGCAACAGCGACGGCATGCCCGACGCTTGGGCGCAGCAATACGCTCAGAGCGCGAGCGGCGATGACACCGACGGCGACGGCCTCAGCGCCGCCGACGAGCTCCTCGCTGGCACCGACCCCACCCAGAGCGACACTGATGGCGACGGGCTCTCCGACAGCGCCGAGGTCGCCGGCGGCACGGACCCGCTCACCCTCACGGTGCCCGTCCCCGTCGCTGTGGTGCAGGCGGCGACCACCTCATCGGCGGTGGGCACCCCAATCACGCTGGACGGCAGCGGCTCAGCGACCTCGGGCGGCGCGCTCACCTACTCCTGGGCGCTCGTAGCGCGACCCGGTCGCTCGACCGCCGCCCTCAGCGACCCGAGCGCCGTCGCGCCCACCCTGACGCCCGACGTGCCCGGCGCCTACGTGCTCACCCTCACGGTCGCCGACGGCGCCCGTCGCTCCGCGCCCGCCGAGCACACCCTCCGCGTCGCGGGCGAGGTGCGCGTGCCCGAGGACTACGCCTCCGTCGCCGCGGCGGTGGACGCTGCGGTGCCCGGCGAGCCGATTCGGATCGCCGCTGGCACTTGGCCCGCGCGGCTGCACCTCGACGGCCGCGCGCTCACGCTCCTCGGCGCGGGGCGCGACCAGACGCTCCTCGACGCGGAGCAGCTCGACCGGGTGATCACCGCATCGCAGAGCGAAGTGCTGCGCTTGGAGGGGCTCACCCTCACCGGCGGCGTCGGCGAGCTCGGCGGGGCTGTGTTCTTGTCGGGCGGCGCAGCCACGCTCACGGACGTCGCCGTGCGCGACAACCTGTCCGTGCAAGGCGGCGCTGTCTACGCGGTCGGCGCGACCCTGACGCTGGAGCAGAGCGCCTTCACCGGCAACGAGGCCAGCCGCTACGGCGGCGCGCTCTCCCTCGACCGCAGCGACACGCTCGCGCGGCAGGTGGTGTTCGCGGGCAACCGCGCGCGCACGCTCAACGGCGGCGCGGTCTACGCGTCTATGAGCCCGCTGGAGCTCGATCAGATCGTATTTCACGACAACAGCGCGCTCTACGGCGGCGCGCTCTACATCACCGGCTCCAGCACGTCCCCCACCCCAGCGACCATGAGCCACGTCACCGCCACGCTCAACCGCGCGACCATGGGCGGCGGCTTCGTGCGCTTGTCCACGCAGGCGCTGGACGTGCGCGACAGCGTCATCGCGCACACCCCCTCGGGCTCCGCCGTCTACCTGTCGAGCGCGTCCGCGGGCACCTACACGCAGAGCTCGTCGATCCTCTTCGACAGCGTGCCCAAGCACACCACGAACACCACCGATCCTACCGGCGCGAGCGGCAACCTCGACGCCGACCCTCGGCTGGCGGCCATCTCCGATGATGGCGACTGGACCAACGACGACTGGAGCCTGCTGCCCGGCTCACCCGCGCTCGGCTCCAGCTCCGACCTTGGCCCCAGCGGCGGCGTCACTGATCGCGGCGCGCTTGGTGGACCGGGTGGTGCGTGGACCCCGTGATGCGCTACGGTAGACCCCATGCACCTCTTGTTGCTCATGCACTCCCTCGCTCTCGCCGCGCCCACCGGATGGACCACACGCACTGAGCGCATCGTCGGCTCCCGCAGCTTGACGATCGTGTCTCGGCCCGCAGAGGCCGACGTGGTCGGCTGGCCCGACGACCACCACGAGCGGCCCGAGCTGCGGCTCAAGTGCGATCGCGGCCGATGGGAGCTGACCGTGCGCACGGTGCTGCGCGTCGACGCCGCTGGCGACCTCTACGACGACGCCTTCGCCACCGCCCAAGTGCGCCTCGACGACGCCCCCTGGGAGCCGCTGCGAATGCGCCGGGTGCTGGACGGCGACGCGCTCCAGTTCCGCAAGCCCAAGCCCGCGCTGGCCGACCTGCTCGCGGCTCATACCTTCGGCTTCAGCTTTGTGCCCTTCGCGTCACCGCCCACCACCACCACCTTCGATCTCACCGGCCTCGAAGAGGCGCTACGCGCGGGCGCGCCGTCCTGCCCTCTCCCGAGCACTGGTCGCTGAGATCCTTTCCTACAGCGCGCGATCCAAGGTAGGCTTGCGCAGCCTTCAAGGAGATCTTCCCATGCGTCTATCGTTCCTCTTCGTCGCGTTCAGCGCGCTCGCCGCCTGCAACGGCACCGGCGACGACACCGACAACCCGGGCAACCCGAACGACCTCCCCGACCCGCTGGCCGGGCTCGTCTACGACTCGGCCTGTGACGGCGCGAACGACTCCGACGGCGTGTTCCACGAAGTCGCTGGCGCGACGACGTACTGGTCCGGCACCTTCACCATGCTCGACGGCGACGACCTCTCCGGCACCGAGAGCCTCGTCGTCTTCTCGAACAACGCGTGGGAGGCCGCGCAGCCCGAGGTCGCCCGCGACTGCACCATCGTCTGGAACGTCGTCGGCAAGTACGAAACGGCGTCGGACTGCGCGAGCTGCGACTACCGCTACAACATCGACGCGAACCTCGACACGGCGGCGACCACCTGCGACCTCGGCTACGCCCGCGCGGCCTATGACGAGTCCTACTCGGTGTCCTACGACGTGAACGTCGTCTGCGCCGGGAGCGGCCTGTGCGACGCGCACTTCGCCTTCTCCACCTCGGGCAACGCGCTCGCGGACGGCAACGCAGCGGGCAACGTCGCGCAGTACACCACCACGCGCCAGTGCCAGTTCTACTAGGACCGGCCTAGCCCTTAAGGTCCCAGGTCGCTGGGGCCTCCATAAACAAGAAGCCCCGTCGCGCTCTCGCTCGACGGGGCTTCTGCTTGAAGGGCGACGCCCGCGGCTTACTGCAGCTTGGACGTGATGTCTTCGACGTACAGGAAGCGCCAGTCCGACCCGCTTGAGGGCAGCGCGGTGTACGCGAGCAGCACGCGGCCGCCCTGCACACCGATCGCCGGCTCACCGCACGCGGTGAACTGCGTGGTCACCTTGACGGTCTTGGTGCCGTCCAAGCGCTTGAGCTCGATGTAGGTGTTCTTGGTGGGGTCGTCGTAGGTGTAGGCGACCCACTGGCCGTCGGGCGACAGGGCCGGGCGCGCGCGCTGCGGCAAGCGAACGCCGCGGGCGAGCACGGTGCGGCTGGTGCCGTCCATCTCCGCGAGGTCCCAGGTGTCGTTGGCGCCGGAGTTGAAGTACACGACGCGATCGCCAGCACCGTAGGTGGGGCGCGTCTGATCGCCGTCGCCGCCAGCGACCGCACGCTCAGAGCCGTCCGCGGCGATCTCGAAGATGTCCTCGGAGTGGTCCTTCTTGCGCGTGAACAGGATGCGCTTGCCGTCCGCGTTGTACTGCGGAAAGACCTCGGTCGAGTCCGTGCTCGTGAGCTGCGCGACCTGGTTGGTCGCACGGTTCCACGCGCGGATGTCACCGTTGCCGCTCTGCGACGAGATGAAGGCGAGCATGTTGCCGTCGGGCGAGATGGTGGGGAACGCGAGGCCGCCGGGAGCGAGCGCGTTGGTGAGCATCTCCGCTGCCGCGGCGCCATCGGGCTTGGCGTAGTACAAGCGGTACTCACCACCCTGGTTGGAGCCCTCGAAGACGGCGATGCCCTGCGGGTGCCAGGACGGGTTGATCACGACCTGGTTGGACGGTCCGAAGGCCGAGCCGCCGCCGGGCAGGCTGACCTTGCTCGCGTCGCCAGCCACATCCCCGCCCATTTTGGCGAAGAACAGGTCAATGCTGCCCGCGAAGCGGTTCACCTCGAACGCGACATACTTGCCGTCGAGCGACCACACTGGGTTCTGGGCGTGGCCCTCCCCGTTGAACCGCACCTCGCCAGCCGCGGCGGTGCTGCTCATCATCAACGCGGCGCCCGCGAAGAGAGCGGCCCGCTGCATCCAAGCTTGAAGCTCGATCATTGAATTTCTCCATGAAAAACGAGAGGTGAAGACTGCGAGAGAGAGCAGCACTACTTGCCTACGAAGCGCGGCACCTTGGGCACGATCCCCACGCGGACCCCGGTGGCGAACCACCCCCGCGCATCGTCGTGCTTGTATGAACCTGCTAGCTCTACAACACCCTGCAGTGAATTCAAGTCCACAAACGCGTAGCCCGCGCTCATTGCGCCACCAAAAGCGACGGCGTGGCCGCGAAACGCGACCTGCTCCACAGGGAGCACGTCGCTCTGTTCATACTCGCTGTAAAACGCGGCGCCCGTGCCCTTGCCCGCCAAATAACCGAGTGAAGGTCCAAAGGTCAGGCGAACATCGCCGGGGCCGACCTTGGCTCGGAACACGCCGAGCAGCGTGCCCGACATGTCGTGGATCGTGCCGTTCGCGTGGACGTCGCTGCCGTTCACGGCGGGCGAACCGCCGCCGTTGAGGCTGTTGTACCCGATCGTGCCGCCCACGCCGAAGGCGTAGGTGAGTCCGAGCTCCGCGCCAAGCTCCAGCTTGAGGCCGCCGGCCGCCAACGAGCCGATCTGCGCGGGCGAGTCCGCGTCGCCCTCCGGTTGGCCCGAGGCCATAAAGCCACCACCGAGCACGGCGATCGGGCCCTTGTAGATGAGGCCCGTGTCCACGCCCTGGGGTGCTGCGGGCTTCGGTGCCTTGGGATCCTTCGGCGCCTTGGGATCCTTCGGCGCGGTGGGTTCCTTGGGATCCGCGGTAGGCGTGGTGACCGCCACCGGGGCGTCAGCGCCCCACGCGGTGCACGCGCCGAGATCTTTGCCGCTGACCTTGAGCTCGACCCAAGCGTCCGTGCCGGCCTGAACCTCGAAGGCCTGCCCGCCGAAGCAGTAGGCGCCCGCTGGGAGCATGCCTTGGAACGAGCCCGCGCCCTTGAAGGTCTCTTGCGCGTACTCGAAGGACTTTCGCTGGTCGGGGGCGAAGGGCATCATCTGAATCTGCAGCTCGGGGTGCCACGCGGGCTTGCCCTTGATGCGCACGCGCCCGTACTGGCTCTTGATCGCGTCGATGCTCTGCTTGACTGCGGGATCCGCCTCGACAGCGTTGGCGCGCTCGAGGCGCTCGAGCCACTCGAGCGCTTTCCCCTGCGTGGCAGCGGACTGCGCGCCCAGCATGTGAATGTCCGCTGGGATCGGCTCGCCGAGCTCCACAAGGCCGATGTAGTTTCGTTCAACACCGGTCCAAGCGTTCTTCTCGGCGAGCGACTTCATGTTGGCGATGAGTCGTCGAGCCTCGGAAGACTGCGCGTGCGCTACGTCCGGCACCGCGAGCCCAGAGACACAGGCCCCCGCGAGGATCATCCAGCTTAGGACGGACAGGGATGCGGGCTTCATGAGGAGGCTCCACTAGGTGGTGGTGGACAGCGAGAGGTCGTCGACGCCCCACGGGTCGAACAGCATTCTTGCATACGGATGCGTGGGTTGATCATGGGGGAAGCGAAGCTCCTCGACAACCCTGCCCTCCAGCATAACCAGCGCTCGGTGGCACCAGTTGCGCGCTTGAGCCATGTCGTGCGTGACGAAGATGCACCCCGCCTTGGGCGGCAGGTTGTTGATCATGTCCTCAAGCACCTGCTCTTGGCGATCGGCGTCGAGCCCTGAGGTTGGCTCATCGGCGACGATCAGGCGCGGTTCGAGCGCGAGCACGCGCGCGAGCGTGACGCGCCGCTGCTCACCACCCGACATCTCGCGGGGGAGCGCGCCCGTGCGCTCGGAGAGCCCCAAGTCCGCGAGCATCTTGCGCGCGCGCACGTCCGCTTGGTCGCGGGTCAAGCCGACCATCACGCGAAGCGACTCGACCACATGCTCAAGCGCCGTTTGTTGCGGATCGAGCGCAGAGAGCGCGTCCTGTGGAACGTACTGATAGCGCGAGCGCAGGTGGCGACGCTGCGCCTCGGTCAGGTGATCCCACCGCGATCCGTCGAGCAGGATCTGCCCCGAAGTGATGTCCTCGAGCCCCAAAACGCACCGCGAGACGGTGGTCTTACCTGACCCGGACTGGCCCACGAGCGCGACGACCTCGCCAGGCGCGACCTGAAAGGAGACCTCCGCGACCGCGGTGACCTGACGCGACGGGCTCCACGGCCACGGCCCTGGGAGCATGAAGGTCTTGGACACGCCGACGAAGTCCACGACCGGCGGCTCGTCTGAAAAGACGGGGCGCGTCGTCGCGACGAGCTCGTGATCGGCTTTGGGAAGTGCTTCCATGCTGCTACCGGTACCTCGCCCAGGGATCCTCGCCGATGAGCACCATGTCGTCCGCGATGCGGTCGACCGTGTCCTTATTGTGCGTGATCAGCACCAACCCTACGTTGTGACGGCGGGCAACGTTGATCATCAACTCCGTTACGACGCGACGAAGCACCGGATCGAGACCGGTCTCGGGCTCGTCGGCGATCATGATCGCCGGGTTTGGCGCGATCGCGATCGCCAGCGCTGCGCGCTGCGCCTGACCACCAGAGAGCTCACCGACGAGCGCGCGGCTCGCGCGATGGGGCAGCCCGACCTCGTCGAGCACCTGCGCGACGGCCGCGGCCATGCCTTCGGCCGGGGGGGTCTCGCGGCGACGGATGGCCATCTCAAGCTGTCGCCCGACCGTTCGACCGGGGTTGAGCGCGGAGGAGGCCGACTGCGGCGAGTAGGTGACGTAGCCACCGCGCAGCGACTCCGACGCGCGAAGCAGCGTGTGTTGCGCGCCCATTCCGCGGCCGCGAACGTCTTCGAACCAGTCGCGCGACGAGCGCGCGGGGTACCGCAACGAGCCGGCAGAGAGCCCGGGATCGACGTCCAGCACGCCCATCATGGCGCGCGCCGACAAGCTCTTGCCCGACCCCGAGGCGCCGACCAAGGCCGTGACCCGACCCTCGCGAACGCGAATCGAGAAGTCGGAGACCAGCGAGCGCTGCGTGGTGCCGATGCTGACGTTCAGCATCTCCAGCAGCACGGTTCCCGGCGCAGAGCGGTTCGCCTCCAAGAGGTCGGCCACGCTGCGTTCGGCGTTACGAAGTCGATTTCGCTCGATCTCGCTCATCGGGCCTGTGCCCCCCTGCGGAAGGCCTGGGCCATGAAGGCCGTCGCCGCTACGAGTGTGATCCCCACAAAGAGCTCGTGAAAGAGCGGAAGCCCGCCGACGATGGCCGTGTACCCGTCGTACAAGAGCCGCGCCCAGCTGAACGTGCTGTCCTGGTGGGTGAGCGACGGCTGCTGCTGACTCTCAGCGAGGTAGGAGAGCGCGATCTCCAAGAACACGACCTGCATCATGATGTCGGCGGACTGCCGCACGATGACGCCGCGAAGGTTGAGCCACACGATGTGGTAGAGGTAGATGCGCGTGGCCGTGAAGCCGTGAGCGCGCAGCGCCTCGACGAACTTGGCCCCGCCGAGGCGCCCCGCGGTCGAGGCCGCCTCGTCCATGGCGCCGGGCGCCGCGAGCAGCGCCCAGGTGACGCCGATCGGGAACAGGCTGCGCCACTCAGCGGGCATGGCCAGCGCGACCACGAGCACGACGACGAGTCGCGGCAGGGCGCCGACAAGCTCCGAGAAGAGCTGAATCGCTGTGTCCGCCCATGAGATCGCCGCGCACCGCGCTAGACCCGCCACGATCGCCAAGAAGGCGACCACGAGCGCGGAGACCAGCGCCGGCATGGTGACGACCCCTGCCCCTTGGAGCGCGTACTCGGTGATGGGGATGCCGCGAATATCCGTGCCGAGGATGGGCCCGCCCGTGAAGGGCAACAACGCGCTCTCTGCGAGGTTGGGGCGCGACAAGAACTCGGGCGCGGCTAAGGACGCGAGCACCAACGCACCGAGGATCGAAGCGCCCGCCGCGGTCCAAGCGGCGCTCTTCCATGCGGCGCGCCTCATGACGCCTCCACTGGGGCGTAGCGTATGAAGATGTTGAGCGCGATCTCCGCGAGCGCCTGCAGGACGAGCAGCACGCTGGAGAACACAGCGAACATGAAGGTGGCCGCGAGCACGACGCCAAAGTCCTGCTTGAGCGTGCCGCTCCAGAGCAGGCTGCCGATGCCGACGACGTCGAGGACGACCTCGACGATGACCACGCCCGAGAGCATGAGCAGGATGCGCGCACGCAGCTGGCCGATCAGCGCTGGGAGCACGTTCGGCAGCGCGTTGGTGAACTCGCGCTCGCCGCGGAGGATCGCCATCTGGACGTAGCGCTGCTTGGTCTCTTCCGCGAAGACCGAGCGCGTGCCGATGACGGCGCCTGAGAACATGCCGTCCGCGAGGCCGAGCACGCCCGCGCCGAGGATGAGCCGCAGCCACGCGGGCCAGCCGTCGTGAGAGGACGCGCCGTAGGTGATGGTGACGTAGGCCGTGGCGAAGAGGGCCAAGATGACCGACGGCGTCAAGCCAGCGCCGTTCCAGACCACGTCGAGCTTGGAGGAGATCCAGCCCTTCGCCGAGGCGAACATGCCGAACACGACGGGGATGAAGGCCATGACGACAAGGAGGACGGTGTTCACGAGGTAGCCGTCGTCGACCAACATCGACACGATCTTCTGCCCCTGCATGACGCGCCAAGACGTACCTAGATCGCCGCCAAACGCGTTCCCAATCCACCACCGGTAGAAGTGAAGCGGGCCTTGGTCGAGGTGCCAAGATTGTGCGAGCGCGGCCGTGCCAGAGCAACCCGGACACATGATGTTCGCGGGGTCGCCTGGAAGCGCCCAAAGAACCCCCGTGATGACCGCTGGAACGAGCAGTGGGAGGACCAACGCTGCAATGAGCCGCAAGAGCGGCCGAATCCACCAGGCCAACTGCCTGCTCCTAGGGTTGAGTGGGGAGGGCCCATGATACCAAGACGCCCGCAGATTGCGAGCCCGCGTGGTCACGCAGCAGGAAAAGCCGGGTTGCAGGCGGGTGCCTGCTCCAACAAATCACCAACCGCCGCGAGCGCGCACCCAGTGAGGCTGCACGTCAGACGCAGCGAGGGCCGCATGTCTTGATGACATGCGGCCCCGGGGCTCGAACTTGCGCGGACAACTATTCGTCGAAACGCCACTTCTCGAAGTCGGTGAAGTAGTAGTACGGCGCGATGATCGAGCCGCGAACTTCGTTTCGCCACGCGCTCTTGGTGTCGAGCTTCCACAGGAAGAGGTACGGAAGATCCTTGGAAACGAAGGCATGCAGGTCGTGGTAGGCGTCCTGGGCTTCCGTGTCCGTGCGGGCGTTGTCGAAGCGCCCGAGGATCGTGTCGACCTCGGCGTTGCTGTAGTCGAAGATGTTCAGCGCGCCCTTTCCGCCACCACGGCTGTGGAAGAGCGGGCTGACGTCCTCGACGCGCCCGAAGGACCACTTGCCGATGAGCATGTCGTAGTCCTTCATCTGCCCGGTCACGACCTTGGTGTTCCAGTCATCGGAGGTGACGCGGTACACCTGACGGTCGAAGCCACCGGCCTGAAGCTGGTTGCCGACCTGGTTGAGCAGGTCGCGCGCTTCGAGGTCGAGAGGAGCGTTCATGCCGATCTTGAGGCTGATGGGCGCGCCCTTGTAGACCCAACGACCGACCTGCTCGGTGGCCCCAGCCTCCGACAAGAGCAGGCGCGCCTTGGCTCGATCCGAGCGCTCGGAGGGCTTGATGGAGCGGTTGTAGTAGGGCGACGAGCCGACGAACGGACCCGAGATGAACTCGCAGGGCGGGTTCGGGTCCTCGGCGTCCACGCCGATGGTGAGCTCGCGGAGCTCGCTGCGGTCGATGGTGAGGTTGAGCGCCTGACGGATCTTGTCGTTGGCGAGCGCACCCTTGCCGGTGTTGAGCGCGACGAACCACCACGACCGAAGGTCGTAGGACTTGAGCGCGACGTCGTCGGACGCGGCCACTTCCGGGCGAAGCGGCGGAGGCACGGAGATGACGCCGCTGACGCCCGCGTTGAGCAGCGTCTTGATCTGGACGTAGGAGTCGCCGCCGGGCTGCATCGACATCACCTGAATCTTGGGATTCTGGTGAGCGTTCGGGAAGGCGGTGAAGCGCACCGACTTGGGTCCGAGGGTCGCCTTCATGGGGCCCGTACCGATTGGGCGGTGCGAGAAGTCCATGTCGGGACGGATCGTCGTCCCCTCGAAGCCCTGCGAGGGAAGGACCGAGAAGCCCAGACGCTCCAACGGGTTGTGGAAGGGCTTCGTGAACGTGATGATGACCGCGTTCTCCTTGGACACCTCCTCGCAGCTAACGATCGCCTCGCGGTAGTCCTTGGCGACCTGGGAGGCCGTCTTGGGGTCGAGCATCGCGTTGACCGTGAAGCAGACGTCCTTCCCGCTGAAGTCCTTGCCGTCGTGCCAGCGAATGCCCGTCTTGAGGAAGAGCTTGATCTTGGTAGGGTCGGCGAGGCGCTCGGCCTTTGGCTTGCCGTCCGGGCCCTTCTCCACCAAGCGGCTGGTCAGCTCATTGGTGACCGGCGAGTGGAAGATGAGGCGATCGAAGACCAGCTCGTGCGTGCGAAAGTCGACCATGGTCTGCGCGAAGAGCGGGTTCATCGTCGAGGGAAGTGCCTCCTCGTAGTACGACACATCTCCGCCCGTGAGCAGCACGGTGCCTGCGAGGCCTGTGACGACGGCGAGGTGGTGTATAGCGCGCATGAATGTCTCCTAGTTGGCGATGCTGCCGCTGCTGCCCAAGGATATCCGCAAGGCGAGCACGTCTAGACTGAAGCGAGCGATTTCGAGCGTAGGGTAGCGCCTCACGAGGTTGTGAAGCGACTCTGTGGGGCGAATGTGGTAACGATTGTTTGCGTCCCAAGCAGCGAGCGAGAGCGCGGCGGTGGGGCACGCGGTGTGTTCCTCACCGCTTCGCTCCATCGCTTGGATACGAAGCACACCGCTGACCTCTTTATTCCCCTCGACCTGCGCCACGAAGGCGAGGCCGCGGAGCGCCGCGACCTGTGCAATATCGCCGAAGATGCGGTGATGCCCTTGAGTTGAGCCTCCCGCGATGGTCTTCTGCTGCTCGATGAGCTCACGCCGCAGCGCCGCAGCGAGGTCCGTCGCCTTCTCGGGATGAACCTTGCCATCGACGCGAGCAGCGCTGGCGAGCGCGGCGATGATGCTCGTCGACGCGTGGGCCTCGACGGCGTCAGCGCCCTTGGCGCCAAACAGGTCGGCGAAGAAGGGGCCGTCACCCGGGACCAGCATGTCCGAGCCGAACAAGAACTCCATCGGGAGGTCCTTACCGGTCACCGGAGCTTCCGGTGCGAGCCGGTAGCGAGCCGAGTAAGTGTCGATCACGGGCGAAGCGTCCGCCGCTGCCAAGTGCGCCACGCGGTCATGCCAGAACGAGAGCGCCAACAGCGTGGACGGGTCTGTCACGTCCAAGCCGTGCGACTTGGCGCCGTCGGGTGAAGGCGGCAGGTTGTAGTCGAGGGTGTAGTTCGACGACGTCGGAGGCGCAGGCCACTCGCCGGGCGCGAGCTCGGGCAGCGCGACAGGCAGCGCCGACAGGTCGGGCGGCCAAGCGGCGCCAGCGTCGAGCCAAGCGCTCCACGGCGCGTCCCACGCGGCCATGTCGCCAAGGTCGACGCCCTTGAGGCGCAGATGCTGCTCGCGAACCTTGTCGGTCTCGCCGCGTATCGCGTACGCCACCGTGAGCAGGTGCGCGACGCCGATCGGATCTTCGTCCTTCGGCTCGTCCGCGTAGGTGCTCACCAAGCTGTTCGCTGCGAGCAGCGCTGCCTGGCGGTACATCGCCGCGGCCTCGGCGTGAGCGCGAGCTCCGGCGAGCCCGCCATCCCCTCCGAGCTGCTTCACGGCCGCACGGTAGTCACGCTTAATGACGAGCTTGACCCAGCCGGGCTCCTTCTCGTAGGGCTCGCGCACCGCGTTGTCCGCGGTGAGCACAGGCCACGACGTCTTCAGAAGCTCGACCGGAAGTGCGGGAGGTGCCTCGACTTGCGAGGGCGGCGCGGCGGGCTCCGAAGAGCCGCCACACGCGGCGGCGCCAAGCAGCGCCACCAAAAGGACACCGAGCCCTCTACGAGGCATGACCATCACTTACCCTCGCAGTAGTCCTGGGACCCCGCCGCGCTAACGCAAAGCTGGAGCGCCTTGGTGGTGTCCTTGCCCGCTTCCTTGGCGTAGTCGTACCACTCACGCGCGTAAACACGCGTCGTGTTGCGGTTCTTGTCGACGGCCTTGGCGGTCACATCCGATGGCGCCGCGGCGTTCTTCTCCTCGGCGTCCTTCCACAGGTTCTGCGCAGCTGCTGCACGCAGCTTCAGCAAGCTGTAGACGCGGGTCTTGTAGGTCTCACCAGACCAGCGGGTCTTGTTCTCGAGAGCGACCTCGGACCAGCGGATGACGCCGTCGGCACGAGACACGCCCTTGCGAGCCAAGAAGCCGGCGTACTTGTAGCAAAGATCGGGGTCGGAGCGATCGATCTCGTCCAAGTGACGCTTGACGTACTTCTCCCAAGTGGCGTGGTTGCCCTTGGTCCAAGCGTCCGACATGAGCAAGCGGGAGAGCTTGTCCTTCTCGGTCTGGACCTTGGAGCCCGCGAGCGAGGCCTCGATGCAGCCGACCTGACCGTCGGTGAGCTTGCCCATCATGGCGGCGGGCTCGAGCGCCTGCAGGTTGTCGCAGGTCTCGGGGCCTTCGGGCTTGGTGGGGACGACGACCGGCGGCTTGATGACGGCCTCGGCGACCGCCGGCTCGACGACAGGATCGGCCGCGACCACCGCTGCGGGCGGGCGGACCATGCTGCCGCCGTCAGCGGGCGGAGGCGAGCCACCGGCGGGCGGGCGGACCATGCTGCCACCGTCGGCGGGCGGAGGCGAGCCACCAGCGGGCGGGCGGACCATGCTGCCACCGTCGGCGGGCGGAGGCGAGCCACCAGCG
>Ga0100377_1001181_pt1 | contig 22635 bp, 21 predicted proteins | sample CryGeymeta201501_FD_83664 | JGI IMG/M metagenome (GOLD analysis project Ga0100377, IMG submission 83664) | Groundwater microbial communities from Crystal Geyser aquifers in Utah, USA - Crystal Geyser metaG 2015-01 | ecosystem: Environmental > Aquatic > Deep subsurface > Groundwater | place: USA...
CGTGCCAGCGGACGCCTCCGCCGCCCCGAGTAGATCTCAGGCGAACGCTCGTGTCGATCGTGATGCTCCAGCGCGGATCGTCACGCTGTGTCCCCGCGGCCGCCCGACTTTGCGATCGCCCTGATCTCGGTGGCGCGCGGTACAGGATTCGAACCTGTGACCTCTGGCTCCGGAGGCCAGCGCTCTATCCAGCTGAGCTAACCGCGCTCACGCACCGAATCTGCTGCGCCTCCTATCGGAGGCTGCGCCCGTGTCAAGCCTCGGTGCGCTCGGCGTTGATCCAGGCGCGAACGGCTGGAACGACCTCGAGCTCCCAGGCATCCGAGATGCGCTCGTCGGAGAAGCGGCGAACGAGGCCGCCGAGGATCGAATTCAGCTCCTCGTAGAAGAACATGCGGTCGAAGATCGCCGCGTCCTCTCCGTCGCTGGTGCCCGACGGCATCTTGGCCTGCTTGATGTCAATCGCCGGCGCCTTGAGCGTGACGAGGTACTCGCGGTCCTCGCGGCGCAAGCCGATGCGGACCTCTTGCAGCACCTTGCCGCCGGCCATGGCCGCGCGCGACTCCAGTGAGGCGGAGGGGTTGTCACCCGTCATGACCGCCGAGATCTTGGTGTCCGCTGGGTGTCGGAAGGCCAAGCGCTCGTCGACCCAGACGTCCACGGATCCGAGATCGCCGCCGAGGTCGATCGCGCCGCTGCGCTCCTCGGTGGTCCACCAGAGCCACGCGAAGAACTCACCCGCTTGATGCGGGACAATCGGAGTGGTCTCCGTGCTCATCGTGCCTCCAAGATGTCGAGCGAAGGTGCGCTGTTGAGGAGCTTGGTGGCGATGTCGCCTTCGGGCTCATCAAGCCAATCGAGCGGGGACCACGGGTACATCTCTAGGCCGAAGGTGCGGTGGAAGCGCTTGCGGAAGCGCTCCGCCACGCTCTCCGAGTGCGAGGCGAGCATGAGCCAGCCCTCGTTGATGTTCCAGCACGCCTCGGTGGTCGCGACGCGAGGGAAGGTGCGCGCGAGCCACTCCTCTTCCAGCGTCTCCTTGAGGTTGGCGCGAACGGAGGCGGGGCAGCGGTCGATCTCGCGCTCCTTGGCCCACTCGTCGCACTTCTTGGCGAGCGTGGCAGCGAACAGCGTGCCTGGGAGCGTCTTCTTGTCGACGCGCAGCGAGAACAACACGTAGCGGTCGTACAGCCAGCGGTTGAAGTCGGTGAAGTCCGTGTCGAGCAGGTTGTGCACGAGCGCCCACCCTTCAACCTCCTCGCGACCCTGACCCGTGGGCGGCTCTTTGAACGCGAGCTCGTTGAGCTGGTCCCGATACAGTTCGCGGAAGTCCTGGGGGACCTCCCCAACGACGCGAAAGCGGCGCACCGTGAGGGCGCCGGACAGAATGCTCATGCGTGATCTCCTAGAGGGGGTGCGCGACCGACGGGTCAGACCTCGGTGAGGTCGTGAAGCGCGTGACGGAACACCACGAGTGAGGCGCCGCCGACGTGCAGGCCGATCTCGTACCGGGAGAACCACGTGGGCTCGCCCTTGAGGACCTGACCGTCGATGAGCGTCGCTTGCACGGTCATGTGTGCGTCGAGGTAGCGGAACAAGCGCTTGTCCGAGCAGGTGTAGCGGTCCTGCGGGCGCTCGGCGGGGACAATCGCGAGGGCGGCGACGGCCTTGTCCTTCTTGATGCCCTTGCGAACGAGCTTCCAGTCGTCGGCGCCGTAGAAGTACTGAAGCTGCAGCTTATGAAGCTCTTTTGGCGTGCCGTCGTCTTCCCGGAGCGTGAGCGTGTAGGGCTCGACCGCGGTGACGACGCCTTGCACGCGCTCACCGCCGTGCAGCGAGAGCATCACCGGCTTGCCGTGCTGGAGCGCGTCGACGAGGCCGCTGTGATCGCGGTTCTCCTCGCGGTGCTGCGCGAAGCGGCGCTTGAGCAACACCTGCTCCAAGCTGGCTTGTCCGAGCGCGATTTGGGTAGCGAGCGCGCGAGAGATGCCGTGCAAGGTCATGAGCTGGCCGACCTTGTCGCCGCGCGCCATGCGCTCGAGCGCCTCGTTCAGCGTCATACGGCCATACGCGACGGTCAGCGCGAGCTGCATGGGGATGCCCTGCTCGTGGAGTTCGCCTGCACGTCGTCGCGCTAGCTCCTTTGGATCGACGACCTCGACTCGCCGGCGCCGCTGAGGCGCGGGACGGCCACCACCATGGTTCATGAGAACCCTCCTCCCCTCTCCCTACCGGATTCGCTACCGCGCGGCCATGCTTGAGTCCGACTCGCTGAGCGCGCGCACGACGTCGGCGAGGAAGGCGCCAAGCGGCGAAGCGGGCAGCGCGACGAGCCGCGTTCGACGAGCGCTGTACACGCCCAGCGCGACCTCGGTCACCGCCGAGCCCCACACGAGGACCAGCTCGCCCCACTCCGAGTCCTCGCCCGCTTCGGCGGCGCCGCGCTCGCCGGCTGCGTACCGGAGCTCGACGCGAGGGTCGAGGCCGGCGCGAAGCACCTTGAGATCCGCGGCTTGTCCGCCGACGATCGTGACCCGTCGCAGTCCTTCCAACAAGCAGCGCGCGCCGAAGGCCCGGGTGAGATCCTTGACCCGCGTCTCAAGCTCGGCGCGCTCGCGCTCAACGCGCTCCGCGTGAAAGCGGGCGACGAGGGCCTGATGAGCGAGGATGTCAGCGTCGAGCCGCGCGCGGTCCGCGAGCAGGCGCTCGCGCTCGAGCTCGAGCTCGCGCTTGACTTGCGTGACGTGCTCGCGCTCGGCGGACAGGCCCTGCTGCACCTGCTCCAGGGCTGCGCGCGCGGAACCAAGCGCCTCGACCTCGGCCGTGAGCGCGGCTGAGGCAACGGCGGGCGGGGCAGGCGGTGGCGATGGGTGCGGAGCGGCGAGCGGCGCCTTGGCGCGAACGGACGGCTGCGCGCTGGCAGCGCCGCCGCCGAGCACCTGCTCCATGAACGAGGGCGCCGCCGCAGCGACAGGTCGCTCGACAGGAGCCGGCTCGTCGATGTCGACCGGATCGGCCTTTACGCCATCGCGAACTGCGCGTTCAAGGCGCATGATCGCCGCATCGGGCAGCATGTCCTGCGGCGATCGGTACCGCGTGTACCCGATGGCGTGCAGGAGGCCGAGCACCTGCGCTGAGGTGGAACCGGTCTGTTGGGCGTACTTCTTGATGCGTGTGGCCATAATGTCGCCATGTATCACCTCAGGGCGGCGCGTGCGGCGTCCAAGACCTCACGCACAGCAGGCTCCAGCGAACCCGCCAGAGGAAGGGCCTCTTCGGCGAGGGCGACCGCGAGCGTCATGTCGTCTTGGTTGTACGCAGCGACCGCCACGCCGTAAAGCGCGTAGCCGCCGACGGGGGTGGAGCTGTCGAGGGCCGCCGCCGCCCGCGCCGCCGCCGCGCGGGCCCGCAGGTCGGGGTGCTGATCGGCCACCGCGGCGAGGCACTGGGCCGCGACGGTGTTCAGCCGCTCGGACTCCGCCCGCAGGGCCACCTCCTGCAAGCGGTCCAGGGAGGTGGGCTCGCCGAGGGCCGCGCGCGCCAAGAGCGAGGCCGCGAGCGCCCGCGTCTGCAGCTCGGCGTCCCCCACCTCGTCCGCCTCCCCCACCAGCTCTTCGTAGATCGGCATCGACGCGGCCGGCTCCAGACCGACCGCGAGGTTCCACGTCGCCCAAGCGCGACCGGACCGCGCGAGGCGAGCGCCCTCTGCGTCTCCCACCGCGAGGAGGTCGCGAAGCGCGCCGTCAAACGCCGTTCGCGCCGCGGCAAAGTCGCCAGCGCCGTAGCTCGCGACGCCCTGATCGTAGGCCGCGCGGGCGGCGACGAGCTCGCGATGCGCGATGACCGCCCCCGCGAGGTCCGCGTGCGCGTCCCCGGTCGCGTCGCCCAACGCGAGCAAGGCCTGCGCGGCGTCCTCGCGGGCGATCGCGGCGATGCGCTCGCCACCCGGCTGCTGCTCAGCGGACGTCGCCGCGAGGGCGAAGGCGTCGAGCGCCTGCTCCAAGCGCTTCGCCCGCGCGTGGCCGAGGCCCTCAGCGATGGCGACGTGGGCCGGACCGAGGGGGTCGCTCAGCCGCTCAAAGCGCGCGAGCGCGTCGGTCCGCGCTTGGTGCAGACCGCGCTTCTCGTTCGCTTGGGCCTCGGCTTCGACCCGCGCCACAGCGACCCGAGCGCCATCGAGCCCGTATCCGAGGGCATCGTAGCGCGTCATCGCCGCTTCAAAGGCGTCGCGCGCCGGATCAGCGTGTCCCGTCAGCGCGGCGACCAGCCCCCGCAGCTCTTCCTCGCGCGCCTGCAGCGGCAAGCCCGAGCGCAGCGGCGGGTCGCGGTGAGCGGCAGCCAAGTGGAGCTGCGCCGCCTCCATCGCGCCAGCGCGCGCCGCGAGCCGCCCCGCCTCGAGCTCAGCCGCCACGCGCAGCACCTCGAACTCCGTGCCCTCGAGCACGCCAATGGCCTCCTCGGCCTGCGCCTGCCCCGCGCTCGCTTGCCCCGCGAGGCCCGAGGTGGTCGCGAGGCTGAGCAGGGCGTGGGCGACCTCGCGCACCATGCCCGCCTCGCGGGCGCGGCCGAGCGCCTCCCACGACGTCGCCGTCGCCTCGGCGAGCTTGCCCTCGGCGCGCTCGACCGCCGCGCGCCCGATGAGCGCGTTCACCGCCTCCCGGCGCCCGCCGGTTGGTGCGGCCGTCGCGAGCCTGCGAGCCTCGTCGATGTGCCCGGTGCGAATCGCCTCGCCGAGCGCCGCCTCGGGCTCGACCTCGCGCCCCTGATCCGCTAGCACGAGCGCCCGGTTCACCGCCACCCGCGCCGCGACCGCCGAGTCCGGGTGCTCCGCGAGCAGACGATCCGCGTGGTCCAAGCGCGCGAGCGCGTCGGTAGCGCGCCCGAGATCCGCGAGGACGAGCGCCGCGAGCGAGAGCGCAGCGGCGTCTTCCGGCGAGAGGGCGAGCGAGCGCTGGACGTGGGAGAGCGCGCGGCGCGGCCAGCCGCCTTCGTAGCGCGCGAGCGCCGCGGCGCTGTGCACCCGCGCGTCTCCGCTCACCGCAGCGACCGCCTCAAGCGCCCGCGCAGCCTCGTCAAAGCGCCCAGCGGCCATCGCGGCGTCGGCGTCCGCGAGCACCCCCGCGGCTGAGGCCTCAAGCGCAGGCGCCTCTGTCACGACCTGCGCCACCCCTGGGTCCGCGACCGCGACCGCCATCCACACGCACCACCACAAGCTCATTCCCGCTCCTGTTGCGATACGCGTCGCGTATGCACGGCACCCGTATCGTCGATCTCTCGCGTGTCCTCGCTGGCCCCTGGGCCACCATGCACCTGGCTGACCAGGGCGCGGACGTCATCAAGGTGGAGCCCCCCGAGGGCGACGAGACCCGCAGCTTCGGCCCGTTCTTGAACGGTGAGTCCACCTACTTCGCCTCGTGCAACCGCAACAAGCGCTCGATCGCGCTGGACCTGAAGCACCCGGCCGGACGCGAGGTGCTGCTGCGGCTCTTGGGTACGGCGGACGTGCTGCTGCACAACTTCCGCCCCGGCGTCGACGAGCGCCTCGGGCTGCGATGGGACGCGCTCCACCAACGTTTTCCGAGGCTGGTGCTCGTCGTGATCCACGCCTTCGGCGACCAGCCCGGACGCGAAGATCGGCTGCGGCCCGGGTACGATCTGGTGGTGCAGTGCATGAGCGGCACGGTGTCGCTGGGCGGCTTCCCTGGATCGCCGCCCACGCGCGCGGGCGTCTCCACCGCGGACCACATCGCGGGGCTGCTCGCGGTGCAGGGCGTGCTGAGCGGCTTGCTCGACCGCGAGCGCACCGGCGAGGGGCAGCGGGTCGAGGTGAACATGCTGCACGCCCAAGCGAGCACGCTCTCCTACCACGTCACACGCTACACGCTGACGGGCGAGGCCGAGGAGCGCCGAGGCAACGCGCACGCCGGCTTGGTCCCGTACAACCTGTACAAGTGCAGCGACGGCTGGCTGGCGGTGAGCTGCGGAAACGACCGCATCTGGCAGCGGCTCCGCTTGGCCCTCGACCTGCCTGACGAGCCCGCTTGGCGCTCCAACCCCGGCCGCGTCGCCGACCGCGAGACGCTGGAGGCCGCGCTGGAGGCCGCGCTGTGCGAGCGCACCGTCGCGAGCGCCGACGCGCTCCTGTGCGAGCACGGCGTGCCGGTCGGCCCCGTCAACGACCTGCCCACGGCCATCGCCCACCCCGCAGTGGAGCTGGTCGACGTGCCGCACCCGACCTGGGGCGCGTTTCGGGCCCTCGGTCCCATCCTGCACACGAAGACGACCGTCACGGCGCACCGCGCGCCCCCCGCGTTGGGCGAGCACCGCGACGAGCTGCTCACCGAGCTCGGCTTGTCGGCGCCCGACATCGCTGTGCTTCGCGCCCGCGGCGCCTTTGGTGAGGATCACGAGCGCAGCTGAGCGTCCAGCACCCGCAGCTGCTCGGGCGCGACCATCGCGGAGGTCATCCCCTGCACGACATCGCCGCTGACGGTCACCTGCGCGCCGTCCCACGCGGAGGGCAAGTCCCCGAGCAGCTCGTAGCGGTGCGCGCCCGCTGTGGTGAGCACCCACGCGCCCATGCCGACGTGAACCCGCTCCAGTCGGCCGGTCAGCGTCACGCGCGCCTCCCCTCAAGATCGTGAAGACCCGCCAGCGCCAGGCCCAGGCCCATCGAGAGCACCGCCTGCCCGACGAGCCAGGCCCCGCCAAGACCTTCGCCCATCCACCAAGGCGCGACGCTGCCATCCCAGGCGCCGTGAAGCAGCCCGACCGCGACCGCCGCGCAGACGCCGACCGCGAACGCCCGCGTCGGGCGCCATGCGCCGAGGGTGAGCGCCGCCAGGATCGGCACCAAGCCCGACGCCCACAGCGGGAAGCCGCTGGCGCCGACGCTCCACAGCGCCGAGGGCGCCGCCACGAGGCCCGCGCCCGCAGGCGACAGCGGACCGGCGAGCAGGCCGCCCCACAGCGCCGCCTGCAGCCAGAACCCGACCGCCCCAGGCGCGGCGCTCGCGAGCACCACGCCGAGGCCGGCGCCAAAGGCCCAGCGCCACCGCGACGCGCGCCCCTGGACCAGGTCCAAAGCGCCGCCGAGGTCCAAGGAGCCAGCGCCCAAGCGGCGATCTGCGGCCCGACCGCTGGCGGAGCCGAGCAGCGCCGCCTCGACGCAGGAGGCCTCGCACGCGCCGGTGGAGAGGAGCACCGCCGCCGCGCCCGCGACGTGCGGCGTGGCCATGGACGTGCCTTGCAGCTCGCGGTACGCGCCCGCGCCCTCGCCGAGCGTGTTCTGGAGCACGCCCCCGCCGGGAACGCGCGTGTCCCCGCCCGGCGCCGCGAGGTCCACGCCGACGCCCCACGAGGAGTACGGCGCGCGGGTGCCGTCGGGGCCTGTCGCGGCGACGCCAAGGGTGCTCGCGAGCGCGCCGGGGTAGCTCACGCCCTCAGTCCCCGAGTTTCCGACCGCTGCGACCACGACGACCCCCCGCGCCCGCGCTTTGTCGGCGGCGACAGCGACCACCTTGGAGTAGCGCCCCCCGAGCGAGAGGTTGATGACGTTCGCGCCGTTATCGGCCGCCCAGTCGATGCCGGCGGCGATGGCCTCGGAGGTGCCCGAGCCCCAGCGGTCCAGCGCCTTTACCGGCAGGAGCGTCGCTTGCGGCGCGACCCCCGCCGCGCCGATGCCGTTGAAGGTCGTCTGCGCGATCGTGCCCGCGACATGGGTGCCGTGCCCGTTGTCATCGGTGCTCGACGACACGCCAGGCACAAAGGAGATCCCAGGCCGAACACGCGCGGGGTCGAGGTCCTCCACCAGCGCGATCCCGGTGTCGATGACTGCGACGACCACCCCGCGGCCTTGCGGCGTCTCGTCCCAGCCCCGCGGCGCCCCCATGGCGTCGAGGTGCCATTGGCGCGGGTAGAGCGGGTCATTCGGCAGGCCGAGCGCCGTGAGCTGTATCTCAGGCTCGACCGCCTCGACGAGCGGATCACCTGCGAGCGACGCTGCAGCGGCGGCCAGGTCCGGCACATGCGCCACGGCGAGCGCCTCGTCGCGCGTCTCATCGGCGAACCAAGCGAGCGGCGCGCCGAGCTTGAGGGCCAGGACCGCGAGGTCCGACTCATCCGCGCCGTCCACGAGGTCGACGACGAGCACGCCCGGCTCGGCGAGGATCGCGTCGCGCGAGGGCTCGGGGAGCTGGCGCTCCGGCTCTGGCCACGCCGCCTCCCACGCCGCGAGCAGGAGCAGCGCGAGCTTGAGCAGCGATGAGGTGAAGCGGCGCATGGTCCTCTCAATATAAGCTGCGGACACCCGCAGCATGGCACAGGTTCCACTCACCCGCTGAGTTCGGGCTATCGTGGAAGATGGAGCTGAAGTAGACTAGACCGGACGAGGAACCGGGTCCCGGCCGACCCCCTCTCGGAGTCCGCATCATGCACCACCGCACGCTCGCCGCCGCGTTGCTCGCCCTCGCGCCCCCCACCTGGGCGCAAGAGGCGCCTACGTCGGACACGCCCGTCGTCGACGCCCCGGCCGCGCCCACGCCACAAGCGACAGGCAACCACATCGCGGTCGTCATCGGCATCTCGCAGTACGGCAACCTGCCGGGGCGCGTGAACCTGCCAAACGCCAGGTCAAACGCTAGCGAGCTGGCGCAGAGCCTCAAGGATGACGCGCACTATAACCACGTCTTCTTGCTCACCGACGCCCAAGCCACCCGCGACGCGATCCGCGGCGTGCTGCAGCGCGAGGTCGGGTCCTTGGCCGGCCCCGACGATGTGTTGCTCCTCTACTTCGAAGGCCACGGCGTTGGCGCCGACTTCGGCTTGCCCACGCTGCTCACCTACGACGCCACCCTAGAGAACGGCCAAGAGGACGGCCTGGAGCTACAGAGCTTCGCCCGTGATCTTCAGGCGTGGAGCCACGCAGGAACCACGGTCATCGTCACCGACGTGGTTCACGAGCAGCAGATTGACGGCATCTCGCTCTTCGGTCCCTCCGCGCCGCACTGGCCCCGCATGCCCACCGGCACCATGGTGCTCTCCGCCACGCAGCCCGAGGCCGCCGCCAAAGAAGGCCAGTTTGGCAAGACCTTTCAGCGCGCCATCGCTGGCGGCGCCGACCTCGACTACGACCACGTCGTCACGCTGTCGGAGCTCTACTCCTGGGTCGTGTCACAGCTCGCACCCACCGGCCAAATTCCTGTCACCTCGGGCGACTTTAGCGGACGGTCGGCCTTCGCTATCAACCTCGACACGCAGCCACCGGCGCCCACGCTGCCCGACGGCGTCGACGCGCCCATCATCGACGTGACCGCCGGTGGCGTCGCCACAGCTCCCACGCCCATCATCCCGTTGTTCCCGGACATCGCGGTCCCGGCGGTCAAGTTCGTCTTTCACGACGGCGGGTCCCAGTCGGTGCAGTGCAAGGGCTCCGAGCTCAAGGCCTGCGATCCGTCCTGCTATGTGCGCTACTTCCGGTCCGGTCTGTGCACCGTCTCCGCGGTGGTAGACGGCGCCCAGCTCAGCGGGCAAGTGATCGTCCTGTCCAAGGGCAAGTACGACTGCCGCCACCGCGGGCCTGAGCTCGTGTGCGACGGCCCCTACCTCTAGCAGCTATTGACCTTTACACCAAGGTAAGCAGCCATGACCAATGACAACGACGGCTTCGACGCCCCGACCATCATGCAAGCGCGCGGCACCATGCTGCCGCCGGTGAACACCCCCGCTGATCTGCCCACGGACGTCGAGGACAACACGCGCTGCTACGTGCGCTCCGACAACACCTTCTACACCTTCGTGAAGGGCGTCTGGCAAGCGCGGGTCGACGAGTAGGCGCTCGGCGCTTCAGGCTGCTAGACAGACGCCTCTCGCGCCGAGGTACTTGATGATCCGCACCCGCTTCGCCCCCTCCCCCACCGGCTCCCTCCACGTCGGAGGCGCCCGCACCGCGCTCTACTGCCTGCTGTTCGCGCGCCGCAACGACGGCCGCTTCGTGCTGCGCATCGAGGACACGGACCAGGCCCGCTCCACCGAGGCCTCCCGCGCTGGCATCCTGCGCGACCTGCGCTGGCTCGGGTTGCTCTGGGACGAGGGCCCCGAGGTCGGCGGCCCCGCTGAGCCCTACCTGCAGAGCGAGTGCATCGATCTCTACAACCAGCACGTCGACGCGCTGCTCGCCAGCGACCAAGCCTACCTGGCGTGGGAGTCCCGCGAGGAGCTCACCGCCATGCGCGACGTCGCCGTCGCCGCCAAGGAGAACTTCCGCTTCAAGCGCCCCGCCTACACCGACGAGCAGCTCGCAGCCTACAAGGCCGAGGGCCGCGTCCCCGTCGTGCGCTTTCAGGCGCCAAGCCACGAGATCACGGTGAACGACCAGATCCTCGGCGCGGTCAGCCAGACCGCCGACGAGCTGGAGGACATCGTCATCCGCAAGGCCGACGGCTTCCCGACCTACCACTTCGCCGTGGTGGTGGACGACCAGCGCATGGGCATCACCCACGTCCTGCGCGGCCAAGAGCACCTCATGAACACCCACAAGCACCTGGGGCTCATGGCGGCGCTCGGCTGGAAGGCGCCGGCCTTCGGACATATGCCGATCATCTTCAGCATGGACGGCTCCAAGATGTCCAAGCGCGACAAGGCCAAGACCGCTCGCGCGGCGGCGCGAGCTTGGCTCACCGCGCAGGGCGGCCCCAAGGACGACATGAGCGCCCTCGCCGCGACCTGCGGTGTCGACGCGGCGCTGCTCGGCGCCTTCATGGCCAAGAAGAGCGACGACGTCGACATCGCCGAGGCCCTGGCCGCGATGCTGCACGTCGACCTCCCCATGATCGAGGTCATGGACTTCCGCAAGCGCGGCTACCTGCCCGAGGCGCTGATCAACTTCCTCGGCCTGCTTGGCTGGAGCCCGGGCGACGACCGCGAGCTCATGACGGTCGAGGAGATGTCGGCCTGCTTCTCGCTGGACCGCGTCGGCCGCACCCCCGCCAAGTTCGACGTCGCGAAGCTCACCTGGATGAACGCCGAGTATATTCGGCACGCCGCCCCTGATCGCCTGCTCCGCGCCCTCGCCGAGTGGCTGGAGGTCAGCGACTCGCCGCTTCGCGACACGACGGAGGCGCAGCGCAGCGCCCTCATCGGCATGTACCAGGCGCGCATCGACACCCTCGCCGACCTCGACCGCCTCGCGACCTTCTTCGTGCAGCGCCCCACCAGCTACGACCCCAAAGCGGTGACCAAGCACCTGCTCAAGGGTGGCGGCCTAGAGCACCTGGCGGGGATCGCCGCCGTGCTCGCCGAGCTCGACGCCTGGGACGCCGCCAGCGTCGACGCCGCGGTCGCCGCCTACGCCGAGCGCACCGAGTGCGGCCTGGGCAAGGTCGCACAGCCGCTCCGCATCGCGCTCTCCGGCGCCGCGGTCACGCCGGGCATCGGCGAGACGGTGGCCTTCTTCACCCAGCAAGAGGCGGTCGCGCGCCTGCGCGCCTGCCTCGCGGCGGTCGCGCAATGACCGCGCGCCCGCGGGGCCTCGGCGGGCTGAGCCGGCGCGACCTCCTGCGCGGGCTCGGCCTGTCGGTGGTCGCCGCGGGCTGCAACCCGACCTGGGTCGCCGCGACAACGCGCCAAGACCCGCCGTCGCCCTGGCCCGACGCCGAGCCCACGGACCTGGACGCCTTCCCCGAGGGGCTGATGGCCGGCCCGCCCACGCAGAGCGCCATGGAGCTGTGGAGCCGGTACGTCGGCTCTGAAGCGCTCGCGCTGCGGTGGTCGGTGTGGACGGGCGCCGCTTGGGAGCCACGCGAGGACCTCGCGGTGGAGCTCGCCGACGGCGGCTATGTTCACCCGTTGCTCGAGGGCCTCAGCCCCGATCAGCCAGTCGCCGCCCAGCTCGTAGCGACGTCGGGCGCGGCCAGCGCGGTGGTGATGACGCGCACCGCGCCGCTCCCCGAAGCGACCGGCCGGGTGCGGGTGCTCGCCACGTCGTGCTCCGAGTTTCAGGCCGACGGCTACCCCGCCCTCGACAACGCGCTCACGGACGGGCCCTTCGACGTCACCCTCTGGGCGGGCGACACGATCTACGCCGACGGCGCCGCGTCGCTGGACGACTTTCGCGCGTTCTGGACGGCGAACTTCAGCTCGGCGTCCTTTCGCAACACCTTCGCGGCGGGCTCGCAGCTCTTCACCTGGGACGATCATGAGGTCGTGAACGACTGGGACCCCGAGTCCGTCGACCCCGCGCTCGTGGCGGCCGGACGCGCCGCGCTGCTGGAGCACACGCCCCGGCCGCTTGAGCTCGGCGCCCCCGATCGCGGCTGGTACCGCGTACGCTACGGCGCTGCGGTCGAGTTCTTCGTGCTCGACTGCCGCGGCGAGCGCAGCCCGGAGCGCGGCGAGTACATCAGCCCCGAGCAGCTCGCTTGGCTCATCGACGGACTGAGCACCTCCACCGCGCGCTTCAAGTGCATCGTGAACAGCGTGCCGATCGGCGACTTTCCAGGCGCCTTTGACGTGCCCGTGGTCATCGGCGATCGCTGGGAGGGCTACCCGGCGCAACGCGACGCCCTGCTCGCGGCCCTCGCGCCCCTGCGCGGGGTGCTGTTCTTGTCGGGCGACTTCCACATGCCAGCGGTGCTTCGGGTCCAACCCGACGGCCCCTCGCCCCATGTGTGGGAGGTCGTCGCCGGCGCGCTCTCCCACCGCACGAACCCGCTCGGCGCGTCCTTGCACCTCAACCCCGACCTCGCGCCGAACATCGCGTGGGTCGACGCCATGAAGACCGCCACCGAGCTTGAGTTTGACGACACCGGCTACTTAAGCATCCGCTTCGTGGCCGAGGACGGCACGCGCGTCTTCGAGGGCGTGCTCACCGACGGCGGCACCCTGATCAGCGCGATTAGCCGCGACCTGCCCCTCTGATCGCGCGCTGGGGTAGCAGCGCGGGCCACTCGGTGTCCGGGTCCCACGCCGGTGGCGTCGGGGGCTTGAGGCGCCGCCAGCCTCGGCCGTACAGCGCCCACAGCGCGCGGCGGCCGATGTCGGCGGCGCGGTCGGTGTAGGGGAACCAATGCGCCTCGGTGGGCAGCTGAACACGCGGGGTGTTGACGTGCAGCACGCGGGTCATCGAGCGCAGCCCGTCCGCGGCGTGGGTGACGCCGATGCCGCTCTCTTTCACGCCGTGCCACGGGGTCTCGGGCATGCCGTAGGAGATGATGGCGTCGTTCACCATGGCGGTGCCGACGTGCAAGCACATTGCGACGGCGGTCGCGCGCTCGACGTCCCGCCCAAAGACGGAAGCGACGAGGCCTGACGGGTGCGCGTTCACCCTGCGGATCGCGTCATCGACTTGATCGTAGGCGGAGATGGCGAGCACGGGCCCCTGCACCTCCTCGCGGAGCACGCGGGCGTTGTCCGGCACCTGGGAGAGCACGGTGAGGTCGAAGAAGGTGCCCGCGCGCGGCGGCGCGGCCCCTCCCGTCTCCAGCACCGCGCCGCAGCGCACCGCGTCGGACACCAGCTCAAGGCTGCGGGCCACGCTCTCGGGCCGCATCATCGCGCCGACATCGACCGGTCCCTGAAGAGGGTCTCCGTGGCGAAGTCGGCGAACGCGGTCCACAATGCGACGGACAAGCGCGTCGTGCTGGCTGCGGTGTACGAGCACGCGCTCGACCGACGCGCAGACCTGGCCGCTGTGTACGAAGCTCGCCCAGACCAAGCCCGAGGCCGTGCGGTCCAGGTCCGCGTCGGGGAGCACGATGGCGGCGCCCTTGCCGCCGAGCTGAAGCGTGCACGGGAGCAAGCGCCGCGCGCAGGAGGTGGCGATGGTCCGCCCGACCTCGGTGCTGCCGATGAACACGACGGAGTCGACCGCCGCTTCGACCAAGGCGCTCCCCGTGGCGCCACCGCCAACGAGCACCTGCACCAGGCCGGCGGGCAGGCCGAGCTCTTCGAGCCACTCCACCGCGCGCAGGGCGATGAGGGGCGCGAACTCGGAGGGCTTGAGCACCACAGCGTTGCCCGCGATGATCGCCGTGATCACTTGGCCCATCGGGATGAGCAGCGGGAAGCTCGCTGGCGTGAGCACCGCGACGACGCCTAGCGGCTCATAGTGGAGCTCGCTGCGTCGGTTTCTGTGAAGCGCCACGGGCACTTCGTGGGAGCCGATGACGTCCGGCGCGGTGCGGATCAGCGACCGCGTGACGTGCAGCAGGTTGGCCACCTCCAGCGACTCGGCCTCGGCGCTCGCCGAGCCGACCTCGACCGAGAGCAGCCTGGCGAGCTCATAGCCGCGCTCCAGCAGGCGCTCAGCGAAGCGCTCCATGAGCTTGAGGCGGGTGCGGAGCGGGCGAACGCCCCAGTCGCGCTGCGCCTCGCGAGCCCGAGCTACGGCCGTGGTGACCTGCTCCGGACCGTCGATGGGCAGCTCCGCGAGGACCCACCCACTTCCGGCCCCGGTACACCGCAGTGTCTCTCGGGCGCCGCTCATGCGCTTACGCCTAGTGCCAGCCGCGGAGCCGCTGCTCCTCGCGACGGTACAGGTGCAGCGCGGTGCGCACGACGGCGAGCGCCTTGTCCTTGCCCTCGATCTCCTCGACCTTCACTTCCTTGTGCTCAAGGACCTTGTAGTCCTCGAAGAAGCGGCGGATCTCGTTGAAGATGTGCTTGGGCAGCTGGCTGACGTCGTCGAAGTCGGCGTAGGCCGGGTCACCGTGGGGCACCGCCACGATCTTGTCGTCGCCCTTGCCCTCGTCGAGCATGTGCATGACGCCGATCGGGCGCACCACCATGATGCAGCCGGGCACCACGGGCTCACTGCCGAGGACGAGCACGTCGAGCGGATCGCCGTCGTCGCAGTAGGAGCGCGGGATGAAGCCATAGTTTGCCGGGTAGATCACGGAGCTGAACAGCACGCGGTCGACGCGGATGAGGCCGGTGGGCTTGTCGAGCTCGTACTTCACCTTCGAGCCCTTGGGGATCTCGATGACGACGTTGAGCGCGGTGTCCGCGGTCTCGGAGTAGTTGGGAAGGTCGTGCCACGGGTGAGCCATGCGGGTCTCCTCTCTTTGGGCGTGCGCCTATTCGAAAGCGACCCCGAGCGCGACCCCTACGGGGCTGAGGCGCCGCGCGACCACGACTCGACGAGCCAGCGAAACGCTGTGTCAACGTCGGCGTCTTGAAAGACAAAGCCGCTGTCCGTGAGCTTTCGGGGCACCGCGCGCACGGAGGACAAGAACAGGCCGTCAGCGAACTCGCCAAAGGCGCCGCGGAGCACCCACTCGGGCGCGTGGGTGCGGACCTTGCGCTCCAGCGCGCGCCCGAACGCCTCGCTCCACTCGCGGTTGGTGCTGGGCACGGGCGCGGTGGCGTTGATGCCGCCGGAGACGGACGGCGTGTCGAGCACGTGCAAGAAGGCGGCGACGCAGTCGCGCGTGGTGATCCACGGGAAGTACTGGCTGCCGTCGCCGAGCCAGCCGCCGATGCCCAAGCGAAAAGGCTGCAGCGCGATGGGGAAGGTCTGCTCAAAGGGATCGAGCACGACGCTCATGCGCAGCACGCCGCCGCGCGCGCCGAGGGCCGCGGCCGTCTCTAGGTGGGAGCGCTCCCAGGTCTGCGCGAGGTCGGCCAAGAAGCCCGCGCCAGGCACGGACTCGTCGTCGAGCCACTCATCGCCCCGGTCGCCAAAGTAGCCGAGGCCGCCAGGCCCCAAGAAGGTGTGCACCTGAGCGCCGACCGCTTGCAAGCTTCCGAGCAGCGCGTTGGCGGCATCCACCCGGCTCTCGAACAGCTCGGCGCGGCGCGCGCGGGTCCACGGGCGGGCGGCGATCGGCGCGCCGCTCAGGTGCACGACCGCCTCGACGCCGTGCAGGACGCTGGGGTCGAGCACGCCGCGGCTGTGGCTCCATTGGGCTTCGTGAGGACCGGCCGGACGTCCGCGCGTGAGCACGACGACCTCGTCGCCGCGCGCCTCGAGAGCGACACGCAGCGCACGACCGATCATCCCTGTCCCGCCGGTGATGGCGATCCGCACGAGCCCTCCGTCGATTGACGCTAATGCGAGACGACGACGCGGGGAAGGACACTCCACGGATCGATGGGTCGGGAAAGTCGCCGAGACGGTGGAATGCTGCTAAGTTGCGCCGCTTGACGAGAGAGCAAATGACCATCACCGACCAGGACACCGCTTTGGAGCAGCCCTCCGACGCCGAAGTCCTCGCGCCCATTGGCGCAGACTACACCAGCAACCGCGCTTTCGCGGACTTCCCCATCTCCCGCGAGCTCCTCGCTGGAATCCACGGCCTCGGGTACGTCACGGCCACGGCCGTTCAGGCGGCCACGATCGAGCCCGCCCTCGCCGGGCGCGACATGCTCGTGCGCGCGAAGACCGGCACCGGCAAGACCACCGCCTTTGGCGTCCCGATGATCGAGCGCGTCGCCGCGGGCGCTCGCGCTCCGCGCGCCCTCACCCTCGCTCCGACGCGCGAGCTCGCGCAGCAGATCGCCGAAGAGGTCGCGGGCCTCGCGTCCCACAAGGACGTGTCCATCGTCACCCTCGTAGGCGGCGTGCGCATGGAGCCGCAGATCGAGGCGCTGGAAGCTGGCGCCGAGATCATCATCGGCACCCCCGGTCGCGTGCTCGACCACATCAAGCGCGGCCACCTCGACCCCTCGGGCGTCGAGATCGTGTGCTTGGACGAAGCCGACGAGATGCTCTCCATGGGCTTCTTCGAGGACGTCACCAAGATCCTCGACAAGTGCGGCGACAAGCCCCAGGTCCTGCTGTTCTCGGCGACCATCAGCCCCGACACGCAGCGCCTCGCCGCTCGCTACCTGCACGACCCGGAAGAGCTCGTCCTGTCCACGGACACCGACCACGTCGACGGCATCGAGCACGTCCTGTACGAGACGCAGCCCGGCATGCACAAGGTGCGCTCGCTGCTCTACCTGCTCGATCTCGAGAACCCGTCGTCGGCGATCATCTTCTGCAACACCCGCGAAGACGCCGCCACCGTCGCCACCTTCTTGGACCGCCAGGGTCTGGACGCGCAGCTGCTCTCGGGCGAGCTGCCCCAGGCGCGCCGCACCAAGGTCATGGCCAAGGTGAAGGCCGGTGAGATCCGCTTCCTCGCGGCCACCGACGTCGCCGCGCGCGGCATCGACATCTCTGACCTGTCGCACGTCATCAACTACTCGCTGCCTCAAGACCCTGCGGTCTACATGCACCGCGTGGGACGCACCGGCCGCATCGGCAAGAAGGGCGTCGCGATCAGCTTGGTCGGCGGCACGGACCTCAGCACGCGCCGCATGCTTGAGTCGGTGCACAAGGTCGACTTCAACGTGCGCATCTTCCCGGACGCCGAGACGGTCGTGCAGCAGCGCGTCGAGCGCCAAGCCGAGCAGATCAAGGCGGCCATGTCCACCATGGTCTTCGAGGCCTACCTGCCCACCGTGCGCGCCCTCAAGGACCGCGCCGACGGCGACGTGCTGTTGGCAGCAGCTTTGCGTGCTTTCTTCCAATGGGATCGCACGCGCCGCGTCCAGATGAGCGGCCTCGAAGACCTCGACGCCGTGCGCGCCGAGCAGCGCCGCGAGAAGTCCGAGCGCGAAGGCGGACGCGGGTCCGACCGCGACAGCCGTGGCAGCCGCAGCGCCGACCGCGGCGGACGTAGTGAGCGCAGCGATCGCGGCGGACGCAGCGACGAGCGCGGCGGACGCAGCGGCGACCGCGACGACCGCAAGCGCGGACGCAGCGAGCGCCGCCCCGCAGCCGAGGTGTCTACGGACGATCTCGACGCGCTGCTGGTCGAGGCCGACGGCGACACCGCCGCGACGGTCGCCGCCGCCGACGCCAAGAAGAAGCGTCGCCGCCGCAAGAAGTCCAGCGATGGTGATGGCGAGGGCGAGACCACGGTCACAACGCCAGTCGCTATCGACGACCTCGACGCGCTGCTCTCCGAAGGCTGAGGGAGGGCCCGTGTCGCAACAAGCCGCACGGGAACTGCTCGCCGCGCTGTGCACCTGTGAGCGGGTCCTGCTCACAGGCCCAGTAGAGCCCGACGGCGATAGCCTCGGTGCCTGCTTGGCTTTACAGCGCGTCCTCCAATTCCGCGGGATCCGCTCCGAGGTCGCTGGCGCGGCTGGCTATCGCTACGCCTGGATGCCAGGCGCCGATCAGCTCGTCGCCGACGAGCTCGTCGCGCCTCACTACGACGGCGTCGTGGTGTTGGACGGCGACCGCCACCGGCTCACGCCCGGGCCGAGCGCGGCCTTCGACGTGGCGCGAGTGCGGGGGATCATCGATCACCACGCGTCGACGCGCCCCGAGGGCTACACGCACGCGTGGATTGAGCCCGACTCGGCCTCCACCTGTGAGCTCGTCTACCAGCTCGCCGTAGCGGCGGGCGTGCCCATCGACGCAGACTTTGCCTCGCTGATCTACGCGGGCTTGCTCTTCGACACCGGCGGCTTCCGCTACTCCAACACCACGCCAGCGACCCACCGGCTCGCGGCGGAGCTGCTGGACTACGGCGTCGAGCACACCAGCATCAACAGCCGCATCCTCATGGAGCGCACCATCGCCGGCGTTCACTGTGTGGGCGAGGTGCTCCGGCACGCGGCTATCCACCACGGCGGACGGGTCGCGCTAGGCGCGCTCACCCTCGCGGACCGCGCGCGCTTCGGCATCGCCCCAGGGGACACCGAGGGCCTGGTCGAAGCCTTGGTACACATCCAAGGCGTCGACGTCGCCGCGCTGCTCATCGAGCAGGGGCCTGAGCTCGTCAAGGTGAGCTTCCGGTCACGCGGCACGCGCGACGTCGCGAAGCTCGCGCACTCGCTCGCCCCCTCAGGCGGGGGACACGCCAAAGCGTCGGGCGTCAGCCTCCCGCACGCCCTGAAGCGCGCGGAGGCCATCGTGCTGGACGCCCTCCGGGGCTGTTAGCGCGCCTCGGCGGCCTCAAGGCCCTTGGTGAGGAAGTCGAAGGCGTCCTCTACCGAGTCCGTGATGTGGAACAGGTCGAGGTCCTTGGGCGAGATGGTGCCCCACTTGGCCATGGCGCGGAGGTTGAGGACCTCCTCCCAGTACTCCTTGCCGAACAGGATGATCGGCGGGCGGCGGCTCATCTTGCCCGTCTGAACCAAGGTGAGCGTCTCGAAGAACTCGTCGAGCGTGCCAAAGCCGCCCGGGAAGATGACGAGGCCCTTGCACAGGTACAAGAACCAGTACTTGCGCGTGAAGAAGTAGTGGAACTCAAACGCGAGCTCCGGCGTGACCCAGCGGTTGACGCCCTGCTCGAAGGGCAAGGAGATGCCGAGGCCGACCGACTTACCGCCGGGCACATCTGCGGCGCCTCGGTTGGCGGCCTCCATGATGCCAGGACCACCGCCGGAGCACACGAAGTAGGGCGTGCCCTGGCGCTCCATGGACCAGCCGGTGAAGCGCCGAGCGAGGTGTCGAGCGTCGTTATAGTAGCGCGACAAGCGGACTCCAGCCTCGGCGGCGGGGAGCTCGATGAGCGCGTGGGCGTCATTGGCGTCGCGGGAGAGGCGCTCCTTCACGCCCTCAAGCACCGCGAGCGCGTCCTCCTCGGAGCGCGTGCGCGCGGAGCCGAAGAACACCACGGTGTTCTTGACGCCCGCGTGGAGGAAGCGCTGGCGGGGCTCCTCGTACTCGCACAGGATTCGGATGTGGCGTGCGGGCGCCGAGTGCAAGAAGGCTTGGTCGTTATAGGCTTTTGGTGGCTTGTTGCTCATCGTTTCATTCCATCGTGGCGGCAATTTCGAACCGCCCATATTGGCACATGCGACTCGCCCGTGCGCGCCGCCTGCAAGTTGTGGACAGGATGTGACCTGCTAAGGAGCCGTCGACGCGAGCGTGTGCGGCAGATCCGTGCGCATAACGACGAACCGCTCTCCGCTGCGCGAGTCTTCGACGACGTCGGCCTCCTGAAAGCCGACGTCACGATAGAGGGCAAACGCCCTTCGATTGTCGCGACTCACGAGCAACCGAACCGCGCGCAGGCCTCGCTCGTGCAGCACCGTCAGCACCTCGGCGAGGAAGCGCTGACCGAGCCCGCGGCCGCGCCAACCAGGACGAACGCCCATGCTGAGCAGCAGGGCTTCGTCGGGGCGCTCCCACGTTCGAAGGCATACACAGGTGCCGATCACGTTGGCGTCCGCGCGAAGCAGAAACACCCGTGCGCCGTGCAACAGCGCCGCGGCGCTGTACGAAGAAAAGGTCGGCTCAGAGAAGGTCTGCAGGTCGATGTCGAGCAGTATGGGCGCGAGATCCGGGCGCGTCCCATCAACTTCTTCTACGAGAATGCTGTAGGAACGCCCACCTTCACCGTCGATATGAAACTCGTGCACACACCCCCCACTCCGACAACGTGTGGTCTATTGCGTGCTTGCGGCGCGCGCATCTTGTACGTCTTGGGCAGGTTAAGCCAGCACACCACGCCGGAGTCCTTCATGACCCTTCAGCCCGACTTCCTCGCTCACCAGGCCCGTCTACTCTCACGCCTCGCCCCCGATGAAGCCGTGCTGCTGCTCGCGAGCCCGACCACCGTGCGCAACGGCGACGCGGAGCACCGCTACCGCCCCGCGTCCGACCTGTTCTGGCTCACGGGCTGGGAGGAGCCCGAAGCGGCCGCCTTCTTTCGCCCCGGCGACCACCAGCTGACGCTCTTTGTGCGCGAACGTGACCCCGCGCGCGAGCAGTGGACGGGCCGGCGCCAAGGGCTTGAGGGCGCGGTCGAGCGCTTCGACGCCGACGAGGCCTTCCCCTACGATGAGCTAGGCGACCGCCTGCCCGAGCTGCTGCGCGGCGTGCGCACGCTGCACTATGACTTCACCGTGGACACGGACGTGGACGCCATGCTCGTGGGCGCCATACAGAGGGCGGAGCGCGCGGCCCGCCAGGACGGGCAGCCTGTGCCCACCGTCTTCCCGTCGCTGCGTCACCTGTTGCACGAGCTCCGGCTGGTGAAGGACCCCGACGAGATCGCGCTCCTGCGCGAGGCCGCCCGCATCACAGCGCTTGGCCACGCCGCCGCCTTCCGGGCCACCCGGCCGGGCGTCCGCGAGTACCAAGTCGCCGCCGCCATCGACTTCGCCTTCGCGAACGCCGGGTCCACGGGGCTGTCCTACGAGACCATCGTCGCCGGCGGCGAGAACGCCTGCATCCTCCACTATGTGGACCGCACCGACGAGCTCCGCGACGGCGACCTCGTGCTCATCGACGCGGGCGCGGAGCACGCCTACTACGCCGGCGACGTCACGCGCACCTTCCCCGTAAACGGTCGGTTTACCGCCGATCAGCGACGCCTCTACAATTGGGTTCTTCGCGCCGAAGAGGCCGCCATCGCCGCCGCCCGCGTCGGCGCACGCCTCGCGGACGTCCACCAAGCCGCCGTTCGCGTCCTAGCCGAGGCGCTGGTCGAGCTCGGCGTGTTTAAGGGCTCGCCGGAGGTGTGCATCGCCTCGGGTGCGTACAAGCGCTACTTCGTTCACGGCACGTCGCACTGGCTCGGCCTCGACGTCCACGACGTCGGCACCTACACCGGCGACGGCGGCAGCCGCGTGCTCGAGCCCGGCATGGTGTTCACCATCGAGCCCGGCCTGTACTTCCCCGCCAACGACGAGGCCGTGCCCGAGGCTTTCCGCGGCGTCGGCATCCGCATCGAAGACGACGTGCATATTCGCCCGGGTCCGGCCGAGGTCCTCACCGCCGCCATCCCCAAGACGGTCGACGCGATCGAGGCCGCCTGCGCGCGAGAATAGCCCGCCTAGCCGACGCGCGGGATCCCCGCTGAGAGCAGCTCCAGCAGCAGATCTCCGCGGTCGACGTGCACCCAGTGCCCAGCGCCCCGCAGCATGTGGTGCTGGGCAGCCTGCAAAGAGGGCAGCGAGGGTCCGGTGGGCAGCACACCCGACTCGCCCCAGACGAAGTGCACCCGGCCGCTGAGCGACGGGAGCAGGAGCGTCGCGTCCCGCGCGCCGAAGTCCGCCAACAGCGCCATCACCACGTCGAGGTCGAAGCGCCAGCGAAGCCCCCCCTCACCGCGTTTGAGGTTTGTGCTCATCCATCCCTGAATGGATGGCCCAAGATCGGCGAAGGGCGCGAGCGCCTGCTCGCGGTTTGCCACCGGCATCGGCACCCGACGGGCGCGCTCGATGACAGCGAGCACTTGGCTCCCGCCGTCTCGCACGCGTGGCCGAGGATCGCTGTCCAGCACCCACACCTGCGGCGGCACCCGGAGCACGGCGCCGAGCTGTAGCGCCACCTTGCCGCCGAACGAGTGACCGATGACGGTCACGGGCTCGTCCCCCTGCGCCGCGAGCGCGTACGCCAGATCGGCGACGCAGGCGTCGATGGAGTGCGGCGCCTCACCGGCTGGCGAGGAGCCGTGCCCGCGAAGATCAGGGGTCCAGAGCCGAAGATCCGGGCGCACCCGACAAAACGCGCGCGCGAAGCTCCGCCAGTTGCGTTCGGAGCCCAGGATCCCGTGCAGCAGCACAACGAGCCTCGCAGAGGGCGCGCCCTCGGTGTGCGAGGCGAGCTCGATCACGGCAGGTCGACCCGCCGCATGCCACGGTATTCACCGGTTTGCTCCGTGTCGATGCTGCCATCGGGGTGGTACC
>Ga0100377_1001185_pt1 | contig 22591 bp, 17 predicted proteins | sample CryGeymeta201501_FD_83664 | JGI IMG/M metagenome (GOLD analysis project Ga0100377, IMG submission 83664) | Groundwater microbial communities from Crystal Geyser aquifers in Utah, USA - Crystal Geyser metaG 2015-01 | ecosystem: Environmental > Aquatic > Deep subsurface > Groundwater | place: USA...
ATGGCCGATCTGTTGCCCTTGGTTCCCGAAGGGTTTCTGCTGGCCTCGCTGTGCATCTTGCTGCTGGCCGACTTGTTCATACCGCAAAGCGAGCGGTCAACGACGCATTGGCTGACGGTGGCGGTATTGGCCTTCACCGCCATTCTGGTCTGGCGTGCCGACGCCGACACCAGCCTGGCCGGCAGTGCCTTTTCGGGCATGTTCCTGAACGATGGCGTGGCGACCATCTGCAAGCTGTTCATTCTGTTGACCAGTGCGCTGGCATTGATTTATGCGCGGCCGTATTTGATTGCGCGCAAGCTGTTTCAAGGCGAGTTTTACACTTTGACCGGGTTCGCCGTCCTCGGCATGCTGCTGCTGGTTTCGGCGGGCAACATGCTGACCGCTTATCTGGGCTTGGAGTTGTTGGCCTTGCCGCTGTATGCCTTGGTCGCTTTGGACCGCGACAATGGCCGCTCGGCCGAAGCGGCAATAAAGTACTTCGTGCTCGGCGCGCTGGCCTCGGGGATGTTGCTGTACGGCATCAGCATGATCTATGGCGCTAGCGGCGCGCTGGATTTCGGCAGCATCCGCGCTGCGGCGGTGAGCAATTCGCCGCACCCGTGGTTGTACGGGATCGGCGTCGCCTTCGTGGTGATCGGGATCGCCTTCAAGTTCGGTGCGGCGCCATTCCACATGTGGTTGCCGGACGTTTATCAGGGCGCGCCGACGGCGGTGACGCTGTTTATCGGCAGTGCGCCGAAGATCGCGGCATTTGGTTTGGCCTATCGCTTGCTCGATGGCGCGCTCGATCCGTGGTTTCGCTACTGGCAGGCGATGCTGGTGGTGCTGGTGCTGCTGTCGCTGACCATTGGTAATTTGGTGGCGATTGCGCAGACCAATTTCAAGCGGATGTTGGCTTATTCGACGATCTCGCACGTCGGTTTTCTGTTGCTTGGCTTCATCGCCCACAGCGCCGAAGGCTATGCTGCGGCACTGTTCTATGCGATCAGCTATGCAGTCACTGCCAGCGCCGGCTTCGGTCTGCTGATGCTGTTGTCACGGGTCGGTTTTGAGGCAGAAGAAATCGCCGATTTTCGTGGACTCAATCAGCGCAATCCCTGGTACGCCTTGATGATGATGTTGGTAATGGCGTCGTTCGCCGGGGTGCCGTTGCTGGTCGGCTTCCTGGCCAAGTTTGTGGTGCTCAAAGCAGCGCTGGGGGTCGCCAACGCTGAGCTGCTTTGGCTGGTCATTGTCGCCGGTGTGTTTGCCGTGATCGGTGCCTTCTATTACCTGCGGGTGATCAAGGTGATGTATTTCGAAGCCCCGGCCGAGGCCGCGAGCGGGCCACTGCCACTGCCGCAGGACCTGGCGTTTCGCTGGGTGCTGAGTGGGAACGTGCTGGCCTTGCTCGGGTTAGGTATTTTTGGCGGTCCGTTGATCAGTTGGTGCGTGCGCGCGATCGCCGGTGGCTGATCGCGCGTAGCCGAAATCCGCCCCAAGGGAGGCTCGCGCGACGCCTTAGCGTTGACCCGGTGTTTTCGATTGCCGCAACAATGACCCGGCCATCGCTGCCACCGCCGCCGCAGCGATCACCAGTACCGCCCACAGCAACCATTGTCGATACGGCGGCGCGGGCTTTGGCGGCAATAGTGCGGCCGCGCCGCGTACCCGAATGCGCGCACCCAGCGACGCAGACGGCGGCGTCCACGAGCGACCCAATTCTGCTTGCATGGCATGGATCACCGCAGCCACCGGATAGTGCGGCCGCTGCACGTTTCGATTGCCGCCTACCAGCACCAGGTCAGCGGGTCCGGCATGGGCGATCAGAAAGCGATCCGGGCGGTAGCGCAACCGAATTCGCGGCGCTTGTTTGAGCGGCGGTTGACTTTGCAGCAGCCATTGGCGCTGTCGCGTCGGTGGAAAGTACAGGCGATTTTGTTTTAACGTTGCCTGTTCCACTTGCACGGCAAAGGCGGTGGTGTTGCCTTGCAGTTGCCACCAGGGCTGCTCCCGATCACGCGAGAGCAGCGTCAGCGTCGAAAGATTTCCGGCCACGCCCAAATCAAACTCGGCGCTGTTGGCCGGGAAGCCGCCCGCCAGCAGATAACCAAAGTCATTGGCGGTTTGGTCGGCGAAATGCGTTGGTGTGAGTTCGACCTGTTGCTGATCGGCATCGGCATCGGTATCGCTCTGATACTCCGCCAGCACCGAAGTCAGCCGCAGGCTGGAACGCACCGGCTCGATCAGCAAGACAAAATCGCTGGCGCTCATCGCCGAAACTTGCAAGCGGGTTTCGCCTTGGCCGAGTGCGCGATCAAACTGCTGGCTCTGCACCGTGGTGCGCCCGAGCGTTGCGCCTGCGGGCGTCTCGGCGAGGCGAAACTGCGGTGCCGGGCCGATGCCATTGGCGTCGGTCCATTGCAGGCGCAGGCCGATGATCGGTGTGCCTGCGGGCACCTGCGAATGTAGCCGGGCGAGCAATCGCACGGCGTATTGCTCGGGCGCTAGCGTGAGGTCGCTCGGTTGCGCAATCGGTTGCTGGATCAGCCCATCCATCCGCAATAACCAGGGGGTGTGTTGCCAAGGCGGCTCTGGGTCCGGCGGCATCGGGCCGAAGGTGACGGCCGCGCCATCGGCATCGAACAACAACAGATCGCCCAGGTCCTGCCGGTACAGCGACGCATAGATTTCCGGGGTCAGCGTGAGCTGATGCAGGTCGGCATCGGCGTTGAGTCGCAGTGGCCAGCGCCAGCCGAATGGGTCGGCGGGTGCGGCCGCCAACGCGGTGCTCAGTGTTAGCAATGCAGTCGACAGGTAGCGATAGCCGAAGGTGTGTCGTTGACGACGCGGCGTCGCTGCGCAGGTTGACCAGGCACTCCGGCGCTCCGGTGGTCCGCACCTGGCCATCGCGGCAATATATTCGCCAGCATTGGCGCCGAACCCGAGGCGTTGCCGTAGCTGCCAGCGGTCGAGTTTGAGCGCGGTGTGGTTCATGCCGCCGCGCCGTCGGCTTCAGCCCGCGGTGGCATCGGCGCGAAGAACCCGACCGCGACGAACAGGGCGCCGACGCCGAGCAACGACACAATGCCCCAGAGATCGCCGAGGAAACGCATGTCGATCAGCACCAGCTTGCCCAGCACCAGTCCAAGCAGGCAGGCACCGGCAATCCAAAGGGCGCGCCGGTGACGACTGGCGCCGGTGAGCATGGTGAGAATGCCCAGTACCGTCCAGACGATCGACAAGGCGGACTGTGGCAGGGCATGCGCCAGCAGGTTGCCCGTCCATGGCTCGCCGCCGAAATGGTGGGTGGCACGCAAGGTCGCTGCCGACAGCGCCATAAAGGCAAAACCGAGCAGCAGATTGCGTAGAAATTGCGTGGTGGTCACGCGGTTGCTGACGCTGGCAAAGTAGCCGGCCAACAGCAACAATGCGGCAATCTGGGTGAGCTCCAACGGATTGACAATCGGTAGCCAGATCAGCGGATCGGCGGCGCCACTGCGGAATGAGGCGAAGATCGCCAACCCCAGGCTGGCACTGGCGAACAGCGGCAGCAGGCGTTTGCCCAAGTGGTCGATGGCGTGCGGACGCGGCCACGCCAGCCAGGCTTGGCGCCAGTGCAAGCCGGCCAGGGGCAGTAGCACCGGTAGCGCCAACGCCGCCAAACGCCAGCCATCACCGAGACCGGTCAGCCGCCCAAGCCGATCATCCATCTCGATCCAGGCCAGCACTGGCAGCCCCAGCCACCACAACGCATGGCTCCAGTCGAGCCCGAAGCGATCACCCGAGTCCAGCAGCTTGAGCGTGAGCAGACTGGCCAGGGCATAGCCCAGACAAGCTTGCCAACCGTCCTGTGCGAGCGGCGTCCCGTGGGCCAGGGTCATCAGCAGCAGCAACGGCAGCGCGAGCACCAGCCCGGTGTGCGCGGGCCAGGCAAACGGCGAAAACGCCAACCAGCGCCGCAGCCACGCCGACAGCGCCGCCGAAACGGCGAACCACCCAAGGCTGAGGTCGACTACCCGATTGGGCGCGGCGTGCCGGTCGATTTCCACCAATCCGGCCAGTGCCCACCAGGCAAAGGCCCACAGCGCGAGCAGCGCGGGCAGCGACGAGGCAGCGCCGTGTCGCTGATACTGGATGCCGCTGAACAACGCCGCCAGCGTGATCAAGATTGCACCGAAGGTGAACGTGTGGTGCTGGACCGACGGCCAATGCGCGCCAGTGGCAATCACCAGCGCCACTGCGGCGGCGGCTTGCAGCAATAATCCCATCCAGCGCAGAGGGCGTTCGCGTTGTTCGAGTCCGAGCCAAAGCAGCAGGGCGCCTTCGACCGCCCAGACCGCCGCTGTCCATTGCGCCGACAACGCCAGTGGCACCGCCAGCGTGGCAAACACCAGCGACAGTCCCGCATAGGCGCGACGCCAGCGCGCCAGGCCGCTGGTTGCCCACACCCAGCGTGCCAGCAGCAGGTAGACCAGGGCCAGCAGCAGCGCGCTCCAAGCCAGCGCATAACGATCATCGTGTAGCAATCCGGCTTGCAGACCGAAGCCGATCAGCGGGGTGCCAAACACCAGCGAGCCATCGACGCGATCCCGCGCTTGCGGGTCCGGATGGCGCAGCGCGGGCAGCAATGGAATCAGCAAATACATGACAAAGAACAAAATCAGAAACGGCTCGGTGCTGGCGAACTGTTCCGGTTGGTAACGCAGTACGCCCCAAACCGTACCGATCAAAAAAGTAAATAGAAAGCCGAGCAAGTTGAGTACGCGCCAGCCTTTGGCCCAACTGATGGCGATGATGGCGCCGTTGAGCAAGGCGTAGTAGCTGAACAGGGCGACGTGGTTGCCGTTGCCGGTGGCGGCCAGGATCGGTGCGGCAAAACCGCCGATGATGCCGAATACCGCCAGCCCCAGTGAGTCCTGCAGGATGGCAAGCACACTGCAACCGGCGACCAGAATCAGTAGCAAGCCAAAGGTGATCGTGCTCGGCAGCAAGTGATACAGACGATAGGCCGAGAACACCGTCAACATCAGAATGCCAATGGCACCGCCCTGCAAATTGCGCGCAAACAACGGGCGTTGCTGGCGCAGTTTGAAACCCAGCGCCAAGGTGGCCAATCCCACCACCGCCACGGCGATGAAGCGGTACTCAATCGGAAACGTCAACCAGCCTTGGCGATAGCCGTAACGAAACAAGGCGCCGACCCCCACGAACAACAGGCCGATGCCGATTTTCGCCACCCAGTTGCCGTCACCGAACCAGCGCCAGAAGCCGCTGCCGCTGGCGGATGCGGCGCGGTCAAGTGGGGTGGTGTGGTCGCGATCGAGCAGCGGATCAATGCGCTCGGATTGCCACCCGGACTCGCTCCTGGCCTGCGGTTCGCGGGCGCTGAAGACCGCACGTTGCGGCGCCGCCGATGCACCGACCGCCGCGACCTCGCGGGTCGTGCTCGCGGCTGCCAATGACGGCACCAGCGGTGGCGCCATCGCCACCGGTTCGGCTGGACTGGCAGCGGCTACGCTGATATCGGCTGGCGGTTCGCCAACCATAGCGGCGGCCGACGGTTCGTGCAGCGATGATCTTGCCGAAGCCGGCGTGGTGGTGGTTGCCAGCCGTTGTTCCAATTGATCGACGCGATCACGCAGCCTTAGCCACAATCCGAACAAGACGCCGACCAGCGCGCCGCCGAACAATCCCAGCATCTCGCGGCTGGAAACGCCTGCGGCCAGGCCGAAAATCGCGCCAAGAAATCCGAATAACCATGCCATGACCCGACTCCCGTGCACACTGCCATCAAACCAACGACGACGCTGGAACCGCGTCGTCGCGCGCCAGCATACCGGTGTCAGACGACCGGTGGCGCTTCCGGTGGGCGGGTTTTGAAGCGTTGATGCACCCAGAGATATTGTTCCGGCGCAGCGCGCACCATTTGTTCGATCAGCGCATTGACGCGGCTGGTGTGCGCGAGCGCCGATTCGCCAGGCAACTCGGCGAGCGCGGTACCGATGCGCAGATGATAGTTGCCGTCGTGATCGCGATGGTGGAAAAACGGCACCACCGCAGCACCGGTCAGGCGCTGCAATTGGTGGGTGGCGGTGATGGTCGCGGCGGGCACCCCGAAGAACTTGGCAAACACGCAATCTTTGCCGCGCATGTCTTGGTCTGGCGCGTACCAGAGCACGCCACCTTGACGTAGAAAACGCACGGCGGCGCGCAAATCCTCGCGCGTGAAGAGTGCGCTGGCGTAGCGCAGGCGGCCGCGCTTGATCGCCCATTCCAAAGCCGCCGAGCGATGCCGACGGTACATCGCCGCCGCTGGTTGTTGGCTGCACAGCAGTCGGCCGCATAGGTCCAACGTCATGAAATGGCCGGACAGTAGCAACACGCCACGCCCCTGTTGCTGCAAGCTTTGGAGGATTTCCAGGCCGTCGATCTGCAAGCCCGCTTCCAGATCGCGGGTCTGCCCCCACCAGGCGCGCGAAAACTCGTAGATGCCGATGCCCATGGCGGCGAAATTGGCGCGCAGCAATTGTGCCCGCCAGCGGGCGTCACGCTCGGGAAAACACAATGCCAGATTGCGTGCCGCCACCTGTCGTCGCCGCCGCGCCAGCAGCGCCAACAGCGCGCCGCAGCCGCGGCCGATGGCGCGTCCGGTCCGCGCCGGCAGATGGCCAAACACGGCGAGCAGACCGATGCCAATCCAGATCGGCCAGTGCTTCGGTGCCAGCAGGGATTTGTCAATAGCCATAGCGCATCTTAGGTGAGTTGCGATTGCCGGTCAGCGTTGCCGTGGCTGCCTCGGCTATTCTTTGCGCTTGCGTCGAGAAGTTGCGCCATGTTTTTGCTGCGCTTTTTGTACAACCTGACGATGCGCCTGTTGACCCCGGTAATTCTTTATCGGCTGGCTTGGCGTGGATTGCGCAATCGCGAATACTTTGGCCGTTGGCGCGAACGTTTCGGCTATTTCCCGGACCCGGGATTGGGTTCGTCGATTTGGGTGCATGCGGTATCGGTGGGTGAGGTCAATGCCGCTGCGCCGGTGATCGAAGCATTGAGGTTGAAGTTCCCGGATCAGGCGTTCGTGGTTACCACGGTCACCCCCACCGGCTCGGCGCAAGTGCACAAGTTGTTTGGCAAGCGGGTGTTTCATGTTTACTTGCCGTATGACCTGCCGGGCTCGGTGGGGCGGTTTTTTGATCGGGTACGGCCGCGTCTGGCCTTGGTGATGGAGACCGAGATCTGGCCCAACCTGTTTTTTACCTGTCGTCGGCGCGGGATTCCGATGGTGATGGCCAACGCCCGGTTGTCGGCGCGATCACTCAAGGGCTACGGGCCGGTGCGACCGCTGATTCGCGCGGCCATTCGCAGCGCCAACTTTATCGCCGCGTCCAGCCAACAAGATGCCGAACGATTGCTCAAGTTGGGCGCGCGTCCGCTATCGGTGCGCGTGGTCGGTAACGTGAAGTACGACCTGCGCATTCCTGATGGATTGGCCGAGATCGGCAAGGTCATGCGTGAATACTGGGGGCCGGCGCGGCCAGTCTGGGTGGCAGCCAGCACCCACGATGGCGAAGAATCGGCGGTGCTGCGCGCCCATGCCCGGGTACTGCGGCGCTTTCCCGATGCCTTGCTGGTGATCGCGCCACGTCATCCGGAACGGTTTCGACCGTCGGCGCAACTCTGTCGTGGCTTGGGTTTCCGCACCCTGACGCGCACCGAAGACGGCGTGGCGCGTGCCGATACGCAGTGCTTCGTGGCCGATACCCTGGGCGAACTGCTGAGTTTTTATGCGGCCAGCGATGTCGCTTTTGTGGCCGGCAGTTTTGAACCGGTTGGCGGCCACAACGTGCTGGAGCCGGCCGCGGTCGCGGTGCCGATCCTCGTTGGCCCAAACACTTTCAATTTCGCCGAAATCACCGAAAGCTTGATCCACCAAGGTGCGGCCATTCGCGTTGCCAACGCCGTCGAGCTGGGTGATGCGGTGGCGCGTCTGTTCGCCGATCCGGCAGCGCGCCAGCGCATGGGCACCGCGGCGCTCACCGCGATGCAATCCGAACGCGGCGCGGTGGCGCGCATCATCGCGATCATCGATCAAGTAATGCGATAGCACCGAGGCGCGTCAGCGCGTTGCTGCGGTTGGATCAAATCTTGGATCAAATCTTTTCTACCCCCAGCAATTGCAGGTGGTTCTGCTCGCCGTAATGCACGCCACGCCAGCCAAACTTGGCCAGCGCAGCTTCAAAGGCCGCTTGCCGATCCGCTTTGACCAGGTACAGTTTTTTACCGTCCACCGGCTGGCCCGGTTCGCGTTCGCGCAACTCGTGTTCAAGGTAATCATCGAATCGGGGATCTGCCTGGTCAAGGCCAATCCACTCGGTTTCCACGTTGAGATAAAACCCCAATCCAAAGCGCGGCGATTCTTCGACGAACACCAGCTCAATCGGCGTAAACGGCACCTTGTCCAACAAGCCGTGGGCGAAGGCGCGCATATCCTTGTTTTGCGGCAGATAGGCCTGCGCACCGCTGGTGATGCGCCACAACTCGGCTGGCGTGCGGGCGTGGGGCATCCAGGCGATCGACCATTTGATGGCCAGAATCAACACGATCCACACGGGTAGCAAGAGCAGCGAAAGTTTTAACAGGTGTGGCCGCCGGGCCAACTGGCGGGCAAACAGCACCGCGACTGGCAGCAACAGTGGCAGCGCATACAACGGCAGTCGGGATCGCGACAGCATGAACAGGCAGAGTGGCAGCGCGATCCAAAGCCACAACAACCGCCGTTGGCTCGACGCCGTCGGATCGGGTGTTGGACCGGGTGCTGGATCGCGCATCGGCCCGCGCAGCGTCGCCCAGGCGGCGGCCAGTGACCATGGCAACGTGCCCAGCAGAAAGGTGAAACCATAAACGTAAAAGCCCCCCCACCACTGCGGGAATCGACCAAAATCATCGCTGCTGACGCGGCCGATCACTTCATCTTTGATCAAGTATTCAAGCAGTCCCGGATTTTTCATCACCACCAGCAGGTACCAGGTCCCTCCCACCAGCAGAAAGCCCAACACCCCCAGCCACGGAAAAAGTCGTCCGCGGCGAGCAAAGCCCGGTTCGCCGAGGTGAAATCCAATCAGCGCCAGCAGCGGTAACAAGGCCGGCGGTCCCTTGGTCAAAAACGCCAGGCCAAAGCCCAGCCACATGCCGATCAACCATAAGCGCGACGCGGCGGGTGCCGGCACGGTGGGCGCTGCTGTTGGCCAACGCCAGGCGATAAAACAGGCCATTGCCAGGGTTTCGAAAAACGTCAGCAGTACATCGGTGGATACCCAGTTGGTAGCAAAGTACGGCACTGCCATGGTGCCGTAGATCAGCGCTGGCAGCCCCGGTAACGCTGGCACCAGCCGCGTGCCGATCCAGAACAGCAGCCACAGGGTGCCTGCAAAAGCCAGCGCATTGGGCAACCGCACCGCCCATTCGGTGCGACCAAAAGTGGCGACGCTGCTGGCGATCGCCCAATAAGTCAACGGTGGTTTGGTCGGGTGGATGCGGTGGTGGTGGCGGTGCGGTGTCAGCCAATCGCCGGAACGCAACATATTCAAAGCCACCTGCGTGTAACGACCCTCGTCGGTCTCCCACAAGCTGCGCGAACCCTGAAACGACAAGCCCAACACCAGACCCAAAGCCAATACCCAGCGCCACGACTGCAAGCAAGCTCGAATCCGCGGCAGCGCCGGGGTGGTGACGGTAGCGGTGGGCATGCAGTCTCAAAACGGCTGGAATAAAGTCGCCATGGTAGGCGATGTAGCGTCGGCCACGAAACCGGGCCGCCATCTGCGGCGCACACCCGGCACCGTGCTACCGCAAGCGCGGGGCACCAAATGGTGCTTTCGCGGATCCGCCATCGCTCAGAGTTGCTCGCGCAATTGTTCCAGGTCGCGCATGCGGCGCTGGCTTTGCTCCCAGGTGTTGCGGGTGACGGCGGCGAGCAGGGCTTCGGCGATAGCCATCAGGGCGGCATTGGAATCCCACACCGAGGGCACACTGATGCGGGCTGGCAGCACGTGCAGGGCGAGCCGCGAAATCGGCGATAGCCATTGATCGGTGATCAACAAGACCTTGGCCTGACGAGCGCTGGCAGCCTTCGCCAAACGCAGCAGGCTGGGCTGGTAGCGGCGAATGTCGAAGATCAGCAGCACGTCGCGGTGGTCCATGTTCAGCACTTGGTCTTGCCAATTGGCTTCCTGATCTTGCAGGTGATTGACGCCGCCACGGATGATGCGCAACTGCACCGACAAATAGCGCGCCAACGCGTCGGTAAATCGGCCTCCCAGCAGATGCACGCGTTGCTTGCGGTCACCGAGCAGCTTGACGACCTGGTCGATCTCGTGGGCGGCCAGGTGCGAGAAGGTCTCCTGGATGTTCTGCACGACGGCGTCGGCGAACTCGGTCGCGGTGGTGCGGGATTGCTTGCGGCCGCCACGGATTGCCTGACTGGCCTTGCTCAGCGGCGAACTCAATTGCGCCGTCAGTTCTTCGCGCAGGCGGCGCTGAAAATCCGGATACGACTGAAACCCGAGTCGCGCCACCATCCGCAGCACCGTCGGCGTGCTCACTTCCACCTGGCGGGCGAGCACGGTAGCGCTTTGCAGACCGGCCATCGGATATTCCGCCAACAGCCGATGCGCCACCCGGCGCTCGGTGGCCGAGAACTGACCCAGGTTTTCACGCAACTGATCGACGACGGTTTCAGGCATGGCCGTGGCTCCCGGTTGAGCGACTTTCCGAAGGGCTTGACATTCACCTGGATTTGTACGACTTTTTACCGCAGGCGTCAAACGCAATCAAAATGTAATGTTCGTTACAACTCCCGCAAAGGCCAAACCGGTGATGCAGTCTGTGTTGCGGTCTTCCACTTCGGCGCCGGTGGCGGTGTACCACCGCGGCGGCCATTCGGGTGTGGTGTTGACCTGCGAACACGCCAGCAACTTTATTCCTCTTGGCTATCAACGATTGGGATTGCCAGCGCACGATCTGGAACGGCATATCGCCTGGGACATCGGCGCCCTGGGACTGGCCGAGCAGATGGCGGCCTTGCTCGACGCGCCGTTGGTGTTCGCTACCCATTCGCGCCTGTTGCTCGATTTGAATCGTGATCCGGGCGCTGGCGACTCGATCGCCGAGCACAGCGAAGATACGCCGATTCCACGCAATGTCGGTATCGGCGAGGTCGAACGTCGCTGGCGGCGGGATTGGTTGTACACGCCGTTTCACGCCAGCGTTGACCATCTTCTCGACGAGCAGCAGGCGACCATTGGGGTGACCGCGCTGCTTTCGATCCACTCGTTTACGCCGATTTACCAGCAGCGCCAGCGGCCCTGGCAGGTCGGCATCATCAGCCAGCACGACCGCCGGTTGTCCGAGCGGTTGATCGCAGCGTTGCGGCTGGACAGCGAATTGTGCGTGGGTGAAAACCAGCCCTACGCCGCTGATGATGGCGTCTATCACAGCGTGCAACGGCACGGCGAGCGCCGCGGTTTGCCGTGCGCCATGATCGAAGTGCGCAATGACCAGATCAGCTCGGGTCGTGGCCAGTTGGCGTGGGCCGCGCGCTTGGCAGCAGCATTGAAATTGGCACTGGCCGGGCTCCCCGGTGCCGTCGCGACGACCACTTGCGAACCAAGTTCTGGAGCCATGGCGGGTTAGCAAACAACACCAATAGAGGGGAGAGCAGCATGATTGAGCAATCGGGGATTAGTTACACCAAGGTCGACAAGAGCTATTTCGAGGCGCGCGGTCTGCGCCGCTACGCTGGCGTCTGATCGTTGTGGGCGCTGGGCGTCGGGGCGGTGATTTCCGGCCATTTTTCCGGCTGGAACTACGGCCTGGCCAATGGTTGGGGCAGCATGTTCGTCGCCACCGTCATCATCGCCATCATGTATCTGGGGCTGACCTATTCGATTGCGGAAATGTCGCCAGCCTTGCCGCATACCGGCGCTGCCTATTCCTTTGCCCGCAGTGCGATGGGGCCCTGGGGCGGGTTTCTCACCGGCCTATCGGAAAACGTCGAATACGTGCTGACGCCAGCGGTGATCGTGTTCTTCATTGGCAGTTACATGACCAGTATCGTCGGTACCGATCCGAGCTTGCAGCCGCTTTGGTGGATTGGTTTTTACCTCGTTTTCGTTGGACTGAATGTGGTTGGGGTGGAGTTGTCATTTCGGGTCACTTTGACGGTTACCTTGCTGGCCTTGGCCTGCCTGGTAGTGTTCTGGTTCAGTGCGCTGCCGCATATCGACTTCAACCGCTGGGCGATGAATGTTGGCACCGATGGTGGCGAACTGGTCGACGGCAACGGTCCGTTTCTGCCACTCGGTTTCAAAGGCATTCTGGCGGCGCTGCCGTTTGCCGTCTGGCTGTTTCTGGCGATCGAACAGTTGCCGCTGGCCGCCGAGGAATCGGTCGATCCCAAGCGCGATATGCCCAAGGGCATCATTGCCGGCATGTTCACGCTGATCGTTTCCGCGTTCATGATTCTCTGGCTCAATCCGTCGGTGACCGGCATCGGCTCGCACGCGCTGGGGTCTTCGGGTGAACCCTTGCTCGACGGCTTCAAGGCGATCTACGGCGACAACACCGCCAAATTGCTGGCGTTGGTCGCTGTGCTGGGGCTGGTGGCGAGTTTTCACACGATCATCTTCGCCAAAGGTCGGCAGATTTATTCGCTCAGTCGTGCGGGCTATTTCATGCCCTGGCTTTCGATCACCCATGGCCAGCGCAAAACCCCACACGTGGCGATGGTGCTTGGCAGCGTCACCGCGCTCGCGGTGATGTTCGGACTGTGGTTTGGTTTTGGTGCGGAGAAAGGCGGCAAGATCATCGGTGGCACCTTGCTCAACATGGCGGTATTTGGCGCGATGTTCTCGTATTTCATGCAGGCTTTGTCGTTTATCCTGCTGCGCCGAAACATGCCCAATATCCACCGCCCCTATCGCAGTCCGCTGGGCGTTGGCGGCGCGCTGCTGACCATGGTCATTGCCGGCGTCACCTTGTATTTCCAACTGACCGGCGACCCGACCTATACCCAGGGCGTATTGTGGGTGGCCTTGTGGTTTGCGGTCTGCGTCACTTACTTTGGCTTGGTTGGTAGGCATCGCTTGATTCTGTCGCCGGAAGAAGAATTCGCCATGGCGCAAAAGGAAAAAACCGTTTCCCCGTGATCGACCCGTCGATCTTTTGGGCTGCGGTGGCGACACCGCAGCCAATTTTTTTCAAGGACTAAATGCGATGACTGCACCGCTCGGTTTTGAGGCTTTGAAGCGTTCCGTTGCCAGCGGCATGATCGATACCGTGCTGGCTTGTCTGGTGGACATGCAAGGTCGCTTGATCGGCAAGCGCTTTCAGGCTGAGTACTTTATCGACAGCGCCTATGCCGAAACCCACGCCTGCAATTACCTGCTGGCCAACGACATCGATATGGAACCGGTGCCCGGCTACCAGGCGGCCAGTTGGAGCCAGGGTTACGGCGACTTCATGCTCAAGCCCGATCTGCAAACCTTGCGTTTGCTGCCCTGGCTGGAAGGCACCGCATTGGTGCTGTGCGATGTGCTCGATCACCACACGCACCAGGACCTGCCACACAGCCCGCGCGCAATGTTGAAGAAACAGATCGCTCGACTGACCGAACGCGGTTATCTCGGCATGTTCGCCTCCGAACTCGAGTTTTATTTGTTCGATGAAAGCTACGCGGCGATCCATGCCCGCAACTATCAGCAGCCGAAGACCGCTGGCCACTACATCGAGGACTACCACATCCTGCAAACCACGCGCGAAGAAGGCGTCATCCGCGCCATCCGCAAAGGTCTGCAGGCAGCGGGTATTCCGGTGGAAAACTCCAAGGGCGAATGGGGGCCGGGCCAGGAAGAAATCAACGTGCGCTATGCCGACGCGCTGACCATGGCCGACCGCCACGCCATTCTCAAGAATGCCTGCAAAGAGATCGCCATGCAGCAGGGCAAGGCGATCACCTTCATGGCCAAGTGGCGCTACGACCTCGCTGGTTCGAGCAGCCATATCCACAATTCGTTGTGGGATTTGAAGGGCAAGACCGCCAAGTTCTTTGATCCGAAAGCCAAGCACGGCATGTCGGCGTTGATGCAGTCGTGGGTCGCCGGGCAACTCAAATATGCACGCGACATCACTTGGTTGCTGGCGCCGTACATCAATTCCTACAAGCGTTTTCAGGTCGGCACGTTTGCGCCGACCCGTGCCGCCTGGAGCTGCGACAACCGCACTGCCGGATTTCGCTTGTGCGGCGAGGGCAGCAAAGCGATCCGCATCGAGTGCCGGATCGGCGGCGCCGATCTGAATCCGTACCTGGCTTACAGTGGGCTGATCGCGGCCGGGCTGGCCGGCGTCGATGAAAAACTGAAACTGCCCGCGCCGTTCGAAGGCGATGGCTATGCCAGCGCCGAACTGCCAGAAATTCCGCATACCCTGCGCGACGCCGCACAGGCGCTGAAAGCATCGAAAATGTTGCGCAAAGCGTTTGGCGACGCCGTCGTCGATCACTATTTCCGCACCGCCGAATGGGAGCAATTTGAAGCCGATCGACGCGTCACCGATTGGGATTTGCAGCGCGGCTTCGAACGTTATTGAGCGGGGTCAACCACCATCATCGGCGGCGGTGATTGACACCGCCGCTGGATATTTTTAATGTCACTGAGAGCCGCATGAGCGCAACCGTACAACTGATCTCCCCGGTCGATGGTCGCGTCTTGGCCGAACGCACGCTGGCCAGCCCGGCGCAGATCGCGCAGGCACTGACTGCCGCCGCGCAAGCCCAAGCGCTGTGGCAGCGCACGCCGATCACCGAACGCGCGCGGTATTGCCGTGCCGCGGTGGCGGCGATGTTGGCGATGACCGAAGCCATCGTGCCGGAGTTGGCTTGGCAGATGGGTCGGCCGGTGCGCTATGGGGCCGGCGAGCTGCGTGGTTTTGCCGAGCGCGCCGACTACATGATCGCGATTGCGCCGAAGGCTTTGGCGGATATCGAGATCGCGCCGAAGGCGGGATTTGAGCGCAGTATTAGGCGCCAACCGCTGGGTACGGTGCTGGTGATTGCGCCGTGGAATTACCCCTACCTGACGGCGGTCAATTCGGTGATCCCGGCGCTGATGGCGGGCAACGCGGTGGTGCTCAAGCACGCCACCCAGACCCTGCTCGTCGGTGAGCGATTCGCCGAGGCTTTCGGTCGCGCCGGGTTGCCCGCTGGTCTGTTTCAAAACCTGGTGATCGACCATGCACAGACTGCTGCCATCATCGGTTCTGGCCAGGTACACCAGGTCAATTTCACCGGCTCGGTCGCCGGTGGCCGAGCGATCGAGGCCGCCGCCGCCGGGCACTTTCTGGGACTGGGTCTGGAGTTGGGCGGCAAAGATCCCGCCTACGTGCGGGCCGACGCCAATCTGCCCTACGCGGTGGAAAATCTGGTCGATGGCAGCTTCTTCAATTCTGGCCAGAGTTGCTGCGGCATCGAGCGCATTTACGTGGATCGGAAAATCTATCCGGCGTTTGTCGATGCCTTCGTCACCCTCACCCGGGCCTACCAGCTTGGCAATCCACTGGAGCCAAGCACCACGCTTGGGCCGGTGATCAAACCGGCGGCGGCCGCGTTCGTGCGCAAGCAAATTGCCGAAGCCATCGGCCTGGGCGCGCGGGCGCTGATCGACGCCAAGGCGTTTGCCGCCGATGCCGAAGGCAGCGCCTATCTGGCGCCGCAAGTGCTGGTCGAGGTCGATCACCGGATGAGGCTGATGCGCGATGAGAGCTTCGGCCCGGTGGTCGGCATCATGGCGGTGGCCGATGATGCCGAGGCCGTCGCCCTGATGAACGACAGCGAGTTTGGTTTGACCGCGTCGGTGTGGACCGAAGACCTGTCCGCCGCCTCAGCGATTGGCGAGGCTGTCGCCACCGGTACCGTGTTCATGAATCGCTGCGATGCGCTGGATCCGGCGCTGGCCTGGACCGGCGTGAAACACAGCGGACGCGGCGCTACTTTGTCCAGTGTCGGCTACGAAACCCTGACCCGCGCAAAATCCTTTCATTTCAAAACCAAGGTATCCGTTTGACTTATGACCGTCCACGCCAATTGGAACTATCCCACCGCCATCCGCTTCGGTGCCGGCCGCATCAACGAGCTTGCCGAAGTCTGTCGCGGCCAGGGCATCTTGCGGCCGTTGCTGGTCACCGACCAGGGACTGGCGTCGGCACCGATCACCCAGGCCGCCCGCCAAGCGCTGGTCGATGCGGGTCTGGGCGTCGACCTGTTCAGCGGCATCCAGCCGAACCCGGTCGGCGCCAATCTCGATGCTGGTGTAATCGCTTATCGCCGTGGGCAACACGACGGGGTGATCGCGTTCGGTGGCGGCAGTGGCCTCGACTTGGGCAAACTGATCGCTTTCATGAGCGGGCAGCGCCGTCCGGTCTGGGATTACGAAGACATCGGCGACTGGTGGACGCGGGCCAATGCCGACGGCATCGCCAAAGTCATCGCGGTGCCGACGACCGCTGGCACCGGCTCGGAAGTCGGCCGCGCGGGCGTCATCACTGATGCCTCGACGCATACCAAGAAAATTATTTTTCACCCGAAGATGATGCCGGTGGTGGTGATCTGCGATCCGGAACTGACCGTGGGCATGCCGCGCACAATTACCGTCGGCACCGGCATGGACGCGCTCTCGCATTGCCTGGAAGCGTATTGCGCGCCGGGCTATCACCCGATGGCCGATGGCATCGCCGTGGAGGGCATGCGGCTGGTCGCCAAAGCGCTGCCGCAAGTGGCCAGCACGCCGGCCGATATCGCCGCCCGTTCGGACATGATGGCCGCTGCGGCGATGGGCGCCACCGCCTTCCAGAAAGGCTTGGGCGGCATGCACGCACTCTCGCATCCGATTGGGGCGTTGTATGACACCCACCATGGCATGACCAATGCCACGATGATGCCTTACGTGCTGCGCTTCAATCGCCGCGCCATCGAAGCGCGGATCGGCCGTCTCGCGGCCTATCTCGAATTGCCCAATCCGGGCTTTGACAGTTTTATGGACTTCGTTCTGGACCTGCGACAGCAAGTGGGCGTGCCGCACACCTTGCGGGATCTGGGCGTCGACAATCGTCAGGCGGCATTGATTGCCGAAATGGCGGTCAACGACCCTTCGGCCGGCGGTAACCCGCTGCCCTTGGATATTCACGCCACCCGAGCGTTGTTCGATGCCGCCTGGAGCGGCGCGCTTTGAATGGCTCCAGCACGGCGGTGATGGCCCGGAAGGTCGCCCGCGAGGCGGTTGCTGATCGCGCTGCCAGCGACTAGCGGTTGACGGCACCAGCGCCGGTCAATACCATGGCGAGCTTATGTCCGCAGGCCTTCCCGAAACTGTTGATGTTTGGCGGATGGTGGCTCAGGGTCGGCGCTTCACCGGACGCCTGCCACTGGCCGTCATGGCCAGGCTGGCGCCGAGTTTGGCGGCGACGTCAGGTGACATTCGATTTGATCTGGAGTTCGGCCGGGATCGTTTCGGTGCGGCTTTCGTTGCGGTCGTGATCGAAGGGTGTTTGCCGCTGATTTGTCAGCGCAGCTTGGAGATCTTTGATTGGCCGGTGCGGATTGACACACGACTGGGATTGATCCGAACCGAACCGGAGGAGGCAGCGCTGCCTCCGGGTTATGAGCCGCTGCTGGTCGGTGCCGAAGCGATGCGTCTGGCCGATGTCGTCGAAGATGAATTGATTCTGGCGTTGCCGTTGGTGCCGATGCAGGAAGGCAGCGTCGAAGCAGAAGGAATGGTCTGGTCCAGTGAATTGGATCAGACCGACAAGCCGAACCCGTTCGCGGTGCTGTCGGTCATCAAGCAACATTGATCTCGTTGGAGAATTGAAATGGCAGTACAGAAAAGTCGCGTTTCCCCGGCCCGTCGCGGTCAGCGGCGGTCGCACAGTGCGCTCACTGGCGCGCAGGTGGCGATCGACCAGGTAAGCGGTGAGAACCACTTGCGCCACCACGTCAGCAAAGACGGTTTTTATCGTGGCAAAAAGGTCATCCAAACCCAGCCCGAAGTCGACAGCGCCAGCGATTGACGGCTTCGGTCGGGCGCCATCGGTGGTCTTTTTTCAGTCTCGCATCGGGATGCCTTCATGCCGGTGCGTTGAGCCGTTTCTGCTGGTTTGCATGGGGGTCTTTTAGTCCATGACTTTTTCGCGCATCGCCGGTACTGGCAGTTATCTGCCGCCGAAGATTTTGACCAATGACGACTTGAGCAAGATCGTCGATACCAGCGATGAATGGATTCGCGAGCGCAGTGGTATCCGCGAGCGGCATGTGGTGGTGGCCGGCGAGACCACCAGTACCTTGGCCGTGGCAGCCGCCCAGCGTGCGCTGGCAGCGGCCGGCGTCAATGCCAGTGAAATTGAACTGCTGATCGTCGGTACGACAACACCGGATTTGATCTTCCCGTCCACCGCCTGTCTGGTGCAAAACCTGTTGGGCGCCAACGGCTGCGCGGCGTTTGATGTCAATGCTGCCTGCTCCGGGTTTATTTATGCGTTGTCGATTGCGGACCAGTTTATTCGCAGTGGCACGGTGAAGACCGCGCTGGTGATCGGCGCCGAAACGCTGACCCGGATGACCGATTGGACGGACCGCGCCACTTGCGTGCTGTTTGGTGATGGGGCCGGCGCCGTGGTCCTGAAAGCGGATGCAGAAGCCGGGATTTTGTCCACCCATTTGCATGCCGATGGGGCTTATCGGCATTTGCTGCACAACCCGGTCGGGGTGTCGGTAGGCTTCAAGGAAAACGAGAAAAATGCCGGCGTGCGGGTGATGATGGCGGGCAGCGAAACCTTCAAGGTCGCGGTCAAGACGCTCGATAGCGTGGTCACCGAAACGCTCAACGCCAATGCGCTCGACCGGTCGGCGATCGACTGGCTGATCCCGCACCAGGCCAATTTGCGTATCATCGAAGCGACCGCGCGGCGGCTGTCGATGCCGATGGAAAAAGTGATCGTCACCGTGGATCGCCATGGCAACACCTCGTCGGCATCGGTGCCGATGGCGCTGGACGAGGGCGTGCGCAGCGGCAAAATCAAACGCGGTGAACTGCTGTTGATGGAAGCCTTTGGTGGCGGTTTCACCTGGGGCTCAGCGCTGATCCGGTTCTAATGGAGCCGTACTCCTTTCGCGGACGGCGCAGAGCCCCGTGGCCGCCCAGCCGAACCACCACCGGTAGCAATCGCCCGACCCCGGTCGGGGCGATGCGCAGAAGAGTGCCATGACCCCTCGTGCCAACCAACTCGCCTTTGTTTTTCCCGGTCAGGGCTCGCAGTCGCTCGGCATGTTGGCCGAACTGGCGATGGGCTATCCGAGCGTGCAGCGCACCTTTGAGCAGGCATCGGCGGGCTGCGGCCTCGACCTGTGGGCCATTTCCCAGCACGGCCCGAAGGCAGAACTGGATCGCACCGAGATCACCCAGCCGGCCTTGCTGGCTGCTGCCGTTGCGGTTTGGCAGATTTGGGTGGATAGCGGCCGCGCCTTGCCGGTGCGGCTGGCCGGCCACAGTCTGGGGGAATATTCCGCCTTGGTCTGTGCCGGCGCGTTGACCCTGGCCGATGCAGCCGCCTTGGTGCGCGAGCGCGGTCGTCTGATGCAGGCGGCGGTGGCGCCGGGGCAAGGGGCGATGGCGGCGGTGTTGGGGGCCAAAGATGAGGTCATCGCGCAGGCCTGTCTCGATGCAGCGGGCGATCAAGTGGTGGCCGCAGCCAATTTCAACAGCCCGGGTCAGACGGTCATTTCCGGTACTGCCGCAGCGGTGGCGCGAGCGATCACGCTACTCACCGAACGCGGCGTCCGCAAAGTGATCCCGTTGCCGGTGTCGGTGCCCTCGCATTGTTTGCTGATGCGCACTGCCGCCGATGCCCTGCGCGAGCGCATGCTGGGCCTGCATTGGTCGCTGCCGCAGATTCCGGTTATTCAGAACGCGGACGCGCGCGCCAATGCCTCGATTTCGGGAATTCAGGATGCATTGGCGCGCCAGCTTTATCTGCCGGTGCGCTGGATCGAATGCGTGCAGGCGCTGACCCAGGTCGGCATCACCCGGATCGGTGAATGTGGTCCGGGCGAAGTATTGACCGGCCTGTGCAAGCGCATCGACCGCAGTCTGGATGCGCGCGCCCTGGCGACGCCCGCAGAACTTGCCACCGCGATCACCGACTGGAGCTGAGCCATGAACCCTTCCCTTGCTGGCGAAATTGCCTTGGTCACCGGCGCCAGTCGCGGCATCGGCGCGGCGATTGCGCTTCGGCTCGCCGAAGCCGGTGCCAGCGTTATCGGCACCGCCACCAGTCCGAGCGGTGCCGATGCCATCAGCGCGCAACTGGCCGTGTTCGGCGGTGCCGGACGCGTGCTCGATGTTGCCGACAGTGCCTCGGTGACGGCGGCGATCGAAGGCATCAACAAAGATTTCGGCGCCATCAGCATTCTGGTCAACAATGCTGGAATCACCCGCGATGGCCTGCTGTTGCGGATGAAAGATGAAGACTGGGAAACCGTCATCAACACCGACTTGAGTTCGACCTTCCGCACCAGCAAAGCGGTGCTGCGCAACATGATGAAGGCACGCAAAGGCCGCATCATCAGCATTGCGTCGGTCATTGGGGTCACCGGCAATGCCGGCCAGTGCAACTATGCCGCGGCCAAAGCTGGGTTGATCGGCTTTTCCAAATCGTTGGCGCGCGAAGTGGGCAGTCGCGGCATTACCGTGAACGTGGTGGCACCGGGTTTCATTGCTACCGACATGACCGAAAAGCTGCCCGCCGAATACCAACAAAAAATGCTGGCCTCGATCGCTCTGGAGCGTTTCGGTGCGGTCGCCGACATTGCCAACGCGGTGTGCTTTCTGGCGTCGCCGCAGGCGGCCTATATCACCGGTGAAACCCTGCACGTCAATGGCGGCATGAACATGGTTTGAGCGGTTCTGCATCGGCACGGGCGGTGTCGACACAAACGGCTGTTTGACAACGATTTTGCCTGCGCTCGGGATTGCCCTACAATGCCCGTCCGTTTTTTGTCCCCGGCTCGCACCGGGTTTTTTCTGTCCAGAGGATTGCAAGCAATGAGCAGCATCGAAGAGCGCGTCAAGAAGATCGTCGTAGAACGCCTGGGTGTCAAAGAAGAAGAAGTCACCGCGAACGCTTCGTTCGTCGACGACCTGGGCGCGGACTCGCTCGATACCGTTGAGTTGGTGATGGCGCTGGAAGAAGAGTTTGAATGCGAGATCCCGGACGAAGACGCCGAGAAAATCACCAGCGTGCAGATGGCGATCGACTACGTCAAATCGCACTCCAAGGTTTGATTGCTGCTGATTGGGTGAGCAACTGCGCCCACCGGGCGCAGTTCGCGTTTTGGTGGCGGCAAAGTAGCCGCAACGGTAGCGTCGGTCCTGCATTTTGTTGGAGTGAACCATGAGCAAGCGTCGCGTTGTAATCACCGGCATGGGCATCGTGTCGCCGGTCGGCAATGACCTGAACACTGCTTGGAACAATATCTGCAACGGTGTTTCCGGGGTCGCGCCGATCACCAGTTTTGATGTCAGCGCCTACGCTACCCGAATCGCCGGCGAGGTCCGCGATTTTGATTTGACGCGTTGGGTCAACGCCAAAGACGCGCGCCGCATGGATAGTTTTATTCACTACGGCATCGCCGCGTCGTTCATGGCGATAGACGACTCCGGCCTGGTCATCAACGACGCCAATGCCGATCGCATCGGTGCCCTGATCGGCTCCGGTATTGGAGGACTGCACGGCATTGAGAAAACCGCGATCACCCTGCACGAAGGCGGCCCGCGCAAGGTCTCGCCGTTCTACGTGCCATCGACGATTATCAACATGTTGCCCGGGCAATTGAGCATACTCAAAGGCATTCGCGGGCCGAACTTTGCTGCGGTTTCCGCCTGCGCCACCGCCAACCACAGCATCGGCATGGCGATGCGGCTGATTCAATACGGCGACGCCGATGTAATGATCGTCGGCGGCGCCGAATACGGCACGTCGCCAACCGCGGTCGCAGGCTTTTGTTCGATGAAAGCGATGAGCGTGCGCAATGACCAACCGACCCGCGCCAGTCGCCCCTGGGATCGCGACCGTGATGGTTTCGTGCTCGGCTCTGGCGCCGGCATTCTGGTGATCGAGGAATACGCCCATGCCTGCGCTCGCGGCGCCAGGATCTACGCCGAGCTGGCCGGTTTTGGTGCCAGCGCGGATGCCTACCATATGACCGCGCCGAGCGAATCCGGCGAAGGCCCGGCGCGCTGCCTGTTGTCTGCCCTGCGCGATGCCGAGACCCATCCCGATCAGGTCGAATACCTCAATGCCCACGGCACCTCAACGCCACTCGGCGATCTGGCTGAGACCAATGCGTTGAAGTTGGCTTTCGGCGCACACGCTTATCGCACCATGGTCAGCTCGACCAAATCGATGACCGGCCATTTGCTCGGCGCCGCTGGGGGCGTCGAGGCGATCTTCTCGGCGTTGGCGATCCATCATGGGGTGATTCCACCGACCATCAATCTGGAAA
>Ga0100377_1001187_pt1 | contig 22572 bp, 14 predicted proteins | sample CryGeymeta201501_FD_83664 | JGI IMG/M metagenome (GOLD analysis project Ga0100377, IMG submission 83664) | Groundwater microbial communities from Crystal Geyser aquifers in Utah, USA - Crystal Geyser metaG 2015-01 | ecosystem: Environmental > Aquatic > Deep subsurface > Groundwater | place: USA...
GCCATTCTCCATTCCTCCATCAGTTATTGTCCATGAATCATCAGCAATTATTGCTGCTCTGGCCGCTGCAGCAGCTCCTGGGCTGTACTTGCTGCTGCCACCGTGAAAATTTACACCATTGTATAAATCTAAAGCTGACCAAGATATCAGTAAGCTATTGTAATTTGATGTTGAAAGGGTTGCATTGTAAAACATATTACGCATATTGGTTACATTACTAACATTCCAGTTGCTGATGTCCTGATCAAATTCATTGGTATATGAAAACATATCATGCATATTGGTTACATTACTCACATCCCAACCACCTATATTTTGGTTAAAAGCAAGTGCTGTTCGAAACATCCCCTCCATATCTGTAACACTACTGACATCCCAATTGCTAATATCCTGATTAAAATAATAATGGCTATTAAACATATAGGCCATAGATATCACATTACTTACATCCCAACTGGTAATGTCATGCATAAACCTAAAAGCATTTGCAAACATTCCACTCATAGAGGTTACGTTGCTCACATTCCAACTGCTGATATCTTGATTAAAATAAGCAGCTCCATAAAACATTCCGCCCATATTGGTTACTTTGCTCACATTCCAGCTTCCAATATTTTGATTAAAATTAGTAGCACCACTAAACATTCCACCCATACTGGTTACATTACTCACATTCCAACTGCTTAAATCTTGATTAAAATTATTAGCACCGCCAAACATTCCAGACATATCAGTAACATTACTAACATCCCAGTTATTTAATCCAGTAATACTTGATTGGCCTATATATCCAAAGGAATTCCAGAGATCGTTGATTCCTGAAGGAAGAACTGCAGGCACTTCAGTCAGATTGAAGGCGAGATAGAACGCACCCCTTAGACTTGTAAGCCCAATGTTTCCAAAATCTAATACCTTTACGAGTTTCTCATTATTGAATGATAAATAAGTTTCACCAAATTGCGTTAGTGAACCCGTTATGCTTACTGTTTTTATACCTCCTGTTGAATAATAATGACTAATAGAGGTGATATATGTGACTGGCTCAATGTTACCATCCCCCCAATCTATTATAACATCTACGAAACCATTTAGCATCAATGTAATACTCGTTCCATTGGAAAGATCTAAATTATATTCGAGTACCATCGGTGTGTTTTCGCCACCGTCAATTATTGTCCAAACATCATCGGTAATTATTGCAGCTCTAGCAGCTGCTGCTGGGCCTGGGCTGTACATACTATTCCCACCATGGAAATTAACGCCATTATACAAATCCAAGTTAGCCCAGGCAATAAGCAGGTCATTATAGTTAGATACTGAAAGCATTGCATCATAAAACATGTTTTGCATATTCATAACATTGCTTACATTCCAGTTACTAATATCCTGGTTAAAGCTGGAGCTAGAAAACATTCCTTGCATATTTATGACATTGCTTACATTCCAGTTCCTGATATCCTGGTTAAAGCTGGAGCCAGAAAACATATCTTGCATATTTGTTACATTAACAACATTCCAACTGCTGATATCCTGATTAAAACTTGAGCCAGAAAACATGCTTTGCATGTCTGTAACATTGGTAACATCCCAATTCGAAAGTGAAGTGTTTAATGCCATTATATTTTTAAAAATATAACTCATGTCAGTTACACTGCTTACATTCCAGTTACTTATATCTAAATTAAGGTTCGTACCATCTAAAAACATTTTCTTCATGCTTGTTACATTACTTACATCCCATAAGTACAGACCAATAATCCATGATGCACCAGTTTGGCAAAAAGCATTGTCTAATATTGTAATTGTACTTGGAAGTATTGCTGGTACTTCAATAAGGTTTGTGGTGCCATAAAATGCTCCATTTAGAGAGGTGAGCCCTAGAGTTCCAAAATTGGTTACCCGAACAAGCTTGTCAGCATTACTATAAGCATTGCCACTTCCAAACTGAGTAAGTGTTCCTTCAATTCTTACTTTTTTTAATCCCCCGGTTGCGTATGTATGATCTTTGTCACCAGTTGTATTAAATGTTTCACTACTGCCATCGCCCCAATAAACTGTAGCATCAACAGTACCATAAAGCGACAAGGTAACGGTTGTGCCATCAGAAAGATCTGTATTAAACTCAAGTGCCATTATACTTTCGTCAAGGCCCCCATCAGTAATCGTCCACGCATCATCTCTGATTATTGAAGCTCTGGCAGATTCGGCATTACCAGGGCTATATTGGCTGTTACCGCCATGGAAGTTGACTCCATTATTCAAATCCAAGGCAGCCCAACCAATTAATAGGTTGTTGTAATTGGGTATTGAGAGACTTCCGCCATAAAACATTTGATACATATTAGTTACATTACTTACATCCCAGCTACCAATATCTTGATCAAAATCCGTTGCATTATAAAACATATAACTCATATTTGTTACGCTGCTAACATCCCAATTGCCGATATCTTGATTAAAATCCGCTGCGTTGTAAAACATATAACTCATTAACGTAACACTGCTCACATTCCAACTGCTTATGTCCTGGTTGAATGCACTTGCCCTAAACATATGCTCCATTGTAGTAACATTGCTTACATTCCAGCTATTGAGTGGTTGGTTAAAAGAAGTTGCTCCATTAAACATTGATCTCATATTAGTTACACTGCTCACATCCCAACTGCTTATGTCCTGATTAAAAGCGGTAGTGTAAAGAAACATATTGCGCATTGTTGTTACATTGCTTACATCCCAACTGTCTAATCCTGTAATACTAGCTTTGCCTGTACTATAAAATGTACTATACAATTCAGTTATTGTACCTGGTAAAGTAACAGGAACCTCCTCAAGATTGGTTGTGCCATAAAAAGCTCCTTAAAGGCTTGTTAGTCCCAGATTTCCAAAGCTGGTAACTCGTACTAATTTATCAGCATTATTGTAGGCTACTCCACTCCCAAATTGTGTAAGGGAACCACTTATACTCACTGCTTTTGTGCCACCTGTTGCATAAGTATGGTTTTTATTCCCTGTTGTTGTATATGGCTCAGTATTGCCATCTCCCCAGTCTACTGTAACATTTACGGTGCCATACAAGGGTAATGTTATAGTTGTGCCACTAGATAGTTCCAAATTGTATTCAAGTATCATCTGAGACTGTATAGCCGGGCTCAATGCCAATACAATAAATAGCAGTGTTAATTTTGTAAAGAGTTTTTTCATGATTATGTTATTTATAAAGATATTTGCATTCGGGTTTTTAATAGAAAAAAACAGGGGGCTCTCACAATTTATAAGGTTATAAAGGTTTACCAATAATATTCGCCGCAATCCCATTCCCCAAATCCGCCGCCTTCTGAAAATACTGAATGGCCGCTTTTCCCAGTTCCATGTTGCAATCGCGCATACCCAACTGATTTAAGATCACGCCAAGTTGATGGTAAGCAAGATGAAAATCCGGGTTTAACTCGATTGTCAGGTCAAAATCTTCCATGGCCTCATTCAACTTATTGTGTGCCATCCGGGTAATGCCCCGTGCATAAATAAAATCAACATTGTGGGGTTCAAGACGAATGGCAGCCTGATAGTCGAGTATCGCCTGATGATAGTACTGGCTATCTGATTTTGAAAGTTCAGCGTAGTAATTGGCTCGCTCGAAATAGACCATTGCTTTTTCCGATTCAGGTTCAAAGGACTGATTGTGTGTAGATAATGTCATAGGCGCTTCATTTCCATGTCACAGGATATTCTCCTGATAGTTTAAGTCGATAAATATTGTCCGGTTAACCATAATTATTTACGCAAATAGTTTTTAAAAAGAATTGGGACAAAATGCAGACAAACCATTTATCAATTTTTAAATGAATATTACATACTATGATACAATTCCGGTTATTGGTAAACAATTTATTCAGTAATGGTATTAAAAAAATTATTTTTGCAATTCTGTTTACCCGTAGCCAATCTATTTGTCATTGTAATTGAATCTGATTTGAAACCGTTTAACTCAAAACATGTCATTACTTCCAAGGAATTGTTTATCAGCTTTTATTTGGATGAGGTTGAGTACAAGCGGTTAATAAATGTTGTTTTGACTGAAAGTCATCGGTTTCGGTTTAAAAAAGGGCTGCGGCTCAAATTAGATGAAGATGAGATTTTTGATGTAACTTCCGCATGCTTGTTAAAATTGCTGGAACAAATACATAAAAAAGAATCCAAAGGTGAATTGATTCATGATGTTTCAGCTTATTATGCCAGATCTTTCGAGCATGAATTGTATATTTATTTGAATCAACAAAATAAAAATCGTAACCGTTCGGTTTATTTAGGTGATTTCACAGGATTCGAGGTTGAAAATGAGCAGGATGATAACCAGCTATTTGAAGAAACACTTGAAAGTGTAACAGAAGATATTTTGACGTTAAATGAAAAAGAGCGGTTAATTATCAAAATGCAATTTTCTGATGCCTTACTGCAAAAGGAAATAGGTGAAATATTGAATATGAGTGCTGACTCGGTGAAAACTACTCTGTTTCGAGCCATGAAAAAGCTTCGAAAACTACTCGCTGCTAAAAGAAACACCAAATGAAAAAAGAAGCTTACATAGGATATATTGTTCGTTATCTCAACAATCAAATGGAGAAGGAGGAAAGGATTGGGTTTGAGCATGAGCTGGATAACAATCAGGAATTATCGAGTCTTTTAAATACCTATGTCAGTCGTGTTAAGGTAAAACATGATCTGGATCAAATGGTAAAGCAAAATGCACTCGACATGGGGGCAGTTAGTTCAAGGTCGACAAAAGCTTTTTCCCTGATACTCAAAATTGCAGCCATCGCACTTATTGTGCTCATACCATCTGTATTTTTAATCAATCGTTATCTGTTTTCTACCGACACTTTGATCAATGAGACCAATATGAGATATTATGGAGAAACCAGTCGGGGAAGTGATGCGGCTGAGATGAACTCTGAGATATTGGCTTTTAATTTATATCAAAACAAGCAATATGGTGAAGCGGCAAAGCAGTTTCATTTGATGGCCGATACAGCAACCAAAGCCACCAGATATGAGCTTTATTCAGGAATTTGTATGCTTTGGGGCGGTGAGTCAGCGGATATGGATACCGCCATGTTTTATTTGCAAAGAGCTATACAAGCCAACAATCAATATAGCCGGGCGGCTCAGTGGTATTATGCCCTTGCCCTCTATGAGGTGGGTCAGAAGGAGGAGGCAAAAAAGATATTCTTGCAATTTGCAAACGATAGCTCAAATTTTAAAAAATCTGAGGCTACCCACATTATTAGTGACAAGTACTAGGCTAAAGTTTTTTTATCAGCCAAACAATACTCAGACTCAACACCAAACCCGCGAGTATCCAGTACCCATAAGTTTTCCATAATGAGTGCTGATTCAGTAAGATTGGTTCATTGTTGCCCACAAGAATAAAGTTGGCCCAATAGTAAGGACTGGCATGTGCCGGGTCGGTGGTTTTTAAAAAGGTTATTTTGGCATTTTTAAGTGCTGTGGCCAGTGGGATTCCTTCCTTAATGTTTTTAAAGAAAATCTCCATTAGTTGACTGCTCGTTGCATCATTGGCTGGCCAAAGGGTAGAAATAATGTTTTTTACGCCTGCAAACATAAAGGCTCTGCTTAAACTCATAACGCCTTCGCCCGATTGCAATACCCCGTCGGCTGTATTGCATGCACTTAAAACAGCCAGATCGGCGTTTAATTTCATGTTGTAGATTTCGTAGGTATGTAAATAACCATCTTCAACACTATCGCCTGTATTGGTGAATATCAAGGTGGATGAAAGTGGATTTTTGTCGTTGATCAAGGCATGCATAGCTAAATGAAGTATTTTGTACTCATTGGCCGTTTTTTTAAATGCTGCTTCGTTGGCCTGAGAGCCAATATAGGTATCTCCATCTAGAAAATTTCCTGCCTGTTCTACTTCAAAAATGTTTTCGGTCAGACTTACCGGGGAGCTTCTAAACGTTTCAAATTCATCTAATTCATTGGCAGAAGCCAGCAATAGTGCATCATAAGAGGGTGCAAATCCGGCGTACAACGAGTTGGCCTTTTGATGCTTTATGGCTTTAGATAGCATGGAAGCCGAATACATATAGGTGATTGAAAAATCGTTTACCAGATAGGTGTCTGGCGATGGAGTTTGATTTTCGCTGTCATCAGCACGGAGTGCCTCAAAAGGGATATAGCATAACATTCCATCAGGAATGATGATTAGGTTGGATTTGTTTTGTATGAGGTTTCTGCACTTTTGCGGAAATAGCTCGTTATATAATCGGTTAGCAGAGTGTATGTACATGGCTGATGCTACATCAGAATTACCCTGAATGAACGAATAATTACCTGTGCTTTTCCTGAAATCATCTACAATTGTCAGCAAAGAGAGGTCAACAGGAAGTCTTTCCATGGCCATGCTCTCTTTGGTAATCGTAAAAACAAATAAGGAAGTGTCACCAAGATAGTACTCCACCAAAGCATCTTCTTCTTGAAGTAACGAATGTTGGATTTCTTGAATGGTAGGCAGGTTTTGGCTGTATTTCAGCTGATAGTAATTGGAGTAGTTTTTCTCCAGATTTTTGGTGAATAGTTCGAGGGCTCGTTTGGCATGAAACAAAGTGTCGTTCAAATAGGTATTGGCAAGGGCTGAATCCAAAGGTAAAGTTGTTACAATGGTTTTGTATGAATTTTCCCTGCTTAATAACTCCTCCCGCAATCTGCTGTCTTCTTGAATGATGTCCTCCGGGATATCAGCAAAAAGTTGCGCTTTGTCTGCGTTTAACGCGGCTTTTAGTATTTGCGCATTGGTTTTTTCAGAAAATAGAAATGCCTCATTCAGGAATTTTTCATCTTTCGTTATTTCGTATGCCTGATTACAAAACAGAATTGCCTCTTCGTAGGTAGTCAGATAATCCCGATACAGGGCAATGATGGCATCTTCTTCTTTGTATTCATTTATTTGCAAATCAATAACACATGAAAATAATTTATAATTTTCCAATGCCAAATCCAAATCATTGATCTGGCCTGATTCTTTGAAACGCTCAAATAAAACGGTGGCCTTCCATACGAAAGATATACCTAAATAGTAATTTGAAAAAATGCCTTCAAGTACTGGTGTGGCCGTGATTGATGTGTCGTTAAACTGAACTATATTTGCTATAATCGACTTTTGCAAGCACATGAGGGATGAGTCATATTCTCCTTTAGCATGATAAATTCTTCCCAAGTATTGATAATCGTTGGCTATTTCAGGATGCTTTGAACCATATTTTGCTTCATATAGTGGGATTGATTTTTTTTCCAATTGTAAAGCTTTGTCATAGTTACCCATCATTTTATATATCGTTGCATTGTTATGATATAACCTGTAACTTTCAGGATGAGGATTGTTGGTATTGCCGCCATAATTGTACATGGCACGTTTGTTATATTCGATGGCTTTTTCAAACGCACTGTCGTTGGTGGCTATTGATGCCATGTTTTGATACATTTGGGCAAAGTTCAAATGGGGTTCTGAAAGCACTTTCTCATATTCATCAAGTGCTTTCTGATAATATTCCAGGGCTTTTTCGTAATTGAAGTCCTTTACGTAGGCTACCCCCAAATTTTGATACGCACGACCAATTGAAAAAGCATTGTCAGGATCTGTTCTTAGAACTAAATCTAGGGACTTTTGCGCATACCTAATGGCCATGGTACTGCTGTTCATGTATGAATAGGCAACGCCAATATTATTGTAGTTGTTCAGTAGACGAGCATCGCTGTCGTCGGTGGTTTGTTCATTTATATTGATGGCCTTTTCCAGCTGAATGACGGCTTCTTGTAAATTTCCTTTTAACAATTCAATGGTACCATAATTGTGATATGCCTTTGCGTATTGTACATGGAGTGAGTCAGCATGAGCATTGTGTAGCAAGCGAAGAGCTGAATCATTGTATAGGGAAGCATTTTTTAAGTCCCGAAATTTCCATGAAATTCCTGATAAATAGCTGTATATATCAGCCTGGGTTTCCCATTTGTTTAATTTCTTGTAGTACATAAGCACCTCTTCAAAGTTGCTAAACGCACTATCGTAGTTTGCAGAAGTAAAATAAGAATGGGCTATTTCAAAAATCTTTTTTGCCTGAATGGAGTCGTCAATAGTTGAAAGGTCTTGCGATAGCCTGGTTGAACTCTTGATTTCATTGTGAATTTGGGCATAGCTCAGAGTCAGGGAATACCAGCTCATTACAGCTACTAAAAATAATCCTCTATGCATTAGCAATGTGTTTAATATTATGGTATTAGGTTTTGGCTTGTCAAAGATAAGGATTTATTTGAAATTGGACATGGCTGTTCCATATTCTGCAATGCCGAAAAAAGGCGGCTTGATTTCAAGCCGCCTTTTTTATCACACAGAAAAAATCTAATCTTCTTCTTTTTCCGATTCCTCGTATTCTTTCAGCAGTTTTTCCTGAACATCAGTAGGAACCTGCTGATAAGCATCGTAGGCCAGGCTGAAAGTACCCCGACCTGAAGTTAGCGCACTTAAAGAAGTAACGTATTTACTCATTTCGGCACCCGGAACCTTGGCTTTTATGATTTGATTTTTCCGGGCCGACTCCATGCCCATAATAATGGCACGACGACCTTGTAAGTCAGTCATTACGGCACCCATCATATCTTCAGGAACACTGACTTCTAAATTATAAATGGGTTCCATAATTTTAGGCCCGGCCGATTTGAAGGCTTCGATGAATGCAAAACGTCCGGCGAGTTTAAATGAAATTTCATTTGAATCAACCGGGTGCATTTTTCCATCGTAAACATACACAACGATGTCGCGTGCATACGATCCTGTTAAAGGTCCTTCGGTCATGCGTTCCATAATCCCTTTTAGGATGGCGGGCAAAAAACGCGCATCAATGGCACCCCCCACGATACTATTTTTAAAAATCAGTTTTCCTCCCCACGGTAGTTCGTGTTCTTCGGTTCCTCTTACGGGGAAATCGGTAGGATCCTGATAACCTTCGAAGTAGGGCTGAATGGCCATGTGGACTTCGCCAAACTGACCCGATCCACCCGACTGCTTTTTATGACGGTAGTTGGCACGGGCTGCTTTGGTAATGGTTTCGCGGTATGGAACTTTTGGGGCAAAGGTTTCAACATCCACTTTGTACACGTTTTTCAAATACCATTTGATGGTATTCAAATGAAATTCTCCCTGTGATTTGATTAACATTTGCCTCAATTCGCGTGAAAGTCCTACCGAAATGGTAGGATCGGTTCGGTGCATTTCGTTTAATGCACTTGCGACCTTTTCATCATCAGTTGAATTTTCGGCCTTCACAGCAACTGTATAAAGCTCTGTTGGCAGGTTAAGTTCTTCAAAGCGATCGTCTCCAAATTTGGGATCCATTAATGAATCACCGGTTTTGATATCTTTTAATTTAATGGCAATGGCAATGTCTCCAGCCATTACTTTATCTACTTTTTCACGGTTTTTACCATTTAAAATGAACAGTTGCGATAAACGTTCTTTATGACCGTTGCGTGGGCAAATCAGGTCGGTACCTTCGGTGAGTGTACCTCCCCAAAGTTTAAAGAAAGTTACTTCTCCCAGGTGCTGTTCGACAGAGGTTTTGAAAACAAACATTCCTACCGGATCCTGAGTGCTACACGAAAAAACCTTTCCGTCTTTAGTTTTTACGGCAGGCATGGCTAAAGGTGAGGGACACGAATTATTAACGAAGTCCAGGATGCGGGTGATGCCAATACCATGTTTGGCCGATGAGCACATTACCGGAAATATGGTTCTGGTGGTAAGTCCTTTACGGATACCTTCACGCATCTCACTCAGTGACAATGTGTCGTTTTCAAAGTATTTCTCCATCAGGGCTTCGTCCCCTTCTGCAGCTCTTTCAACCAATGCCAGGTGGAGTTTTCCTGCTTTATCCTGTTCTGAAGCCGGGATTTCTGTAATCACGGGTTCTCCACCACCTTCATTGAATTTAAGCTGTTTCATCAGCACCAGGTCGATGATGGTACTAAAACCTTCTCCCGGATTTACCGGATACTGTATCACAGTGACTTTATCTCCAAAATAATCCTTCAATGCAGTAACTGTTTCTTCAAAATTGGCACTATTGTGGTCGAGTTGGTTGATGGTAAATACAACAGGTGATCCGGCAATTTCTGTTTGTTTCCAGGCAGTTTCGGTGGTAGCTTCCACACCCGACTGGCCATTCACGAGCATCAGGGCGGTATCGCAAACCCTGAGTGCCGCGATAGTTTCTCCAACATAATCAGAAAAACCAGGAACGTCTACAATATTAATCTTGTTGTCGTTATAAGTTGTATAAAGCAGTGAAGAGTGTACCGAGTGTTGACGCTCGATCTCGATTGGCCTATAGTCGGAAACAGTATTGTGGTCTTCAACAGTACCCTTCCGGTTAATTATTTTTCCCTCAAACAGCATAGACTCGGCCATAGTAGTCTTGCCGGATTTCGCACCTCCAATCAGTGCAATGTTTCTGATGTTTTTTGTTTCGTATACCTTCATCCTTTTATAAATTAATATTGTTTATAACTATTAAAATCAATGTGGATATTTCGTAGATGAATCCGATTAATTAGAAAATGTCTTCGGAAAATATCCTTAGCATTCAGCTTGTTAACAACAAAGGGGGTTTTTAACAAGAAGGCAAATGTAATAAATTAACTGTTAGTGGCATAGCTCTTTTCTTATTTAGAGCGTGTCTAATATGAACCTTAATCCATGTAGGATATTTCTGTGGATCCAGGGGGGATTGAATATCAAACTGCCTCCATACCTAAAGTAAGTTCTCCAACCGTAGGTAGGTTCACCTACCGTAGGTAGGTAAACCGGCAGTCAAGCTATCGAAAAAGGAACGGACGGATAACGTCAATCCCTAAATATGATTGCCCCTATTTTTTAATTATTCAACAAATTATTATAAGTTAAAATAAGGGCTAAAAGCCACTTAAGTTCATGGTTACTGTCGGGATCAGAAGCAGCCATCCAAGTAATATTAAGATGACCATGAATGGCCAGATCCATTTTACCCACCGGTCGTAAGGAATTTTAGCTACTCCCAACACACCTATCAGCACACCTGAGGTAGGGGTGATCATGTTGGTAAATCCATCTCCAAACTGGAAAGCCATTACAGTGGCTTGGCGCGACAGGTTTACCAGATCAGAAAAGGGAGCCATCACAGGCATGGTGAGGGCCGCCTTGGCCGACCCACTAGGAATAATGATGTTGATGATGTTTTGAATGACGTACATCACGCTGACGGTACCAAATTTGCCCATCCCTTCCATGGACGATGAAACACTGTGCAGGATGGTGTCGATCACCCGGCCATTTTCGAGCATCACCAGAATACCACCAGCCAGGCCTACAACCAATGCCGCAGAAAGAATATCCCCGGCTCCTTCGATGAACAATTTGGTAATCTTGTTGGCTGTGTAATTGTTGGCCGCTCCTGAAAGCAATCCCAGTGCCAGAAACAAACTGGCAATTTCTTCGATATACCAGCTATAACCCATCACTCCGATTATCAAAAAGACGATGGTAAACATGAGCAGGGTGAGAACAAAGAAATGGATGGATTTTCTTAGACTGAAAAAGCCGAAAATTAAAAACAAACCGGTAGCCACCGGAACCATGGGAAAAGTTTCAGATGCATTTCCAATTTTCATGGTAGTTAAAGGGTGCACCACAGAAAAAATAATCAATCCCAGAAGTGTGATCAAAAACACGAACCAGGCCATTTTAGGTGTGTGGAAAGTGATTTTACTGTCCGAAACCTCCACGTGTTTTCTCCAATAAGCGTCACTGTGAAAAACAAGGGATTTTTCAGGATGTTTTTTTACTTTGGCAGCATAAACCAACACCCAGGTAATGCCTACCAGATTGATAACGAACCAGCAAAACAACCGATAACTAAATCCCGAGAATAAGGGAAGATCGGCAATGCCCTGTGCAATTCCAATGGTAAAAGGGTTTAGGACAGCACCGGCAAACCCCAATCCTGCGGCCACAAAACACATGCTTACCCCCACAATGCTGTCGTATCCCATGGAAATGGACAATGGAACCAGGATGATAATAAAGGCGATGGTTTCCTCGCTCATGCCAAAAACAGCCCCAAATACACTAAATACCAGCATGACTAATATGATAATCAAGTTGTTGACACCTATCTTGTTAAGAACCCTGTTTTTCTCCAGTTTTTTGGCCGAGTTTAAAAAGGAGAAGATTCCGATGTCGATGGCTTTGGTACTATTCACTATCCAAAAGGCACCACCTATCATTAATATAAACACAATGATACCTGATTGTCGGGTGAATCCTTCAAAAAAAGCAGAAAATATTTGCCAGGTTTGTGGCTGGCTGTCGGTATAGTGAAAAGAATCTTTATCAATGACTGTACGATCGATGCCGTTTACCTGGATAATCTCCCGTCCGTATTCACCTCCCGGGATAATCCAGGTGAGGACAGCAGAGAAAAGGATAAGGGAAAATATGATGACATAAGTATGTGGAATCTTCTTAAACATGAGCGAATTGTGTTGATTAAGGCCCACAAAGATATTGAAAGGTTTGGATTTGGAAGCCGGCCTTATGTCAATAACTCATCCATCAGTTTCCTCACCCCAACACCCGCTTTTTCCTGAATAATATGCAGGTTACTGATCCCGGGGATGGGAAAGGCTTTTGGATCGATATAGTATTTTGGGATACTCCGATGCACATAATGAATCAGGCTGGCAGCCGGATACACGGCCATGGAAGTTCCTATCACCACCAGGATATCGGCCTGGGAGGCGATTTCAATCGCAGGTTCAATCATGGGCACGGCTTCACCAAACCACACAATGTGTGGACGAAGTTGGCTTCCTTTCGGGCAAAGGTTGCCCAATTTTAATTCCCAACCTTCACAATTGTAAATCAATAAAGGATCGACCGAGCTACGGATTTTATTCAACTCCCCATGCAGGTGGAGCACGTTTTTTGAACCGGCCCGTTCGTGCAGGTCGTCCACATTTTGGGTGATAATCTGTACATCGAAATGAGCTTCGAGTTGGACCAGGGCATGGTGGCCTGCATTCGGTTCTACTTCAAAAAGCTGCTTACGTCGTTGGTTATAGAAATCATTTACGAGGGAGGGATTTCTTTCCCATGCTTCGGGTGTAGCCACATCTTCCACACGGTGGTTGTTCCACAATCCATCGTGATCGCGAAAGGTGCTGATGCCACTTTCTGCGCTGATGCCGGCACCGGTTAGAACGACTAGTTTTTTCATGCGATTGATTTTTATCAAAGATACATAGGAATTTAAAAAAAAACGCCCTCCGGAGAGGGCGTCGTCAAGTCTATACAAGAATCGCAACCATCAATGAATAGACCCTAGGTTATTCAAATAATTTCATGTTGTCGAGCGATTTCATTAATTCTCTAACCGCTTGGGCAGAAGTGTTAAGCAATGCTTGTTCTTCTTTATTCAAGGCGATTTTAATGATTTCTTCGATGCCATTTTTTCCAATTTTACAAGGCACGCCCAAATATACATTTTTTAATCCATATTCACCATTGAGCATCGCACACACCGGTAATACCCGGTTTTGATCGTCAACAATGGCTTCCACAATTTGTGCTGCGGCAGCTCCCGGGGCATACCATGCACTGGTTCCCATCAGGTTAACGAGTTCGCCACCACCTTTTTTGGTGCGCTCAACAATTTTGTCCAACTCCTCTTTTCCCAATAATTCGGTAACGGGAATACCGTTCACAGAGGTGTATCGTGGTAAAGGAACCATGGTGTCGCCATGACCTCCCATAAGCAACGCGTGAACATCAACCGGATCAACATTGAGAGCGTTGGCAATAAATGCCCGGTAACGACCTGTATCTAGAGTTCCTGCCATCCCAAAAACTTTATTGGATGGTTTATTGGCAGCCAGGTAGGCAGCATAAGTCATCACATCCAACGGATTGCTCACAATAATGATGATGGCATCCGGTGAATATTTAGTGGCTTTCTCTGTAACTTCCTTCACGATGGAAGCATTGGTTTTAATCAAGTCGTCGCGCGACATCCCTGGTTTTCGGGGAATACCGGAAGTGATGACGATAACACCTGATCCTTTGGTGGCCAGGTAGTCATTAGTAACCCCGGTTACACGGGTGTTGAAATGGTTAATAGGAGCTGATTGCCAGATGTCCAGGGCTTTTCCTTCAGCAGTTCCTTCTTTGATATCTACCAGCACCACTTCCTTTGCCAGGTTTTTGTGTGCTATCACATTGGCAACTGTTGCTCCAACGTTCCCGGCTCCAATTACAGTAATCTTTTGCATAATTTGAGATATTATTTTTGGTTTAATCTTTTGTTTCATCAGCCAAATGTACAAATATTTTATAAAGTAATTATGATTGTGAAAGATAGTTACCTTTGGTTTAACGGTTTAAAAAAGCCCCAATTGATTCTGATCACTTTTTAAGCGAACTACCTTGCAAATTTAAACATCTGGCTGGATTCTTTCGCATCATCCTTTTAAATTAACTTTTATTAATGAACGAAAGGAAGTCGACAACCTGATAGAGGTCTGAATGCCCACTATTTTTAGTTATTTTTGCCTCCACACAATACCGTTGTTACCAAGTTGAGATAAACCAATTATATTCATGAAAGTAAAAGTTGTTAATACGTCGCTTCATCCGCTGCCTCAATATCAAACACAGGCCTCTGCAGGCATGGATTTAAGGGCATTTTTAACCGAACCGGTTCAAATCAAGCCACTCGAAAGGGCACTCATTTCAACAGGTTTGTTTATTGAATTGCCCGTTGGATATGAAGCGCAGGTTCGCCCCAGAAGTGGGTTGGCGGCCAGGCATGGTATCACGGTTCTCAACACACCGGGTACCATCGATGCGGATTATCGCGGCGAAATTAAGGTGATACTGGTCAATCTTTCGAACGAACCCTTTGAAATAGTCAATGGTGAACGCATTGCTCAAATGGTTATTTCGGCTCATGTACAGGCACAATGGGAACAGGTGGAGGTGCTTACTGAAACTGAACGTGGGGCAGGGGGGTTTGGCCATACCGGGAAAAAATAAAGAAATGAATAATATTCAACAACCAGATATGAACTATAAATCGCTTATTCTGATTTTACTAATAGGCTTGCTACTAAGTAATTCTGCCTTTTCTCAAGGCAAAAAATCAAAAAGTAAAGTGAAGGAGCTTACCGAAAAGGAACGCATTCAAGAGATTGACTTGTTTGGAAAGGGCCTGGTGGAAAAAAGCAAAGGAAATGGTTCGGGTGCATTGGTGTTTTATGACAGAGCCCTCGAAATTGACCCCTTTGATGCTGCTGCCTGGTACGAAAAAGCCAGGCTCTATCTGAGCATGAACCGCAACGATGAAGCACTGGAAGCCGCGAAACGCTCCATTGAGATTGATGGGAAAAACAAATGGTATCTGGTTTTGTATGCCAATACCAGCAAGGCAAACGATCAATATGATGAATATGTTAAAACCTATGAGACCCTGGCACTTGAATATCCGACAGATCTGGATTTTTTAAAGGAACTGGCTTTTGCTTATTATTTTACGGGTGATTATAAAAAAGCCATTGTGGCGTATGATAGAATAGAAAAGGAAGAGGGTGTAAACGAGCAGCTTACTATACAAAAAGTGGGCTTTTACGACAAACTGCAAGATCCCGAAAAGGGAGTACTGGAATATCAAAAACTAATCGATTCAAATCCGGAAGATCCAAGGTATTATGCTTTGATGGCTGAATATTGCGCTAAAAACGGGTTCAACGATCAGGCCATTGCCGCCTATGAAAAAATTGTTGAACTAAATCCTTCAGATCCTTATGTACACATCGCCCTTGCAGACTATTATAATAAAAAAGGCGACCAGGAACGGTCGTTTCAAGAGTTGAAACTGGGCCTTGCCAATTCGGTGCTCGACTTAAAAACAAAAATCAATCTTTTAGTGAACTACTATCAGGGAAACCTGAGCGATGAACAGAAAAAACATGCCCTGGAATTATCAGAGGTTCTGATGCAGGCTCATCCGGATGAAATATTATCGCACACGTTTTATGCTTCCATGCTTTACGAAAACAGCGAATTTGAAAAAGCCCGTCCTCTTTTTTTAGACATACTGAAAGAAGAGCCAAACAATTATTCTATATGGGAACAGCTGCTTTTGTGCGATTTAAACCTACAGGATTTTACCCAGCTTGATACCGATTCGGAAGATGCTGTTGATTATTTCCCAAATTACCCGCTGCCTTATTTTTTTGCTGGTCTGGCCAATTTACAGCTCAAGGATTATGTTAAAGCGAAAGCCTATCTTGAGTCGGGAAAAAATTTTGTGGTCAACAACGATGGACTGCTGGAACAATTCTATTCCACCCTGGGCGATACATATCATGCACTTGATAATTTTGAGGCGGCTTATCTTTCGTATGACAAAGCATTGCTCATTAATCCGAAAAACGCTTTGGTATTGAATAACTACGCCTATTATCTTTCTTTGGAATCAAAAAACTTAGAAAAGGCGGCTACTATGGCCAAAGCTGCTGTTGATCTCGATCCATACAACAGCAATAATTTGGATACTTATGCCTGGGTATTGTATAAACTTGGTAAATTTGATGAAGCCATTATTTGGATTGAAAAAGCGTACGACAATAAGGGAGACCAAAGTGGGGTGGTATTGGAGCATTACGGGGACATACTTTTTCGCCTTGAGCGCAAATCAGAAGCTTTTGATTATTGGAGAGTTGCTTTAGAAAAACCAGAACACTCTGAGTTACTTCAAAAAAAGATCACTGATAAAAAACTATATGAATAGCAGGGTTCGCTTTTTTTTATTCTTCATGATTTCCATGTTGTTTTTTGCCTCTACCTCCTGTAAGAGTAAAAAGGTAATTTTAAAAAAATCGATACATGAATATGGTTTTGATTACCTGTATGCGCAATTGACAAAAAATCAGCTAAAATTTAACACACTCACTGCACGTTTTAATTTATCGTTTGAAATGGATAAACAGAAAACCAGCCTCAGAGGACAGTTACGCATACAAAACGACAGCCTGATCTGGATTTCCTTTAGCCCTGCCTTGGAAATTGAGGCTGCAAGGGTTCTACTGCGCAACGACAGCGTTTTTTTTATTAACAGGCTCAATAAAAGCTATTTTACCGGACAGTATGGTTTAATAGACAGCCTTCTTAATACAACCATCGATTACAACATGTTACAGTCGATGTTGGTTGGTAACGACCTTACCCAGTACGATATCAATAAGTACAAGTCTTCGGTGGACGGGGGATTGTATAAAATAAACATTCGTGAGCGAAGGAAAATAAAACGGTATTTAAAATCGGGCGAAATAGCCACCAAGGTGTTGGTACAGCAAATCTGGCTCGACCCGGATCATTTCAGGATCAGGCGTATCGACCTGAAGGAAAATGGAGAGTCAATTAAAAATAATCTTCAGGTGTTCTACTATGATTATGTCGAAATCGATGGGCAGCTCGTCCCTTCAAAAATTTATATCGATATCAACAGCCAGAAAAAGATTCACATCGATCTGGATTTTGGCAAGACCGAACTCAACCAAGAGGTTAGCTTTCCATTTAGTATCCCCGCGAAATACGATAAAATGCTCAATTAATGGCTATGAGGCGATTACTTTATGCTGTAATTTTTACCTTTAATTTTGTTCTTTCAGGAACCTTGCTGGAAGCACAGGAAAGTCAGCAACAGCTTGAGGAGAAGAGGAAGAAAATTGAAGCTGAAATCGCCTATACCAATAAATTAATCGCTGAAATAAAAACCAATAAACAGACTTCGATCAATCAACTACAACTGGTTGAATCAAAAATCAACAGCAGAAACAATTTGTTGGCCAACTACAAACTCCAAATCCATGCCTTGACAGTTAGCATCGAAACCACGGAGTTGAGCATCCGAAACCTGAATAACGACCTGAAGACCCTTAAAAAAGAATACGCTAAAATTGCCTGGTATGCCTATCAGTACAAAACATCCTATAACAAATTGATTTTTTTATTTTCAGCAGAAAGCCTTAATCAAGCCTATCAGCGCATGAGGTATCTCGATCAGTTAAGTGTCTTTCTTCGCAATCAGGCCAAAGGTATTTCGGATAAAGAAAGAGAGAAAGCAGCGGCTTTGGCCAAATTACAACAAAAAAAGGAGGAGTTGAAAGGCTTGCTGAAACTCGAAAGTAACGAGGTCTATCTTCTGGAAGGTGAAAGAAGTGAAAAAGAAAAGGTGACAGCCTCTTTTAGCGGTAGGGAAAAGGAACTTAGAAAATCGCTGAAAGCCAAAGAAAAAGAAGCCGGGGATCTTGATAAGCGGATTGAGGACATTATCGCGTTGGAAACCAAACCCAAATCAACAGCAGGTAAACCGGCAACTTATGCCCTTACGCCTGAAGAGCAACTTTTGTCAAACTCATTTTTTGCCAATAAAGGGAAGCTTCCATGGCCTCTTGAACGGGGTGTGGTTAGTGAGACTTATGGGGTTCATACCCATCCGGTATTGAAAAAAGTACAAACAAAAAACAACGGTGTTGATTTGGCTACTGCTAAAGATAGTGAGGCTCGCTCCATCTTTGATGGCATGGTGGCTAGTGTGACCACAATCTCCAACACCAATGTGGCCGTTATTGTAAAACACGGTGATTATTTCACCGTTTATTCAAACCTGGATGAAGTATACGTGAAGAAAGGGGATCAGGTAAAAACCAATCAACTGTTAGGTCGGGTGCATACCAATTTAAAGGGTGAAACCGAGCTGCATTTTGAAGTTCGCAAAGGAGTAGTTCCTCAAAATCCTGTTTACTGGATTTCACACTAGTCGATCTCCCCTTTTTTATTGTTTGATGATTTTACCGTGATCAATTTCCTTTGTCCCCGAAATCAGTCGGTAATAATACATCCCCGATGGCTGGTCGGCTGCGTTCCATTCCAATAACTGAGGGTTTTGAGGGTTGATGTCTTTTTGAAAAAGAACGGTTCCAAATTGGTTAAAAATCTCCAACCGCACCCCATGTTCATTTATTTGTGATAGTTCAGCGCTTATGCTGAGAGTAAACGGGTTGGGATAGAACTGAATAGTTGCTTCACGGCGGTTTTCTGTAAAACCTACACTGGTATCTACAATCAAGGTAATGGGCACGGTCTTGTCGGGAAGTATATTTGATTGAATGAGCAATACACATTGATAAGTACCGGTGTTAAGTCCTGAACTGTTAAAGGTTAACTGTATTACTGCTTCGGAAGCTGCCTGTACCTGATAACCGGAGGCAGAGGTCGAAATCCATGAGGGCTGGCCAGCAATCTCCAGTGTAAAATTCAGTTCAGATGAACCTGTATTGGTTAAAATCAGGTTGTGTGTTTTAATGTTGTTTGGTTCAATTGAGTCAACAACAGAACATGGATCCAGGTGGATAATTGGCCCCAGGTAAATCTGTTTTATTGAATTGAAAACGTTCAATCTGCCACCGGTAACGGTCAATGTATCCATCGCAGGCAAGTGGTCAACTCCATTTAAAATGGCCTCTTTCATGCTTAATGCGCCTGCGGCAGGATCGTTTTTGTAATTGATCATAAAGGAAGAATCGGCAGCAGCATAGAGCAAAGCCACGGCACCTGTGACATGGGGTGTTGCCATGGAAGTGCCTGAACTGGTTCCGTATGCATTGTTGATTCTACACGACATGATAATGCTGCCGGGAGCCCCCAGATCGATGGTTGTTCTACCATAACCCGCGCTTTGATATTTTATATCCTGTTTAGTGGTGTTGGTAACAGAGATCATATAGGGAGTTGTAAATGCAGTAGGAACATCGCCCACCACGTCAATATTCCAGTTTTGGTTTGCTGTTGCCGCGATGCTTAACACACCAATTTGCCCCAGACTGTCGTACATGGCTTCCCAAATCGGGAAGTTTTGGGGATTTCCATTGTCCACTCCAAATGAACAATTGTCGGCCACTACAAAAGCTCCTTCGGCGCCATTGGTCAGGTTGTAGCGTTCACGCTGGGTAAATACATACGACAGGGCTTCTACGACAGTGGCTTCGGTGGTCGAAGAACCTGCAACCGGCATCACTTTCGTTCCCCAGTTGATTCCTGTCACACCCAAGCCATTGTTGCCAATAGCAGCCGCTATTCCGGTAACATGAATCCCGTGATTGTATAAAGGAATGTTGCCATTGTGATTATATGCGTTCCAGCCATTTATGTCATCAATGTATCCGTTTAAGTCGTCATCGATATTGTTGTTGGGGATTTCGAACCGATTTTTCCAAAAATTAATATCTTCATGGTTGAGGTCGCTTCCTCCGTCGACGATTGCGATGATGATGGTATCACCCAGCGCTGTAATTCCTCCGGTGGTTAGATCCCATGCTGAGGAGGCGTCAATATCCGCTCCCGGCAATCCACCTCCCTGTCCTGTGTTGAGCAGCGACCATTGGCTACTGAAGAAGAAAGGGTCATCGGGCAGACAGGTCTCATCCGGCTCACGTTCGGTTACCAGGTGGTTTGGCTGGGCATTTACAACCCCTTCATGATTCAGGAGTGTGCTAAGAAGTTCCTGTCGACTGGTTTTGCTTTCGTTGAAGAAGAGGAGAAAAATTTGAAATCGGGCTGAAACGGTTTGATAATTAACCACCCCAACCTGACTGACCTGATCCATCAATTGCTCAATGGAGGTGTTGCGGGAAAGCTGCACCAGCAATTCGCCATTAGTGGCCTTTGGTTGTTGGGCCAATGCTCCATCAGATATAAACAGTAATAATAGTAAACCAAGTAGGGTTGTTTTCATCATGAGTTGAATTAATGTCCATCGGCAAAAGTAAAAAAAAGCCGGTTGAAGAGATTCTCCAATCGGCTTTTAACTTAACAAGTGAAATAAAAAGTTATTTGGTGAGCAATACCTTCTGTGAAGCGGTATGGTTGCCCTGTTCAATTTTTATCACATAAATGCCGGAAGCCAGGTCTTTTCTTTCTATCTGAAGAGTAAACCCGGAGGCAGGCATTTTTTGTTGGTTGATGAGGATTGCCCCCATCGAATTCAACATTTTTAAGTTGATGGGCTCTTGATATGATGACTGTACTTGCAGCATAAAAATTCCGTTATTTGGGTTAGGGGTGATGGTAATCAACAGGTTTTGATCGGTTTGTTCGCCTAATCCAACGGTATTATCCACAAAAATCACCTGGGCTTCTGATGGGGCGCTGACGCCACAATTATCTGTTGCACTAACCGTAAGTGAGGCCTCGCCTAAGAAATCGGAATTCCAGTTGATCAATGAAATATTGCCCATGGGGATAATGGTTCCGGCTTCCGATGGAGATAAAACCCATAGATATCCGGTTGCTCCTGTAACGGCAGCAGTATTGTGTTGAGTTTGCGTAATGCGGTATACATCAACATAATCGGGACCAATTGGCTTTTCCGGACTTGCCGGGCCGTTAAGTAAGACAAGGTTCATCGTATCCGAAAATAGTTCACCCACAACATCCGTCATGTTTAAGGTAAGTTCTGCCGCGCCATTGGTCATGTCAATTGCTCCTGGTGTGTAAATAGGATTTAACACATTGTCCAGGTTAAAAGTGCCATCGCCCGAAGTAGTCCATTGCAAACTGCTGAAGTTGGTGGATGAGCCTTCACACTGGTATTCGATATTTGCGCAGCTCGCATCGTCAGGTCCGGCAAAAACAGTGCTCACCATCATGGTTGGCAGCTCGATGTAGTCGATCCAGGCACAGTCGTTTCCGGAAGTGCCTGAATAATCTTTTTCATAAATCCATTTGAAAGTATGTGTTCCTGAAGAAACAGGGAATTTAGCCTGGGCCCAACTTTTCGATCCCGTCCAGGTTTCTTTAACCACATTGTCGATTTTAAATATCAATTTGTCAAAATCCGCTTCGCTTGAAATTTTTCTCCAAAATTTAATGGTGTCCTCTTCCATTACAGTATACGAAATGAAGAATTCAGTTGATTGATCATCACCTATTGCTCCGGATTTTGCCTGATAATAACCCTCGTATGGATAAATATGATCAATGGTCCAGGGTAAATTGCCATCCTGTTGCCAATTGTATTTACTAAAGTCACCAGTTTCCCAGTCTTCGAGAAAAAGACCAATTTTGGGATAGTAAATTCTGTCGACGCTATATCCGGCCGCTGAGGCATTGAAATGCATCTCTGCGATCACGGCATTTGGCGCGTTATTGGCAACCGTTACCTGATAGATTATATTTTGTGACCCAAAAACCCCCAATGTCTCAATGGTTTGAGGGGGCGTATTTACCACAACAAAAGGATTGTAAGCCACCAAATTGCACAATACATCGTGGATGACGCAATGTCCGTTATTTGCCATCTTAACCACCATATCGACCGTTTCGCCCGGATCGAGACGCCCGTTGTTGTTGCCTCCCTGCGAATCATCGATGGTTAAAGTAGTAGGGTTGATATTGGGTGCGTTTAC
>Ga0100377_1001189_pt1 | contig 22563 bp, 17 predicted proteins | sample CryGeymeta201501_FD_83664 | JGI IMG/M metagenome (GOLD analysis project Ga0100377, IMG submission 83664) | Groundwater microbial communities from Crystal Geyser aquifers in Utah, USA - Crystal Geyser metaG 2015-01 | ecosystem: Environmental > Aquatic > Deep subsurface > Groundwater | place: USA...
GAAAACTCCTGTTCCTGAAGCCATTGCTGGAGACCATATTCCCCCAACATTTGGTGAACCTCCCAACTGGTTAAATAAATCAGTTGATGGGTCTGTTGTACAAAGTGATATTGCTCCATTTGTACCTGTATTTGGTAATGGATTTACCACTATGGTCATGGTATCACTACAAGCTGGCAACGTGTAAGTAATCACAAAACTTCCTGTTCCAGCAGTAGCAGGGTTAAAAGTTCCATTGGTTGAGTTGGTAATTCCTGTTCCAGTCCATGTACCACCAGTTTGGGCGGCAGTTAGATTACTAGCTGCAGTATTTGTGCAAAAAGGACCAGCTTGGGTTATTGTTGCATCGCAACCGCTGCACGGAGGTAATGTTCCAATGTTGTAAATTATTAAATTATTACCAAATCCATCTGTTACTTGAACGGTATCTGCACCAACTGGAGGAGTAATAGTTATTCCTGAGCCAAAATTTGACCAACCTGCAGGGGTGTTACATGAATCAAGAGGAATTGGAAATGGGTTGAAACAACTTCCTAAAGTCCAAGTACCTCCACAAGCTGTACATTGAGCAGAAGTAGTAATTGGAGTTGAAGCTGCAGGCACCCATTCATTCCAAGTGTAAGGTCCATTACCTCCAGTAACGGTTAAATCTCCATTAGTTTCTACACAAACAGATAATGCAGAACAATTAATAACTTGAATTGTAATAGTGTCAGCACCACAAGATAAAGTGTAAATTATATCATAAGCCCCTATTCCGGCAACGGATGGATCAAAAACTCCTGTTGAGGTATTTAAGCCAGCTGTAACTGGAACAGAACTCCATATTCCTCCAGATGCAGTTGGTATTAATGTAACTGGAGGATTAGTTTCACATTGAGGTGCAACAGGTGTTACACTAGAAAAACAACATGATCCTGCTTCTACACTTACATCATCTATATAGTAATAAGCAAAACAACCTCCAGCTGCTATATTACACGCCGTACCTGTACTACCTGTAGTAGTGGAAGATGGATTATGAAAGTTACCGATAGTAATAAAACTTTCGCCACCTACAGCAGTATAATTTTGTTGAAAAGCAACCCAATTTGTAGTATCATTTAATGGTGTACCAGTCTGCTCTACCTGAGGTGTAAAAGGTAAAGCATTACTTTGAAGTAAATTAATTTGAGTATTTGATAAGTAAACACCAATTTCTTCTACATAGTAGGGAGATACATCCGCTAGACTCCAGTAGAATTCAATACAATATTGAGTGCCAGCAACTAAAGGAGATGTTAGTTGAACTTGCAAATATTCTCTCCAATCGTCAGGAAATGCAGGAATCGTATTGTCTGCACTTATTATACCTGCATAACCAAAACCAGTCCTGGCGTTTTGATACCCCTGTATATTTGAAGGCACATCCATTGAAGGAACCATTGGTATTGGGACAGCACATACATTATAATAATCAGGTGTAGCAGTATCAGGCGTACTCCATGGTGGAACATCGGTACCAAAGGTGCTAGGACCTTGTGGACAATTGATATAAGTCTCAAAACTTGGGTTAGGTACTAAGTTTTGTGCAACAATAACTTGAGGAGTTATTAAAATAAATAATAGAAATACTAATTTTTTCATCGTTTATCAAATTAAAATCCCACTAAAAGTAAGTCCTAGAACGGTAATTACCAACTAAAATAAAATTATTATTTAGTATTCTAAAATTTGTTAAAAATTTAAAAATTAACAAGATGAACTTTAAAAGTTAAAAAATATATTAATGAACTATTGTGGTGTTGCAATATTTGTTTTACTCTGTTGAAAAGATTGAATTAGCTAACTACCACGTTCATTTTAATAATTCAATAAAAATCGTTGAAGTATTAAAAAAATAGATAAATTTAGCTTTCTAAACAAAAAAAATGAAAAGCAAAGAATTATTGTTTGAATTAATTCATTCGTTAACCAAATCGGAGAAACGATACTTTACTATTTTTACTTCTATTCATAAGGAGAGCAATAATTATGTAAAGTTGTTTAATGCCATTCATACTCAAAAAGAATATGATGAAATCGCTTTGTTAAAACATTTTAAAAATGAAGATTTTGTTCGCCAATTTTCTGTAGCTAAGAATTACTTAATGAATTTAATTTTAAAAAGTTTAAGTAATCACCATCAAAAAGCTAAAAAGAGTATTGAACTCAACGAATACCTTACCGAAATTGAAGTTTTATTTTGGAAAGGACTTTATAAATTGTGTCATAAAAAAATTACTCAAGCCAAAAAAATTGCTGAAAAATACGATTTGACTCATTATTTGCTTTTAATTAATTACTGGGAAAGAAGAAATGAAGATTATGTGTCTAAAACCATGTTAAATGAAGATGTGGTGAAAGAAACTCACCTTTATTTAGACAGATACAACCAGCAAATGCAGATGAATTTTTTGATTAAAAAAATGGAGAAAATAACCAAATCATCTATTAAAAGCACAGAACAAACGGTGAAGCCAGTACAAGAAATTTTTAATCATGAATTAATGAAACTGGATGAAAAAGACATTAGAAATTTTTATACCAAAGTTGATTATTTGTTTTTAAAAGGGATAGGTAATGCGATTCTTAGAGATGAGAAAAAAGAGTTCTATTATAAAAAAAGATTGCTAGAATTTTTAGAACAAAACCCGCATCAAATTAAAGAAAATCCAATACGATACGCTTCCTCATTGAATAATATTTTGTTGTACTATTATTTTCAAGGTTATCCCAAAGAATATCCTTTGTATTTAGAAAAATTAGACCACGTTGAATTAAAATTCGACCACGTAAAAGCTTCTTTTTTTGATACCAAGTTTAATCTGAAACTCGGTTATTATCTTCATCTTAGAGATAGAAAAAAAATTATAGAAACCCTTAATGAAATGGAAGTTTGGTATCACGCAGTAAGTGATAAAAAAAGTATGCAGGCCAAAATGATTTGTGAATTTAATATGGCGTTGGCTTATTTTTTCTTAAAAGACAATAAGCAGTGTTTAAAGTGGGGCAACAGTTGTTTTAAAATGTTCGACATGAAAGCCAAAAAATTTAGACACGATTTGGCAATTTCTTCACTTATTTTACAAACCTTTATTTACATTGATTTAAAACATTTTGAATTGGCACTAAGAAATATAGAATGGATATTTTCTATTGCTGAACTAAATAAGTATGGAGTTGCTGAAATGGCAATTTTTAAGATTTTAAAAGAAATGGCTAAGGAAGAAAAAATTACTGGATTTATTGATGAATTAGCCAAAATTATTAATAAACAAGGTAAGGCGGTTATTAATTTAGATAAGGATGCGATTGTGTATTGGCTAGAAGCAAAAGGGTATTAATTTTTCATCACCAAACGGGCAGTATTTCTGCTTTTTTGTTCTACAATAATTTTTTTATGGAGCGTAACTCTGTCGATGGTTTGTTGGTCGTAATGGCGAATGGTGACCAATTCTAAATTTTCGTTGTACAACACTTTATAATCTTTTCGTAATTCTTCGATTAGTTTTGGAAATTTTTGGTTGTCAAAATCTATACAAACCGAAAAACTGATGGCAGAATTTTGCATTAAATTGATGGTGATGCCCAAATTAGCAAACACGCCAAAAATCTGGCTCAAATTATCTTCCACAATAAACGAGTAATCTATGGCAGCAATAGAAATTAGTGCTTGATTCATTTTAAAAATAAAAGAGGGAATAGCCTCATCCTTTATGGTGTTGTTGTTGATTAACGTTCCTTCTTCGTGAGGCGATACAAACGATTTGATGTAAAGCGGAATGTTTTTATTGTGTAGTGGTTTTATGGTTTTTGGGTGAATAACAGAAGCCCCATAATACGCCAACTCAACTGCTTCGTGGTAAGAAATATTGTCAATTTTTTTGGTATCGTCAAACCATTTTGGGTCGGCATTGAGCATACCTGGAACATCTTTCCAAATGGTTACACTTTCTGCATTGATGCAATACGCCATAATTCCAGCGGTAAAATCAGAACCTTCCCGACCCAAAGTTGTGGTAAAAAGTTCGGAACTGGAACCAATAAATCCTTGTGTAATGAGTATGGTTTGTTCTTTTTTATTAAATAAAGGTTGAATAATTTTTTGAGTTAATTGTTCTGTTAACGTCCAATTTATTTTAGCATTTCGGTAAGTGTTGTCGGTTTGAATAATTGTTCTTACGTCTATCCATTCATTTTTGATGGAAACTTCATTTAAATAAGCACTTACAATTTTGGTGGAAAGTAATTCTCCGACAGCTACAATTTGGTCATATACATAATCGTATTCTCGAGTCGGTTCTGTTTCAATTTCCCATTCAATTTCAATAAAAGTATTGTGAATTTCATTAAAAATAGGGTGTTTTTTGTTCTCAAATAAATCGTTTAAGATGTCGAAATGATATTTCTTAACTTCCTCTAAATAAACAACACATTTTTTATCTCGATTAAAATAAGCTTCCGCCACTTTTTCTAAGGCATTGGTTGTTTTTCCCATAGCAGAAATCACGACTAATAAGTTGTCGTTAGTTAGTTGGATAATGTCACCAACATTTTTTACTGCATTGGCATCTTTTACCGAAGCTCCACCAAATTTATATACCTTAGTCATAAAGTAAAAAGGAGTAAGGAATAAGTTATTAATTTACACATTGCTTCATTATCTAATTATCTAATTGTAATCTTCCCATTAATCCAAGTCGGGTCAAGCACTGCATTAAATTTTTTGTAAAAATTAAGAGCAGGTTCGTTCCAATCTAACACTTGCCAATTTAATAATTTAGCATTCATTTCATGGGCAATTTTAATGGTTTCTTTAAATAACAATTCTCCAACTTTTTGACCTCTAAATGTCTCTTTAACTATAATGTCTTCTAAATACAAACACTTGCCTTTCCAAGTAGAATAACGGATGTAATAAAAAGACATTCCAACAATTTTTGCTTCCACCTCTGCCAAAATTATCCAAAACAAAGGATGCTCACCAAAACCATCTTTTTCTAATTCTTGTAAAGTAATGGTAACTTCATTCGGAGCTTTTTCATAAAGAGCTAACTCCTTCACCAACGCTAATACTTCAGGCAAATCATTTTGGGTAGCTTTTCTTATCAAAACATTCATAAAGCAATAAAATTAACAGCCTAAAGTTCGAATTTAAGAATACTTTTCATGGTATAATTTTCTGGATCAGGCAAATACTTTTTGGCTGCTTCAAAATCGCTAGTTCTCAATGTTTCAAAACTTCTCATCATGCTTTTTGTTTCTTGACTTTGCATGTCAACTAATCGAGGAGCTATAATTCCTTCATCGTTAGAAATTTCTGCCATTGACAATGCTTTGTATTCACCTTGTGGAGTAGAAATAACGATACATCTTGAGTCGCCATTGTCGTAAAGTTCTTTAACTGCATAACCAAGGGTAGTGCAAAACCGAAGGTCGAACGCTATTGGGTCAACACATCTTGTTGCATAACCAATTTCTACTGGGCGGCATTTAATTTTTAAATTCAATTTTTTTAGTTCTACCTCCAACAATTGATTAAAAATATGCGATTTACTCAACAAACCTAATTCGGGGTGTCCATGTTCATCATAAGAGAAAATGATACCTGAATTTTTTATAGTTTCTTCATCAATATGGTGAAAAACTCCTTCGGAAATAATTACTCCTCCAAAATTAATTCCCATTATTTTTCTTTTGACCATCGTTGAAATAATCAATTTCATGATGTTGTCGAATGTAACTTTGGTTTTATAAAACATTTCAGGAATAATAATCATAGGGTAATGACAAGCATTACCAATTCCTAAAGCTAAATGCCCAGCTGTTCTCCCCATGGCAGATACAACAAACCAAGTGTCGTTGGTGCGAGCATCTTCCAAAATTGTTTTAGCAAGTCTAGCACCTTCATCTTTTGCTGTTTGAAAACCAAACGTGAAAATACCAGAAGGTAATGGAAGGTCATTATCAATTGTTTTTGGAACGTGTATGTTTTGAATGTTTACATGGTGTTCTTCTAAAAAAAGACTTATTCGGTTGGCTGTAGAAGCAGTATCATCCCCACCAATGGTAACTAGCAATGTAATGTTTTCTTTTTTAAAAAAACGGTCATTAAACTCTTCGTTTTTTGGTTTATACCTGCTCATTTTTAAATAAGAGCCACCTTTTAAATAGATACGGTCAGCAATTTCGTAGGTTAATTCAATGTAATTGGTTTCCTCTTTAAAAAGTGTGCTATAGCCATGGTTTAAACCAATAACGCGATAACCATCAGATAAAAATCGCTTGGTGATGGTGGCAACTACTGTATTAATTCCGGGAGCAGGACCTCCTGCACAAAGAATAGCAACTGTTTTTATATTTTCCATAATTAACTACTTAAATGATAGGGCATTACACAATGTTTGCTGTTTCATATTTGAAGCGTAAAGATAAAAAATTTATTGAGAAATAGAAGAGTTCTTCGATAAACTCAACCAATAAAAATCAACTAATGTGTACTAATTATCAAAAAGGATTGTAAAAAAATTTAAGGATATTATTTGTAATTTGGCAACCAAAATATGGCTAAAATAAAATCAATATTATTTTTTTTCTTTTTTCTTTTTTCAACTTCCTTTTCTGCCCAAGTTGTTGATGAAGTTGTTCAACTAGATACTATTTTTGAAACCATAAAAGTTATTTATAAGCCCATCAACTCCTCCTCCTATTTTACAAAAAAGTTTGGCGTTTTTGCCGATGACACTTCAAAAATAGCCATCGAGAAAACATTTAATGTTAATGGACAAAATGGAATTTATAAGGTTTATTACCCTTCTGGAAGATTAAAAGTATTTACTGTTTTTGCCAACAATAAAATAAATGGCGAATGGACTTGGTATGATGAAAAAGGAATTATTTTGGTTAAAGGAACATATCAAAATGGGGTGAAACACGGTTATTGGGCTTATAAGAATGTAAGAATTTATGGGCGTTACAAAAAAGGACTCAAACACAAAAGATGGATTAGAAAAGATATCAATGAAAAAAAATATATTTCTCATTATCAAAAAGGAGTTCTCGTAGCTGGAGAAGGTCATGACAGCGATAAAATGCATTTGGGTGTTGTAAAAGACACAACAAAAATTAGTAAAGATACTGTCCAACAAGAAATTAGTCAACCTAATGTCCTTTATGAACAAGCCATCTCTTTTTTAACGAATAACATTGTTTGTAAGAAAGCAATAAAAGCTCACTTTGGTGGAACATTTAAAAAAACACTGGCAATTAAAAAGTACTACAAAAATGATAAATTTCAGTTTGCTATATCCCCTTCTGTTTTATCGTTGGATAACACTATTTTTTACCAACAAAGTAGCACAGGAAAAATGGAGATTGCTATTATCGATTCTATCTTAAAAACTCTTCCCAACAGCTTTGATAAACAGCCCATCAACTTAATAAAAACAGATCAAAGTTTATTTTTGCAATCCACCAAAAAAACTTCGCCCATGGTGGTTTATTTTGGTGAACTTAACGCCAATTTAATGCGAATAGATGTGGTAAAATACAACGAATCGGTTGAGGAAAACAGTTTTTTAGAAAAATATATTACCGCCAACGAAAATCAGAAATTTAGCATTTTGTTGTATTTTGATAAAAATGGTGTTTTAAAAGGAGCTGAATACCAAAAGCCTTAATAATCCATTTCTAAATCATCATAACGAACCAACAATTTATTGGCTCTTTTTCTTACCCATTGGGGTAAAGTTTGGGTTTTCTTATAGTCAACCAATACTTTATAAAGCTTTTTTTTACGATACTTCACCAAGGTGTAACTTCCGTTTAAAAATAAAGGAACACTTATCACTGCAGTTCCCACTCCAATTAATCTGGATGGTGGTATGGCAAATAAAACAATCGAAAGAGGCAATAACGACATTTGGTTATACATCGCATTTTCTTTTTTGCTAAAAAATAAATCAATCACTGCAATAGAAGTATCGTTGACTGCTATTTTTGTAAAATCGGAATACGTTAATTTTCTATAGTTAATTTTCTCCACGCTGGTTGTTTGGCAAAATAAAGCCGAGTTTAAAAAAAGGAATGCGAAAAGTAAAATTGGTTTGTTCATACGTAGCTTTAAAGAACTAAGTTAAAAATAAATAACTTAAAAAGGGTTGATTTTTACCGAAAGATACTATTCAAACCAACTGCATATTTTTATTAGTAACAAAAGTAGGAGTATAAATTAGAAAAAAATAGTAGTAGCTTTAGCAAACAAAGCACTCTTACCTATAAAATACTGTACAAAAGTGTGTGGGCTGTCCACGAAAAGAGCGAACCGTAATTTTTGTAGCTAAGTAGCGGTGGCATTTGCGTAAAACGAAAATTGGGGTTGGTTTTCGTGGTGGGTTTTTGTTTCTTTTTTGCGGTAGAAAAAAGAAAGAAGAAAAACTTTTTAATTTTTTTCTTTCCCCTTGATGAAAAAGAAACAACATAAAGAGTAAAAGTTAATCTTCCGGTTGCATGGTATCGTAATAATCCAACAACTTATTCGCTTTTCGTCGCACCCATTTGGGCAAAGTTTTGGTTTTTTTGTAATCAACTAAAACGGTGTACAATTTTTTGTTGCGGTATTTCAGCAACGTATAACTTCCATGTAAAAATAAGGGTAAACTAACCAACGTAGTTCCTATTCCTATCATTCTTGTTTGTGGAATAGCAGCCAGCACAACCGTAATGGGTAAAAATGACATTTCCCCAAAACCAGCATTGTCTTTTTTATCAAAAAAAATATCAATAATTACCGCAGAAGTGTCGTTGATGGAATAATCACTTACAAAATCGTTGTAAGTTAATTTTCGAGTTTTTACTTTTTCCTCTTTGATGGTTTGACAAAAAGAAGTAAAGTTGATGGTAAAGAAAAGTAAAAGCAGTGCTATTTTATTCATAATAAACGAAGGTATAAATAATAATTGATTCCTTAATGTTTAGAATGAAATTAACAACAGTGTCCGTTTGAGTGTTTTTGTATTGGAAAATTCTCGATTAAGTTTAATAAACTTTCACAAAAATGTATCGAGAACAAATTTTTCTGTTTTCAATACAATCCATCAACTGACGGATTACTCAAACTGACAAAATTTATTGCTAAAAACTAATTTCCTCAATGTGTTATCTTAATTTTACACCTTCATGAAAGCGATTGAGTTGAAAGCAGTTTTTTCTAGCTCAGAAAAAACAAAACAAATTTGCCAACAATTTACTCAAAATGAATTCTCCAACATTCATTTAAAGGGATTGGTGGGTTCTTCCGCATCGTTTATTGCCAACGGAATATTTCAAAACTTACTCCTAAGTCAACTTTTTATTTTAAATGATAAAGAAGAAGCTGCGTACTTTTTAAACGATTTAGAAAAAATTGTAGGAGAGGAAAATGTGTTGTTTTTTCCGAATTCGTACCGAAATGTATATCAACTAGAAGATACCGATAATTCGAATATTTTACATCGTGCTGAGGTGTTGAATGCACTTACCAAAAGAAGTAGTAGTATTTTTATTGTTACTTACCCCGAAGCACTTTCTGAAAAGGTGGTGACCAAAAAAATGTTGGAGAAAAACACCACTAAAGTTAAAGTTGGCGAACAAATTCCGTTAGACTTTTTAAACGAAATTTTAAATGAATATCATTTTGAACGAGAAGATTTTGTGGTTGCTCCCGGTCAGTTTTCTATACGTGGAGGAATTGTTGATGTGTTTTCTTATTCCAACGAAAACCCATACCGAATTGAATTTTTTGGAAACGAAATAGAGTCTATCCGAAGTTTTGACCCAGTTACTCAACTGAGCATCAGAGAGTACAATAAAATTTCCATCCTACCGAATGTACAAACTTCTTTTTTTAAAGAAACTAGAGAATCCTTTTTAGATTTTTTACCCAAAAACACCATCGTTTGGACAAAAAATATGGAGTTAATTATCCACCAAATTGAAAAGGATTTTGAGAAAGCAGCGGCAGTTTACCAGCAACTGGTTAACTCTCCTTTACAACATTTAAAACCTGCCGAATTATACGTAACCCACCAAGAATTCATCTCAGGCATTCATCAAAAAAATTCGATTGAATTTGGTTCACAATTTTTGTTAGAAGCCAATTTGATTGTTCAATACAACCAACGTCCTCAACCCAATTTTAATAAAAATTTTGATTTACTCTTTGAAGATTTACAAGGTAAATTTAAAGGACAATTTACGACCATTCTTTTAGCCGATAGCAGCAAACAAATTGAGCGATTAACCACTATTTTTGAAGATACAGGAAAACAATTTCAAATGCAGCCTATTCTTTTGCCTATCCACGAAGGTTTTGTGGATTTGGATGAGAAATTAGCCTGTTACACCGACCATCAGATTTTTAATCGTTACCAACGCTTTAACTTAAAAAGCAGTTATAAAAAGAAAAATGAAGCCTTAACATTAAAAGAATTAAACAGCTTAAAACCAGGAGATTTTATCACACACATCGACCATGGTGTTGGTCGATACTCAGGTTTAGAGAAAATTGATGTGTTAGGAAAAATGCAAGAAGCCATTCGAATTGTTTACTCCGATAACGATTTGTTGTACGTAAACATTCATTCGTTACACAAAATAAGCAAGTTTGTTGGTCAGGACGGAACAACTCCTAAAATAAACCGATTGGGTTCTGATGTTTGGCAAAAAGCGAAGCAGAAAACAAAAACAAAAATTAAAACCATTGCTTTTGATTTAATTAAACTCTATGCCCAACGAAAAGCAAAAAAAGGCTTTCAGTTTATGCCCGATACTTATTTGCAAAATGAGTTGGAAGCTTCTTTTATTTATGAAGATACTCCCGATCAACTAAAAGCTACGGTGGATGTAAAAAAAGACATGGAAGCACCTCATCCCATGGATAGATTGATTTGTGGAGATGTTGGTTTTGGAAAAACAGAAATTGCTATTCGTGCAGCATTTAAGGCAGTTACAGACAGTAAGCAAGTTGCCGTATTAGTTCCAACAACAATATTGGCATTGCAACATTACAAAACATTTAAAAAAAGGTTAGCAGACTTTCCTTGCACCGTAGATTACATCAATCGATTTAAAACACCAAAGCAACAAAAAGAAACATTGCAACGATTAGCCAAAGGTGAATTAGATATTTTAATTGGAACACACCGAATTGTTGGTAACGATGTAAAGTTTAAAGATTTAGGATTATTAATTATTGATGAAGAACAAAAATTTGGAGTAGGAATTAAAGACAAATTAAAAACCATCAAAATAAATGTGGACACATTAACCTTAACCGCCACTCCAATACCTAGAACATTGCAGTTTTCGTTAATGGCAGCAAGAGATTTATCAAACATCAACACACCACCTCCCAATCGACAACCCATAGCAACCAAATTACAAACTTTTAGCGAAGAGGTAATTCGGGATGCAGTAAGTTACGAAACAGCTCGTGGTGGACAAGTTTTTATTGTCAATAACCGAGTAGAAAATATACAAGAAGTTGCTGGAATGGTGCAACGTCTTTGTCCAGATGTAAGTGTTTTAATAGCACATGGGCAAATGAAAGGGGATGAATTAGAACAAAAAATGATGGCCTTTGTAGATGGCGAATACGATGTTTTAGTAGCTACAACCATTATAGAATCTGGGTTAGATATTCCTAATGCCAATACTATAATAATAAATAATGCCAATCATTTTGGGTTGAGCGATTTACACCAAATGCGAGGTAGAGTTGGACGTTCCAATAAAAAAGCTTTTTGTTATTTGTTGGCTCCACCACTTCACAGTTTAACTCCCGAAGCCAGAAAAAGGTTAACTGCTATTGAACAATTTTCCGATTTAGGAAGTGGTTTTCACATTGCCATGCGAGATTTAGATATTCGTGGTGCAGGAAATTTATTAGGAGCCGAACAAAGTGGTTTTATTTCTGAAATTGGTTTCGACATGTATCAAAAAATATTGCAAGAAGCTATTGATGAATTGAAAGAAACAGAATTTAAAGATTTGTATGCCGAAGAATTAAAAGGTAGAGACTTTGTTCGTGATTGCCAAATAGAAACTGATTTAGAAATTTTAATTCCTGATGATTACATTACCAATATTGGAGAACGGCTAACTATTTACCGAGATATTGACAGCTTAGACAATGAAGAAAATTTAGTTTCGTATGCCAAACAATTGCAAGATCGTTTTGGAGAAATACCTCCACCCACACAAGATTTGCTAAATGCCATTCGTTTGAGATGGATTGCCAAAGAAATTGGGTTAGAAAAATTGGTGTTGAAACAGAAAAAACTAATCGGTTATTTTATTGCCAATCAAGAATCTCCTTATTACCAATCGGCAAAATTTACGCAGGTATTAAAATACATTCAAGAGAACCCTCGTGTTTGCAGAATGAAAGAACGTAATGATAAATTAAGTTTGATTTTCGAAAATGTAACTAAAATAACTCAAGCCATTGATTTACTGTCGCCCATTACAGAAAAACAGATTTTATTAAGCTAATTTTATCTTCCAATTCAATTTTTCCATTGATAATATGAAACCCTTCAAAAGGATCATTTTTATTAAGGTATGGAGCATCTAAATCTGCCATTTTGCATTGAGAAGCAAGCACTGATGCCATAGCAACTCCTAAAGATGATTCGGACATACAGCCGATAAGTTTCATAAAATTGGTGTTGTTTAGAGGGGTAAATTGTAACATTTTTTGTGCTTGAAATAATCCTCCACATTTCATCAATTTTATATTTACTCCCGAATAAGCTTCGTGAAACTGTACTAAATCTTCGAAAAGGCAAATCGATTCATCGGCGATAATGGGTAAGTGCGTACGTTGTTTTAACCAATAATGACCTTCATGATTTTCATCTCCTAATGGTTGTTCTATTAATATACATTGTTGCTTTTCTAAATTTGAAATTAGGAGAATTGCTTCTTCTTTTTTGAAATATCCTTGATTGATATCAATGCAAAAAGGAAGGTTGGTTTTTTTCCGAACGGCTTTTACAAAATCTAAATCATCGGACGAGCCAGTTAATTTGATTTTAAAATGACTAAAATTTTTAACTAATCTCAATTTTTCGGGAAGAAATGGATAATCATTTTTGGTAATCGTGAGTGTAAGTTCTGGTGTTGAAGTTGTTTTTATAAAGAAATCAGTCAACTTTTTACTTTTTGATTCGGCGTGCCAATTTAAAATCGCTGCTTGCAAAGCAGCCGAAGCCGAAGGGTTTTTACTACTAAAAGGAATGTTGTCTGGATTTTCAAAAGGATTGGTAGTGATGAATTGTTCCACATTTTCGTATTGACTTTCCACCCATTTTTTTACCGAATCAAAAGTTTCTTTTCGGTAAGGAGGTAAAGAAGCTTCTCCGTAAGCAACAATTCCCTCCAATTCAATTTTTACAAATGCCAATTGGGTGCCAGTCCGAACACCATGAGCCAAAGCAAAAGGATGAATAAATTCTAGAAAATAGGGATGTACACTTAATTTCATCAAGTAAAATTACAAGAAAATGGCAGATAGTATTCTTTTATTTAAAGTGGGTTCTAAAAATTGATTCGCATCAAAATTTAGAACCCACCTTAATAATGTAATGAAAAGAAATAACTTATTGATACAACGAATATATTTAAAGCCAAGTAATTTTAAAATCGTTTAAACCAGCCCAAAGTTGGAATAGGAAAAGGAATAAAATCATCATGATAATACACTTGAGTTAAACCAATTTGGAAAGCACTTTTATTGTCACCTAATCGAATTCCTGGCATAATAATAAAAACATTATTATTATTCGTTTCTCTAAAACCATAAGAATCAACAATAAAAGAGACTTTTTTTCCTAATCTTGCCATACCAGCAACGGAAAATAAAGCAGATTGAAAAGAATCGTTTTGGTCTTGAACAAAAATTCCACCGCCAGAAAAAGTTAGATTGTATTTTAAGTTTCCAACAGTAATGGCAGCGTAAGGCAACACTCCATTTGCTTCAAAATTAACCCAGCTTAACGAACCACCTAACGCACCAACACCAATATGGAGGTTTTCGGTTATTTTAGCAGAATATTTTGCAGATAATACAATAGGCATTCCCACCCATGTGGTTAGCCCGCCAACGGTAATGTTATCTGTAATAGCAAATTGAACTTCAGGTCCAAATAAATGAATTAGCAAATAATGATTTCCTTTTTTTTGAGTAAATCCGTTCGTTGTAATAAAATAACGGGATGAGAAAAAATCATCTTCAGGAAGTTTTTTACTCAAAATTTCTTCATTATCAATTAATGAAATTGATTTTATTTCATGTTTAGGAATATATAATTTTCCTAAACGAGTGGTATTAATTAATATTTCTCTTCCATCATCTTCTAAAATATCGCCAATAAATTCAGTACCGTCATTTTTTATCACTAAATATGTTTTCTCACGAACATATTCGTCCTTAGCTTGTAAAGTGTCTTGTGCAAAAGAAACACCAATTGGAATGAAAAATAAAAAAATGATAGCCAACCAAAACTTAAAAGGGAGGCATGTAGTTTGTTCTTTTTTCATGGCTAGTATTTTTAAAATTAGTAAGGTATGTAAAATTTAGTAAACCAATTCAAAATCTAATTGTTTTTTAATTAAATCTGCTCGTTTTACTACAATTCTAACTTTATCTCCCATTCGGTACTCTTGCCCTGTTTTTTTTCCTCGAGCACAATAATTTTCGGGGTCAAAAATATAATAATCGCCCAGAATATCTTGTAAACGAATCATCCCTTCGCACATATTTTCTATAATTTCTACATACAAACCCCATTCACTTGCCCCTGTGATAACACCATCAAATTCTTGCCCTATTTTATCCGTTAAAAATTGAACTTGTTTGTATTTAATAGATTTTCGTTCGGCTTCGGTTGCCAACAATTCCATTTTAGAAGAATGTTTACATTTTTCTTCAAATTCGCTGGCGTTGGCGGAGTTGCCTCCATCTAAATAATGCTGTAACAAACGATGCACCATCACATCAGGGTATCTTCTAATTGGAGAAGTAAAATGAGAATAATAGGGAAATGCCAATCCATAATGACCAATATTTTTAGTAGAATAGGATGCTTTTGCCATGGTTCTAATGGTTAATTGCTCAATCATATTCTCTTCATTTTTACCTTTAACATCACTTAATAAATGATTGATGGAATTGGCAATTTCTTTGTCGTTAATTTTGAGTTCGTAACCGAATTTTTTAACGAAATTAGAAAGCATCAATAACTTTTCTTGGTTGGGTTCATCATGAATTCGGTAAACAAATGTTTTGGGTTGTGCATTTTTTGGATGACCAATAAATTCTGCCACCCTTTTGTTTGCCAACAACATAAACTCTTCAATTAACTTATTAGAGTCTTTGCTTTCTTTAAAATATACACCCAAAGGTTTTCCATGTTCATCCAAATCAAACTTTACTTCAATCTTATCAAATGCGATTGAACCCTTTTTAAATCTTGTCATACGCAATTGTTTCGCTAATCGATCTAAAATTTTCATTTCCTCTGCAAAATCACCTTGTTGGGTTTCAATTCGTTCTTGTGCTTCTTCGTAAGTAAATCTTCTATCGGAAAAAATAACGGTTCTTCCAAACCATTCATTGATAACTTCTGAATTATCGTCCAACTCAAAAACTGCCGAAAAACACAGTTTTGTTTCTTGTGGTCGTAACGAACATGCTTGGTTGGATAAAATTTCTGGAAGCATTGGTACAACTCTATCCACTAAATAGATGGAAGTTGCTCTGTTATAAGCTTCTGCTTCTAATAAGGTGTTTTCTCTAACGTAATAAGAAACATCGGCAATGTGAACGCCAATTTCCCAGTTTCCATTGGGTAGTTTTTTGATGGATAAAGCATCATCAAAATCTTTGGCATCTTTGGGGTCTATGGTAAAAGTGGTGGTTGCTCTAAAATCCTTACGTTTTTTTATTTCTTCAACAGAAATAGTTAAGTCTATTTTTTCAGCTTCTTTTTCTACAATTCTTGGAAATTGGTAAGGCAAACCAAATTCTGCAAGAATGGCGTGCATTTCGGTTTCATTTTCGCCAGGTCTTCCTAAGACTTCAATAATTTTACCAAAAGGATTTTTTCTATCTTTAGGCCAATCTGTAATTTTTGCAATGGCTTTATCGCCATCATTTGCTCCTTTTAAATTCTCGTTAGCGATAAAAATATCTACCGACATCTTTGTATCATCAGGTACTAAAAATGAAAATCCTTTTGATTTTTGAATTACCCCAACAAACTCGGTTTTAGCCCGCTCAATTACCTCAACTATTTCTCCCTCTAATTTCTCTCTCAATTTTCCAGAAAAAATATTCACCTTTACTAAATCGCCATGCAAAGCAGTTCCTGTATTTTTTGCATTGATGTAAATGTCCGATTTGGAGTCTTCAACTTTAATGTAAGCAGCTCCTCGAGCAGTCATGTCAACTCGTCCTTCGATAAATGAAGTTGCAGATTTTAGTTGGTATTTTCCGCGTTGCACTTCATACAACTTGCCTTGGTGGACCAGTTCATCTAAAATAATTCCAATTAATTTTTTATTAGCAATATCTTTAAATCCAAACGCATTACTCAGTTGCTTATAATTGAAGGCTGTAGTTGGGTTTTTATCAAAAATGGAAACGATATTATGAAGCAAGTCGTGTTTAAATGAACCCGAATTTCGTTGCTGTTTATTTTTCTTTTTAGTCATGTTAAATTTATATGACTAAAGTAGGAAATTAAATAGAAGTAAACTCCTTCGCTACAAAAATCTATTACTCTTTTATTAACTTGTAGTGGAATTCTTCTTCGTCTTTCATTTTCAGTTGAAGAAAGTAAATCCCTTTAGAAAGATAGGAAATATCAATTTTAGGGGAAAAATTACCTTAATAAATTATTCGTCCGTTGACATCGATAATAGTTACGCTTTCGATAGGGGCATTAAGAGTTGAAATATTGACATAATCACTTGATGGATTTGGATAAACGATTATTTCTTCGGTATTTTTTAAATCACTTATTCCTACTGTACAATTGTATCCTTCATTAATTAATGCTTGATGAATTAGGTTATACCTTTCGGATAAAACAGTTTTTAAGGCAGGCACATCGTTTAACCCAAAAACATCATAATAACCATATTCAGTTCCATTATCAAAATCAGTATTGCTTGCTACTTTCCTATAATCATCGTAAACCGCTTGTTGAATTTGATTTTTCCAGTTATTTATTTTGGTAATCATCAGATTGGTATCACAAACTACATTTTTTAACAAGCACATTGCCTCTAAATAATAATTTTTTTTGGGGTAAAGAATTCATTTTTGAGGCAATACAACCCGAAGAAACAGAAATTGGTATCATCGGATAGGTTGTAACTTCATAACTATTGGTTTGCCATAACCCAAATGAAGCATTAAAATCCCAAGGAGTTACTTGCCATTTCTTCACCAGTGTATCAAAAACATAAATTTGATTACCTTTTAAGCTAATGTATGAATCGAAGTTCATGAGATAAACATTTACAGCTTGATATTTAAAAAAATCGTGAAGATTTAAATAGTTAGAAACAGTATCGATGTATTGTGAATTAGATGTATTATTTGCTTTATTAAGCATATTTATGAAACTTGTCCAAGCTGTGACAGGGTCTCCGTTTGATAATTCATATCTAGGCCAAAGACTGGTTGGTTGTGAGAAATCATATTCGGCTATATCAGTTCCATAATAACACATATCGCCAAAATCTAACGATTCTATTGCATCAGAACTTCTGTTGCCAAATTTTTGTTTATACATTTCATCTTTACCTTCTATAATGGTATAAACGGGATTCGTTTGTGAGCCTAGTGGGGCGGGATTGCCGATTAACACCCCAATACACGTTGTTAATATACACTTTTGTGAAAGCAGTTCTTAAAGAAAACAATCCCATTTCATTACAAATATCGTAGGTAAGTTTTTCTCTCATCAGGGTTGGGTCTTCAAAATTCATGTGTAGCGTAAACTACTTAATTTCATCATAATATTTACCTTGCACATACTTATTGGTTTGAATTTTTATACCATATTTATTGGTAGAGGTATATTCGGAAATGTTTCCTTTTCGCTTAAAACCGATACTGTCAACTACATTTCCATCAAACACCATTTTTAGTCTTTGATAATTTTCAGTAGCTATCCAAAAATTAGTATCTGCATTTTCAAACCTTATTTCATAAAGAAATGAATCGTTAAAGACATTACTTCCTGGTGTTTGTGCGAACGCTTTTGAGGTTAAAACACAACAAACGATTATTAATGCTTTTTCATAATCTTTAATTTTTAATTAATTTCTTATATTTTTTACTGTTATCAAAAAATTCAATTTCAATGAAATACAATCCCTTAATAAACTGCGTCATTTTTATTTCTTGCTTATATTTTTCATTATAAACTAACCTGCCATTGGCATCAAATAGTTTTATTTGTTTAATGGCTTTTTTGATACTCAAATTCTGTATAAAAATGTGGTCTCGGAATGGGGTTGGATAAATTAAAACCTGTTCGTCTATCGCTAAAACAGTAGGAATTGAAACAGGGTTCTTAATAAAAACATTTTTATACAAAGTATCTACAGTTGAACCAGAACCAGCCACAGGCCAAACCACAACAATATTGCCGCCTATTTTGTATCCACTTAAAGTTGTATAATTTTCACTGTAAGAAATAGAAATAGTATCACCTAAACCAAAGTTGGTAACAAAAACACTTCCTACAGTATCAATAGAAACAAGAGCCCCACTAGTATCTACTGCAGCAACTAAATAAATCGTGTCATTTAATACAGTAGTATCAAAATTTTGCACAACAATTGTGTGAGTGTAATTATCATTTAAGTTGATAGTATCGGGCAAAGAGCCGAAATTAATTGCAGTAGTATCTATACCTAAATTCTGTCCTTTGGTTGTTATGCTTAAAACAATAAATAAACCTAATACCATTGGGTTGATAAACTTTTTCATAATCTTAAATTTTAATCACCACTAAATTATATTTTTAACTTCGAATATAATAATTAAATTTGTTTTAATCTTACGTGTTCAAAATGATAAAACTATATGATATTGTCGAATTGCTAAATAAGGAAGAAAGTAGAAATTTAAAAATTTTTTTAACCAGAACCAACGCTCATGATGCCAGAAAAGATGTTGCTCTTTTTAATTACATTAGAAAAAATAAAGAAAATATAGATGAAGATCAACTCTTAGCAAAACTTTACAACAATAGTTTAGATAAAAATTCATTTTACCGACTTAAGAATAGATTATTAAATGAGATTAATAAAAGTTTATTGTTGCTGCATTATAATAAAAATGAATATACAATTGTCATTAATTTGATAAGTTTAGCAAAAATTTTTAATACAAAAGCGGATTACAGAATTGCTTATGGGTATCTAACTCAGGCAGAACAAAAAGCGATTAAAAATGAGTTTTTTGATTTATTAGACCTAATTTATAGTGACCTCATTAAACTCTCCCACGAAAGCGTGGAATTTAATCCCATTAACTACATTGAAAAGCGTAGGCAAAATCATAAAACCCTTCATGTTTTACAAGAAATAGATGATTTGTTGGCAGCGTTGGTACATCGTATTAAAATTTCGCAGAACTATTCAACACATAATTATCAATTTACCGAAGTATTAAAAAAAACAGTAGCTGATTTTATAGATAACGAAGCTGTTAAGAAAAGTCCAACCTTACAATTTAAAATTTACCATTCTATTAGTAGAATTTTACTTCAACAACGAGATTTTGTTTCGCTAGAGGATTATTTAAAACTCACTTATGCTGATTTTATCAATCGTGATTTATTTAATAGGGCCAACCACGACACCAAACTTCAGATGCTTACTTATTTAGTTAATTCTTTATTTAAAAATAATAAAATTGATGAGTCATTAGCAATTACAAAAACACTCTATAAAACAATGGAAGAGTACGAAAAGTTATTGTTTGACAAGTATTTGTTTTATTATTATAATTCACTCGTTATTAACTATCAGGTTTCTGATAAAACAAAAGCAATAGCAGTTTTATTGGAAGCAAAAACAAAAAAAGAAATTCAACAATTACCTTTTTATACCATTTTTGTATATTTAAATTTAGCCGTACTTTATTTTGACACGAAAGATTTTAAAAATGCCAGAAAAAACTTAGCAACACTTAAACTTTCTGATAGTTTTAACGACATGGATGTGGTATTTCGACTAAAAGTAAATATCGTTGAATTACTTACTTTTTATGAATATGGTGATATTGATTTATTTGACTATCAATTAAATTTTATTCGAAAAGAATTTAAAGAGATTTTAGAAAAAGAGGTTTACGAAAGAGAAAAAACATTTATCACTATTGTTGCTAAAATGGAAACACTTACTAAAAAAGAACTGCAACAAAAGGCAGATGAATTTATCCAACTTCCTACAGCATCAGAATCATCCGAAAACGATATTGTTGATTATAACGAATGGCTAAAAAGTAAGTTGTGAGGAGTTGGAAGATTGAAGCCAGAAGACCGAAGCTGGAAGACCGAAGTCGGAAGTAATTTTAACTTCCGACTTCGTCCGTCAGTTGACGGATTCCGCCTTTTTAAAAACTACCTATTTAAAACTAACTTATTTACTTGTAGTGAATTATTGGTTTTAATGTTTAATAAATAAATTCCATTAGAAATGTTAGATGGAGTCCATTGTAATTTATTGTTTCCAGCAGGAAATGTTTCATTAGTAATTAAGCTAATTTGTTTTCCTAATAAATCGGTAACAAATACCTTAACAGTTGCTTGTTGTGTTAAACTTAAGTCTATTGATAAATTATTTGTTACTGGGTTTGGATAGATTTCAAAATCTGAAACCAACTCAACTTCATTTTCTATTCCTGTTGCTGTTGGAGAAATTACATTAATTGTAAATCCGCTTTGTTTCCAAATTACTCCTCCAGAATAAATGGAATCACAAAACGAACTAGTACAAGTGTTAGCAGCATCAGTAATTGTTAAACATAAAAGAAAAGGGCCAGCTGTGCTGTACGTGTAATTTGGATATTGAAGTGTAGAAGTGTTTCCATCACCGAAATCCCAAAAATAGGTTAAGTTAATACCTGTTGAACTATTAACAACAATAACATTACTAGGTTGGGCAGAATCGGGATAAATAACAAATCCAGCATTACAAGAAAGTGGACTTGGATTTCCTGTTACTAAAATAACTACAGAATAATATGACGCACAATTAGAGGAAGAATCTGAAACTGCCAACACTACGACATAAGTAGTATTGGCAGCAAAAGTATGAGTTGGATTTACAGCAGTAGATGTATTTCCATCACCAAAATTCCAATAATAAGATAAACTACCACTTCCTGTTGTGGTATTAGTAAATGAATAATTACCTAATCCATTATCTACAAAAGAAAATCCAGCATTAATGTTACACGAAATTCCTGAGGTAACTGTTATGGCTTGGCATACTGTGTCATAACATCCTGTATTGGTATCAGCAATCCCTAAACAAACCATGTAGTTTCCATTGGTAAAATTGTATGAAAAAGAGTTTCCAGATGCAACATTTGAACCACCAATAAACCAACCCATATTTAATCCACCAGAAGAAGTGGAGGTAAAAGTGTAATTACCATTTCCATTATCTACATAATTAAAAGATGCCGAACAGGAGGTGCCTGATGTAACTGTTATCGTTTGACAAGAAGTATTACTGCATCCTGCAGCAGAATTCAAAATGGTTAAACAAATAGTATGAGTTCCATTATAAAATGTTGGAGAGATGGAAGTTCCATTCCCAGACCATGCTCCATCTATCAACCAAATAAAACTAGTGCCTCCAGAAGAGGTAGAAGTAAATGTATAATTTCCACCCCCATTATCCACATAATTAAATGAAGAAACACAAGGAACACCTGCTGTAACTGTTATGGTTTGACAAGTATTATCCCAACACCCAGCCATAGAATCCTCTATAAATAAACATACATTATGGTTGCCATTGGTAAAAGTATTAGTGAAAATAGTACCTGTTCCTACATAATTATTATCAACCTTCCAGTTAAAATTTAATCCTCCAGATGAGGTTGAAGTAAAGGTGTAATTTCCACTTCCATTATCCACATAATTAAAGGAAGAAGTACATTGAGCATTTGAAATACTTACACCAATAACATTAAATAATGCTATTAGTAATAATTTGTTTAGATTTTTCATGATATTTATTTTTAGTTATAATTATGGTACAAATTTTAACTATTGTTTATTGATATGAAAAATAGATTGCATAAATTCTTACGTACTCAAATTAATATTTTATCAACAATTGAGGTATAATGGACAAAAATTAGGCTATTTTTTAGAAGTTGTGTTCTAATGGACATTTTTTAGGCTCTATTTTCAGCTATATTTTAACAAGAAAAGAAAATTTATTTATTTTGCAGTATCTACA
>Ga0100377_1001192_pt1 | contig 22554 bp, 14 predicted proteins | sample CryGeymeta201501_FD_83664 | JGI IMG/M metagenome (GOLD analysis project Ga0100377, IMG submission 83664) | Groundwater microbial communities from Crystal Geyser aquifers in Utah, USA - Crystal Geyser metaG 2015-01 | ecosystem: Environmental > Aquatic > Deep subsurface > Groundwater | place: USA...
CGGCAGACGTATAGATCACTGGCGCAGGGAGCCGAACGGAGTGAGGCGAGACGGCAGACGTATAGATCACTGGCGCAGGGAGCCGAACGGAGTGAGGCGAGACGGCAGACGTATAGATCACTGACCCATCGCCCTGCCGCTGTCCATCGGGTTCTGAGCTGCCCTCTACTGCAGCCGCACCACCCGATCGCCGAACAGCTGCTCGACCGCGATCACCATCTCGTCGCTCGGGTCCACCCGGAAGCCCTCCCCGAGCTGCATCACCGTCGTGCCGGGCAGCTCGCAGGACTCCACGCGGAGGATCAGCTCGGTGGAGCAGGCGCCCGGAAAGCGACTCAGCAGTCCGTGCAAGGTCTTGATTTGCTTAGGCTTTACCGTGTCGGCCGGGAGCTCGATCCGCACCTTGCGGACCTTCTCCCGACGCGCGTCGGTCAACAGCATCGCACGGGCCAGCCGGAGCTTGTAGCTGAAGTTCTCGCCGTCCCCCTCGCGCTTGACCTCCCCGAACAGGAGCACCGGCTCGTCGGCCTTGATCGCCGGCTCCGCCTCGGCGTAGGCGTCGGTGAAGCACAGCACCTCCACGCCCCCGTACTGATCCTCCACCTCGATGAAGGCCATCCGGCCGCCGCTCTTGCTGATCCGCTCGCGGATCGACGTCACCACCACCGCGACCCCCACCTCCTCACGGAACCGGGCCCTGGCAAACTCCGTCGTCTTGTGCGTCGCGTACACGCCGATCTCGGCCGCGTACCGATCCAGCGGATGCCCGGTCACGTAGAAGCCCACCGCCTCGCGCTCGTTGCTCAGCAGCTCCTTGTCCGTCCACGGCGCCACCTCGGGGTAGAACTCCTCGGTGCTCGCCTGGGTCGGCGCGCTCGCGGCGAACATCCCGAACAGCGTCGCCTGGCCCGCCGTCCGGTCCTTCTGGACCTTCTGGCCGCGATCCATCGCCGTCGGGATGGCCTCCATCATCCGGGCCCGGCTGCGGGCCAGCGCGAAGATCGACATGTCACCGTGGGAGAGCCCGACCGAGTCGAACGCCCCGCTCTTGACCATCGCCTCCAGCACCTTCCGGTTCACCTTCTTCAGGTCGACCCGCTCGCAGAAGTCGTACATCGACTTGAAGTCGCCGCCCTTGACCCGCCGGGCGATCACCTCCTCGATCGCGTTCTCGCCCACCCCCTTGATCGCCCCGAGCCCGAACCGGATCCTGCCCCCGCCCACCGAGAAGTCCAGGTCCGACACGTTGATGTCCGGAGGCAGGACGTCGATCCCGATATCCTTGGCCTCGTTGATGAACTTGACGACCTTATTCGTGTTCTCACGGTCGCACGTCATCAACGCCGCCATGAACTCCACAGGATAGTGCGCCTTGAGGAAGCCCGTCTGGTACGTGATCAGCGCGTACGCCGCGCTGTGCGACTTGTTGAACCCGTAGCCGGCGAAGAACGCCATCAGGTCGAAGATCTCGTTGGCCTTGGCCTCGTCGACCCCCCGCCCCGTGGACCCCGTCACGAAGATCTCGCGCTGGTAGTCCATGTCCTTCTTCTTCTTCTTCCCCATCGCGCGACGCAGCAGGTCCGCGCCGCCCAGCGAGTAGCCCGCCATGCGCTGCGCGATCTTCATGACCTGCTCCTGGTAGACGATCGTCCCGTACGTCTCCTTGAGCGTCTCCTCCAGCCACGGATGCGGGTAGCTGATCTCCTTCTTGCCGTGCTTGCAGGCGATGAAGTCGTCCACCATGCCCGTGCCCAGAGGTCCCGGTCGGTACAGCGCCACCGCCGCCACGATGTCCTCGAACACGTCCGGCTTCAGCTTCATCAACATCTGCTGAAAGCCGCTCGACTCGAGCTGGAACACCCCCGTCGTGTTCCCCTTGCCGATCATCTCGAAGACCTTGCGGTCGGTCATCGGGATCGCCCGGATGAAGAACTCGTCGTCCGCCGCCCGCTTCTTGTTGATCAGCTTGACCGCCGTGTCGATCACCGTCAGCGTCTTGAGCCCGAGGAAGTCGAACTTGACCACCCCCGCCTCCTCCACCTCCGACTTGGCGAACTGCGTCACGAGCTCATCGTTGGCGCCGCGGCAGATCGGCACGTAGTGCCACAGCTCCTCCTCGGCGATCACGACGCCGGCGGCGTGGATCCCCGCCTGGCGGCTCAGGTTCTCCAGCCGAAGCGCGATGTCGAACAAGGTCTTGAGCTTCGGGTCCGCATCACACGCCTGCCCCAGCCGCGGCTCCTTCTCCAGCGCCTGCGTCAGCGTGATCCCCAGCTCGTCCGGGATCATCTTCGCCAGACGATCCGTCTCGGCATACGGCAGCGCCAGCGCGCGACCCACGTCCTTGACCGCCGCCCGCGCCTTGAGCTGGCCGTAGGTGATGATCTGACCGACGTTGTGCTTGCCATACTTCTGCGTGACGTACTCGATCACCTCCCCGCGACGGTTCATGCAAAAATCGATGTCGAAGTCCGGCATCGACACGCGCTCCGGGTTCAAGAAGCGCTCGAACAGGAGGTCGTACGGGATCGGGTCGATGTCCGTGATCATCAGCGCGTACGCCACCAACGACCCCGCGCCCGAGCCACGACCCGGCCCCACCGGCACCCCCATCTGCTTGGCCGCGTTGATGAAGTCCCACACGATCAGGAAGTAACCCGGGAACTTCATCTGCTGGATGATCCCGATCTCCTCGGCCAGACGCGCCCGGTACACCGGCTCGTCGAACGCGATGCTGAAACGCCGCATCTCCGCGAACCGCCGCTCCAGCCCCTCCTCGGCCAGGTGCGCGAAGTACGCGTCCAGGATCGTGTCCGGGTCCTCGCTCGCCACCTCCGCCTTGAACACCTCCGGCACCTTGTAGCGCGGCAGGAACACCTGACCCAGCGGGATCTCCATGTCGATCTGCTCGGCGATTGCCAGCGTGTTCTCGCACGCCTCCGGCACGTCCGCGAACAGCTCCCACATCTCCGCCGCCGGCCGCAGATACAGCGTGTCCAGACCGTGCGACAGCACCACCTCCGGGTCCACGCTCTTACCCAGCTGGATGCACATCAAGATCGCGTGCGCCAGCGCGTCGTCCTTGTTCAGGTAGTGGCAGTCGTTCGTCGCCACCATCGGCAGCTTCATCGCCCGGGCCAGCTCGATCGACGCCTCCCGCGACCGCTGATACTCCGGCAGCGGCGCGTCCATCAGCTCGATGTAGAACCGCTCCCCGAACACCTCCCGATACCGCGCCGCCACACACTGCGCCTCCTCCATCCGACCCCGCAGCAGGTGCTGGTTGATCTCCCCCCCCAGATCACCGCTCAAGCAGATCAACCCCGCCGACCGCTCCGCCAGCAGCTTGAAGTCCACCCGCGGCAAGCCCGTCACCGGATGCCGGCCGTCCAGCCAACCCATCGAGACGATGTAGGTCAGGTTCTTGTACCCCTCCAGGTTCCGCGCCAGCACCGTCACGTGGTTCGTCTTGCGCGACTCGTCCGTCGTCCGGTCCGGACCCTCACACAGGTACAGATCGCACCCGATGATCGACTTGACCCCGAACATCCCGGCGGTCTTCTGGAACTCCACCGCGCCGAACATGTTGCCGTGATCGGTCATCGCGACCGCCGGCATCCCCAGCTCCTGGCACCGCTGCATCAGGTCTTTGATGCGGATGGCCCCATCCAACATGCTGTAGTGCGTGTGTACGTGAAGGTGAACGAACGATCGATCCGTCATGGGTGGCCTCGGCGGCGGGGGCATCGTCTTCCTTGACGCGAGCCTCCCTGGCTCGCGCCCCACTTTGATTGTGTTCAGTATGCCGGACTCGCGCCCGAGGTCAAGAAGCTCGGCTCAGCTCTTCGCCTCAACGCGGCGACTCGGGCCGATGGCCGTTCAGCGAGGCAGCTGGTGACGCCCGGCTGCGCGGAAACACGGATTGCTGATCGCCAGCTTCACGCCACGCCCTGGCGCCTCCTTGCACACGGCGACCAGGTTGCGCACATGCCTCCCGTCCGTCGCCACCAGAATAAACCGCGCGTCCCGAAGGTGCTGGCCTCTGTCGAGTGGCGGCGTGCGCCGTGCACGCTTCATCACCCCACCTCGCCCGCCGGCTCAGGCTCCGGCTCCGCCGAAGGCTCGCGCTCCCACCCGAGCTTCTTCGGATCCCCAAGGAACGGCACGGCGCCGAACCGCCCATGCAGATACCCGTGCTCCCAGTCCCCAGACAGCTCCGTGATCTGCTCCAGGTTGAACTCGGCGAGCGAGTACAGGTGCGTCCCGCCTCCGCCGTCCTTCTCCGTGAACCACACCGCGTCACGCGGAAGCAGCTTCAGGTCGAGGAAGCCCGTGTCGTGCGTCGTGAAGACGAACTGCGCCGCGCCCGCCTCCGGCGCGCTCAGCATCGCCTCCAGCACGAACCGGCTCAGGTTCGGGTGAAGGCTGCGCTCGATCTCGTCCATGCACAGGGTTCGGTGGTCGGCGCCTTCGCCTTTGCCTTCGCCGTAGAGCAAGGAGGCGAGGTAGAGGAGGCGGACGGTGCCGTCGGACTCGTCGGAGAGGCTGAAGCCCTGGTGGGGCGCGGACGGCGAGGTTCCCTCGATGGGACGACTCCCGTGACGAAGCACAAGTCGTGGCACAAGCACCGTCATCGCCAGCGCAATCACATCATCGTCATCAATAAACCCCCTAGAACTGACCATTCGCATGATCGATTTTTCGAGCTCAATGAGTTTTCGATCGAAAATTTCATTTAAATTGTGAACTTCGAACCTGAAACCAATTTGCCCCGCGCCCGTCCCTGCCCTCTCCAACAGCTCGCCAGCGAACGCCCGTGCCTTCGCCCCCTTCAACCGCTCGACCAGCCACTCCTCGGTCCCGATCTCCGCCCCGAAGATCCCCAGCCCCTCCCGAAACCACCGCGTGACCGTGTCCAACACGCCAATCCCACGCCCCTCGGCCTCCGCCAGGAAGAGCTGATTGGCTCGGGTGCCTCGCCCGATCAGCTCGGCGAGCGCATGGTCGCCCTCAGCGAGCCCCGGCCCCACGGTGAACTCATAACCTTCGCCCTCCTCCTTCAGCTCGCGCTCGTACACCAGCTCGTCGGCGGCGTCCTGGCTCCGACGTCGGTGGAGCCACTCCGCCTCGACGCGGCGCGCGGTGAGGACAAAGCCGAAGGACCAGCTCTCACCCTCGAAGGCGAACTCGAACTCGAACTCGAACTGGCTGGGGGCGGTGGCGTGTGCGGCGTCGAGGGCGAACGGCTTGACGCCGATCGCGTCGCGCGCCCCGCGCTCGGAGACGACCACGTCGCGGGCGAAGGCCAGGGCCTTGATCAGGTTGCTCTTGCCAGACGCGTTGGCGCCGTAGACGACCAGGGCGCGCAGCGCTTCGTGGCCGTGGCCGTCGCGCAGCACCATGGGCGCGGCGTGCTCGACGCCGGGCGCAGGGACCGCGCTCAGGACGGCCTTGTCGCGGAAGGACAGGTAGTTTTCGACTGAGAACTGAAGCAGCATCCACGTCTCCTTCGGCCACGCGGCCAACGCTCCAGGCAAAGGCCAGACACGCCCGGCGGCCATGCACCGTCCTTCCGCACGGGGCACTGGCCAGCCGCACACCCGTGCGCCAGCAGCACCCCGTCGACCCACACGATCAGCCCCAGATACTACACGCTCAGCGCGTAGAGCAAACGGCCGTCTCCCGGCCTGCTTCGCTGAAGAGACCGTCCCCACCTCAGGCGAGCAAGAAAACACATTCCATAACAGGACGTTAGCAACCAGAGATCAAGGCACACCTGCAATCTTGCACCACCCCCACCGTTTTGTTAACTTCGTTCGCAGGTCGCGGTGGCTGACACGGTCTGGTGTTCCGTCCAGGAGTCTGCCATCTTCCTTGACGACAGGCTTCGCCCCTTTCGACCCGTTGGGTCGTTCACGCCCTGAGCTATTTTCCTGACGCTCACCCACGTTGCACCTTCATGTGATGGAGTAGAAACCCATGAACCGCCGCCTGAAGCTCCTTGTCTCCATGATCGCCACCCTCGCCCTCGCCGGCGTCATCGGATGTGGCGACGACACGCCCAGCAGCTCCCCCAGCAACAACGGCAACAACGGCAACAACGCCACCAACAACGGTGGCAACAACGCCACCAACAACGGCAACAACGGCAACAACAGCAACAACGGCAACAACGCCACCAACAACGGCGGCAACAACGCCACCAATAACGGCACCAATAACGCCACCAATAACGGCACCAACAACGCCAATAACGGCAACAACGGCGGTGAGCCCGGCACCCCCGCCGACTACGACTACTCCGCGCAGGCCTCCTTCGTCGACTCCATCCTCCTCGAGACGGACCCGACCATCGGCGACGACGTCGACGGCGACGGCGACAACGACAACGCCCTCGGCTCCCTCCTCGGCCAGCTCTCCGGCTTCCTCGGCGACACCGACATCAACGCCACGCTCGCCGAGTCCATCGACAGCGGCTCCATCGCCCTCGGCGCCACCTGGCCCGGCTACTCCGACACCTCCACCAACATCGACTTCTTCCAGCTCCAGTACGTCACCGAAGGCGACCGCAGCGAGTTCAAGGCCGATCCGGACTCCTTCCTGCCCGGCAGCAAGACCCCGCGCATCCAGTTCAAGAACGCCGCCATCACCGGCGGTGCCCTCGTCGCCGGCCCCTCCACCTTCGAGCTCTCCTTCCCGCTCAGCGACACCATCACCCTCGACCTGCTGGCCGACTCGGCCCGCCTCAAGGGTGGCCTGTCCAGCGACGCCTCCGGCGTCACCATGGTGGACGGCAGCCTGTCCGGCGCCGTGCCGCTGACCAGCGTCATCGGCGCGCTCAACGCGTACGTCGCCTCCGACACCTGCGCGTGCGTCACCGGTGGCCCCCTCGTCGACCTCTCCCAGGGCGTCGGGCCCCAGGCCTGCAACGCCAACATCGACGCCTCCGCCTGCCCCAGCGGCGACACCTGCGGCACCATCGTCGGCGCCTGCGCCTTCGTGGTCCCGATCCTCGCCGGTCAGGCCGACATCGACCTCGACGGCGACGGCACCAAGGACGCGATCAGCCTCTACATCCACCTCACCGCCACCGGGACCAACATCTCCGGCGCCGGCAACTGATGACGCCGTGAGCGGCCCGACTCGCCGGGCCGCCTCCACGCCTCACTCACCTGACGACCCCCGACCACGCCGGTCCGGGGGTCGTCGCATTTCCAGGCGCAGCCTCGGGGTCAACACGATGCGATGGGCATCGGCCATCTCCGCACAACTCGACCTCGACCGCGCGGTCGACGAGGCCGCCACGCTGCTCGAGCACCAGCTCCGCGGCGAGCGGCCCGAGCTGCTGCTCGCCTTCGTCACCGCCACCCACGCGGCGCGGTACGGCGAGCTGAACCGGCTGCTCACCGACCGCCTCGGCCCCTGCGTCGTCGTCGGCACCTCGGCTGGCGGCGTCATCGGCGACGGCATCGAGCTTGAGGACACGGCGGGACTGGCGCTGTCGGCCGCCGTGCTGCCCGGCGTCGAGCTCACCCCCTTCCACATGATCGGCCCCGAGGCCGCCCTGCTCGACGGCGCCGAGCGGTGGGAGCGGCGCCTCGGCGTCGACGCGCGCGACCTGCGCGCCATCCTCCTGCTGCCCGATCCGTTCACCTGCAACGTCCAGGCGATGCTGCGGCGCCTCGACGCCGCCCTGCCCCACGCCACGATCATCGGTGGCCTCGCCAGCGGCGCGTCGGGGCCCGGCGAGTCGGCGCTGTGGGCGCAGGGAGAGCTCTACAGGGATGGCGTGGTCGGCGTGGCGCTGAGCGGGGTCGTGCGGGTCGACACGCTCGTCGCCCAGGGCTGCCGGCCGGTGGGCGAGCCACTCTTTGTCACCCGGGCCCACCAGAACGTCATCCTCGCCCTCGACGGGCAGCGCCCGGCCGAGGTCGTGCGCGCCATGGTCGACGCCATGAGCGACGCCGACCGACGCCTCGTCCTCCAGGGCCTGTACGTCGGGCTGGTCACCCAGCCCGACCAGACCTCCTACGGTCGGGGCGACTTCCTCATCCGCAACGTGGTCGGCGTCTCTCCCGACACAGGCTCCATCGCCGTCGGCGCGCTCGTCCACCCCCACCAGGTGGTCCAGTTCCACCTCCACGACGCCGACAGCTCGCGCCAGGATCTGCGCGAGCACCTCACACGCTACGCCACCACCCAGGGCGCGACCACGGCCGCAGGCGCGCTCGTCTTCTCCTGCCTCGGCCGGGGCGTCCGCCTGTACGGCGCGCCCAACCACGACAGCGACGCCATCCGGGAGGTGCTCGGCGACATCCCCCTGGCGGGGTTCTTTGGCAATGGGGAGATCGGGCCGGTCGCTGGGAGCCGCACCACCTACCTGCACGGCTTCACCAGCGCCATCGCCCTGTTTCGCGGCAACGGCCCCTGACACAACGACGATCGGACGACGCACCGGGCGGTCCGGCCGCCGCGAGCGCAGCGCCAGAAGCCTACTTCTGGCAGGCCACGATCGCCTCGAGCAGCGCCTTGGCCTGGGCCTTGTTGCCCGACTTCGGAAGGATCGCCGCGATGACGTGGGTCTGATCGGCGGAGATCGCCGTCGCCACGTTCTTGTGCTGGTTCAGGTTCGCCTCGAGCCGGGTGGCGTGGGCGCTGCGGGTGTACGCGTACACACCCACCACCGCCGAATCCCCACCCTTCTTCATATCGTAGACCCAGATCTTGTAATCGTCGGTCTCCTTGCTCTTCGGCTCGCTCGCCGTCCAGCCCGCCGCCGTGATCAGCTGGCCCGTCGCGCCCTTGTCCAGCGTGGCCAGATCCGCGTGCGACTTGCACCCCTTGATCGTCGCCGTCGACGCCCCGCGCGGGCCCATCGACTCGCCCTTGTCCGGCTCGCTGCTCTCGCCCTTGTCCCCGATCCCCTTGATCGTCTTGCCCTTGTCGACCTTGCCCTTGTCGACCTTGCCCTTGTCGACCTTGCCCTTGTTGCCCTTGTCGTCGGCGAGCTTGTCCTCGATCGACTTGCCCGTGGCCGTCTCCTTGTCCGGCGCGTCCTCCACCTTCTTGTCGGTCTTGCCGCCCAGCGTCTTGACCTTCTTGCAGGGCGCGTCCTTGGCGATGCACTCACCGCCGCAGTTCCGCTCGGTCTTCTTGCACTTCTTGGCCTCCGAGATCGGCACGAAAGCCAGCGTGACGGCCATCGCCGCGAGCACACCCATCGTCCACCGCATTGCTCTTCTCCTCGATTCCTGCGTCGCGACCCTGGCGGACCGCGACCGTTTCGGGCGACCTGGCCTCACGTCCGTGACGCGAGCGCCCGTAGCTGGTGCAAAGACGCCATAGACTGACCCCCTCCTGCGCCCGCGTCAAGCACTCCCCGGCCAGCGCGGCCATGACCGCTTTTATAACAGCCCACCGCACAAATGATTTGTCCTCCGCGGCGCGATCGTCTATACGAGACAGTGCCTCCGGTAGGATAGGATGCTTTGGTTCCCTCTCCTGCCGCTCACCACCCCTCCCCGGGTCTCCCGCGGTGTGAAGGGTCGGTGCCTGATGAGAATGCCTGCCGACCCCAGAACGGTTGGCCCCTCCGAGCCCGTCGCTCTCCGGGTCCCCGCGTCAGCACTTTCATTCATTCAGGCCACCGGACCACGGGCGCCGAGGCAACCGTTCCCGTTTCAGTTCGAATCCTCGGATCTCGAACCCCGGTTCATCTGTAATGACATTGCCGACCCGACCGGACCTCTCCCCCCTTGCGCAACCCACCACGTGGCCGCTCGGGCCCCTGGCCGGGTCCAGCGATCTGCCCGATGTGCAGACCGCTCGACACCACAACTTGTAGCCGTGACCCTGGCCGATCCCACCGCACCTCGTGGTCGATCGCCGGACGGCAGCCTGATGAAGGCACATGGAGCACCCTTGACCAAGAAAATGCTGATCAACGCGCAGCGCGCCGAAGAGCTGCGTGTCTCTATCATCGAAGATGGACGCCTCGAGAACTACCAGACCGAGGTCGCCGAATCCGGACTCGTCCGAGGCAACATCTATCGAGGCGTCGTCGCCAACGTCGAGCCCTCGCTCAACGCCGCCTTCATCGACTTCGGCGCCGAGCGCCACGGCTTCCTCGCCGCCCACGACATCGTCGAGCAGGCCTACCACAAGAAGGGCGCCGACGCCGGACGCCCGCGCATCGACCAACTCCTGCAGCGCGGTCGCACCATCCTCGTCCAGGTCACCAAGGACGCCATCGGCACCAAAGGCGCCACGCTCACCACCAACCTCTCGCTCGCCGGACGCTACCTCGTCCTGACCCCCTTCGACCCCTCCCGCGGCGTCTCCCGCAAGGTCGAGGACGACGCCCGCAAGGACGTCCAGGATCGCGTCCGCCAGCTCGAGCTCCCCGACGGCTTCGGCTGCATCGTCCGAACCAACGGCGTCGAGCAGACCCGCGCCTCCCTCAGCCGCGACCTCAACATGCTCCTTCGCCTCTGGGAGCGCATTGAGGCCCAGATCAACAACGGCAACGGCGCACGCCTCCTCTACAACGACCGCGACCTCGTCCTGCAGACCCTGCGCGACTACCTCGACGCCGACATCGACGAGGTCATTATCGACGATGAGAAGGCCCTCCAGAAGGCCAACGGCTACATCCAGGCCGTGATGCCCAAGAGCGTCCTCCAGATCACCCACTACACCCACCGACTCCCCCTGTTCAGCCGCTACAACCTCGAGCCCCAGATCGACGCCATCTACAAGCGCGCCGTCAAGCTCCCCTCCGGCGGCTCCATCGTCCTCGACCCCACCGAGGCCCTCACCTCCATCGACGTCAACAGCGGCCGCTCCACCGCCGCACGCTCCCAGGAGGAGACCGCCTACAACACCAACATGGAGGCAGCCAGGGAGGTCGCCCGCCAGCTCCGCCTGCGCGACATCGGCGGCCTCGTCGTGGTCGACTTCATCGACATGCGCTCGCGGCGCTACCAGCGCGACGTCGAGCGCTGCCTCCGCGACGCCATGCGCATGGACAAGGCCCGCTCCCGCGTCGGACGCATCAGCCCCAACGGCCTCCTCGAGATCAATCGACAGCGCATCAAGCAGGCCCTCCAGCTCCAGACCCATCGCTCCTGCCCGACCTGCAACGGCGTCGGACGCATCGCCAGCCACGAGTTCGTCGGCCTGAGCCTCCTGCGCCGCATCGAGGCTCGCGCCGCCATCGGCGGACTCCAGAAGGTCGTCATCAGCCTCCACCCCGAGCTCGCCGACGCCATCCAGAACTTCCGCCGCCGCGAGCTCCTCGAGCTTGAGGACGAGTTCGGCCTCACCATCGAGGTCGTCGCCTCCAACAAGCTCCACCGCGCCGACGAGGACCTCCAGTGGACCCTCGGTGAGCCCCTCCGCCCACCGCGACCCGCGCTGCCCTCCCCCGACATCGCCGCGCCCACCCGCGCCAAACAGACCCGCGCCGACATCGCCCCCGCCCCCCACGCCGCCGACCCCGACGTCGACGACGACGAGGACGAGGATGACGACGAGGCCCGCGGCGGACGCAACCGCCGCCGACGCCGCGGTGGCCGACGCCGCCGCCGTGGCGGACCCGCTGGCGAGGTCGACGCCTCCCTCGCCGGTGGCGAACGCCACCTCCTCGCCCCCGAGTTTGAGGCCGAGCTCGCCGCCGAGTTCGACGACGATCTCTTCGAGCGCGCCGGTGACTCCCTCGACCGTGACTTCGACGACGACGACGACGACGACACCGAGCCCTCCGACCTCTACGAGGCCGACCGCGACCTCGCCGCCGACAGCGACGACCGCGTCACCCCCCCGCCCGCCCCCGAGCGGCACGCCCGCGCAGACCGCGAGCGCGACCCCGACCAGCGCCCCCCCCGCAGTGACGACGAAGGCCGCTCCGATCGGCGTCGACGCGGCCAACGCCGCACCCGTCGCCCCGAGGACGACATCGACGCCAACGCCGCCCTCGGCATCACCCTCGGCAGCGCCCCCGACGACGACCGCGCCCCGGCTCCCGCACGCGACGACCGGCGTGACCGCGGCGGACGCGGAGGACGCGGCGAGCGCAACGACCGCGGCGAGCGCAGCGAACGTCCCGACCGCAACGCGCGTGGCGAGCGTCCCGAGCGCAACGACCGTGGTGAGCGCAGCGAACGTCCCGACCGCAGCGAGCGTCCCGAGCGCAGCGACCGGCCCGAGCGCAGCGAGCGTCCCGAGCGCAGCGAGCGTTCCGAGCGTAGTGACCGCGGTGAGCGCAGTGATCGCGGTGAGCGCAGCGAGCGTCCCGAGCGCGACCGTGGTGAGCGCGGTGAGCGCAGCGAGCGTCCCGAGCGCGACCGTGGTGAGCGTCCTGAGCGCGACCGCGGCGAGCGCGACCGCAGCGACCGTGGACGCCCCGAGCGCCCCGAGCGCAGTGACCGTGCTGAGCGGCCCGCTGTCGCTGAGGTGGCGCCTGCCGCCCCGAAGGCTGCGATGCCCGCTGCTGCACCAGCGCCGGCGCTCCAGAGTCGCCTGCGTCGCAGCGTCGTCCACAGCGACGCCCTTGATGACGCAAGCGGCCGTCGACGTCGTGGCAGCCGGCTCGGAGCGGTCGTCCGAGCCACGCCCCCGGTGGTTGAGGAGCCGGTCGTCGAGCTCGAGCCCATCGCTCCGGTGATGGCGACCGAGCCCGAGGCCCTCCACATCGAGCCGCCACCCGCCGAGGCACCCGTCGCCGAGGCACCCGTCGCCGAGGCACCCGTCGCCGAGGCACCTGTGATCGACGAGCCGGTCGCCCCGGCGCCCGTCGCCGCAGCCCCCGAGGCCGCTCCGGCCCCGGCTGCACCGGCGAAGCGTCCCGAGCCGCCCCTGGCGGGCGGGAACCGCCTGCGCCGCGCCCGGCCCGTCGAGGAGACGGCCGAAGGGCGACGCCGCAGAGGAGGACGCCTCGTCGCCAGGCCGACCCCTCCCCCGGTTGAGCCCGTGATGAAGGCTTCCGCCCCCGTCGCGACCACCGCCCCGGAGGCGCCTCCGGCCCCCGCGCTGACGACCGTCGAGCCCCCGTTGGCGACGCTGGCCGTCGAGCCCCCCGCGCCGGAGCCCGTCGCCGCGGCGCCCGCGCCTCGCCTCGAGGCTCCCGCCACCCCGGCCGAGCCCGACGAGGACGAGGCCGACGACGCCGCAGGCGTCGGTCGCAACCGCAACCGCCGACAGCGCCGCCGCGGAGGTCGCATGAAGACCTCCGAGGTCGCCGAGGCCGAGGCTGCCGCCGAGCTCGTCGCCGAGTCGGCCCCTGAGCCGCCCCCGACGCCCGAGGTCGAGCTCGCCGCCGAAGCCGAGCCTGCCTCGGATGAGGAGGAGGCCCCCCGAAGCTCGCGCCGCCGTCGCCGCCGTCGTGGCGGTGCCCGTCGCGATGCCGAGGCCGGCGCCAGCTCCGCTGACGACGCTGACGCCGAGCCCGAGCCCGTCGCCGAGCCTGAGCCCGTCGCCGAGCCTGAGCCCGTCGCCGAGCCCGAGCCTGCTCCGTCCTCATCACGCCGTCGCCGAGGCCGGCGCAAGAAGGACGAGACCAGCCCCGAGGCCACCGCGCCGCCCGAGCCCCCGACTCCCCCAGCCCCCGAGACCGCCGAGCCTACCGGTCCTCGCCGAGGCGCCCGACGGCGCCCGGCCGCAGCCAGACCGGCTGCGCCCGAGGCCCCTGCGGCGGTCGAACCCGCGGCCGACAAGCCCGCGCCGCGGCGACAGCGCCGCCGCCCCGCCGCGAACAAGACCGATGGCTCCACCCACGAGGGCTGAGCCTCATCCCATCGATCCCCACGCACGACGGCCTTGACAACAAGGCCGTCGTCGCGTAGGCTCCGCGCCCGTTTCCCAGGGCTCCGGGGCAGCTGTTGCGCCGGTCCCACTGCGCTCCAGGAGCGAGCTGGCCGCAGAGGGCGTCCCTCTACCGCGTGATCCGTTGAGATCACATCCATCTTCGTGGCCGCGCCACGACACCAACCATGAGGTAGACATGTCTCGCTTTACCGGACCCCGCGTCAAAATTCTTCGTCGTCTCGGAGGCGTTGACCTCCCCGGTCTGACCCGCAAGATGCGCTGGGTCCAGAATCGGCCCTTCCCCCCCGGTCAGCACGGCCGCAACCTGCGCATCAAGAAGTCCGACTACCGCATCCGGCTCGAGGAGAAGCAGAAGGTCCGCTTCTACTACGGCATCCGTGAGCGGCAGCTCGTGAACTACATGCGCCGCGCCGCCAAGGCCAAGGGCAACACCGGCGAGCTGCTCCTGCGCTACCTCGAGAGCCGCCTCGACAACACCATCTTCCGTATGGGCCTGGCCCCGACGCTCCCCGCCGCGCGCCAGATGGTCAACCACGGCCACATCGCCGTCAACGGCAAGAAGGTCAACATCGCCTCCTACGAGGTCCACCCGGGCAACGAGATCGCCGTCCGCGACCGTGAGCGCAGCCGCAAGCTCGGCGAGATCTGGTCGGCGGAGCCCTCCCTGAGCGTGCCGCCCTACCTCGAGTTCGACAAGAAGGCCCTCAAGGGCCGCGTCATCGACTGGCCCGGGCGCGAGTACCTGCCCTACGAGCTGGCCGAGCACTTCATCATCGAGTATTACTCCCAGAAGATCTGACCCGCTCGCCTCCTCGGAGGCGCCACGGCTCAGAAGCCGTTCGAAAAATATATGCCTCGTTTCCTCGTATCTTCTGTCCCCAGGTGTGTCTTCTGCTCGGTCATGGGCCTCTGGGCCCACTCCCTCACATCAGACGCCACCTGGAGACAGAATCTACGTCGGATCCATCGGCATCTATTTTCCGAATGGCTTCTCAGTCGAGGCTCGAAGGTCACCCTTCGGGCCTCTCGTCGTTTCGGGCTGCGCTCACACGTGCCCCAGCGCCTCTCTGACGTTCAGCCGCATGGCCGCGCGGGCGGGGATGAGCGAGGCCACCGTGGCGAGCGCCATCGTCCCCGCAGACCACCCCGCCACGGCCCACCATGAGAGCTCCAGCGGAAGCGGGAGCTCGAAGGCGAGCTGGCCGATCACCCGACCCACGATCGCCGCCAGCGGCACCGCCACGACCAGCGCGAAGGGCAGGCTGAGCGCGCTGACGAACCACCCTTCGAGCACCACCATCCGCCGAAGCTGGGACCGGTCGGCCCCGATCGCCTGCAGCACGCCGAACTCGCGGGTGCGCTCCACCACGCTCGTGCTCATGGTCGAGGCCAGGGCGAGCGCCCCCACGACCGCCATCATCAGGGCGAGCGCGAGCAGCGACCGGATCAGCACCACGACGTGCTCGCCCATCGCGTTGTACAGCAGCTCCAGCGGGACGGTCCGGACGACGCGGAGGTCGCGTTCGGCGAGCTCGCGCTGGAGTTGCTGGATCGCCACGCGGGTGGCCTCGGGCGCGCGGTCGGTATCGGTCGCCACGCGCAACACGGCAGGCAAGCGCCCGGTCTGCCGGCTGAAGGCCGCCGCTGACACGTAGGAGGTCGCGGGCGCCGCCACCTCCTCCACCACGCCGACCACGCGCCAGCTCGACGGCCGCCCCTCGACCACCAGCACCACGCGTTCGCCGATCGGGTTCGGCCCGACCCGCGTCGCGGCCAGCTGGTTCAGCACCACCCCGTCGGGCTCGCGGGGCTCGAGCCAACGACCGTCCCGCAGGGCGAAGTCCACGAGCTCGGTGCGATCGGGCACCGCGACCAGCTGGAAGCTGCCGTGCCCGCCGTCGGGGTAGGTCCGGCTCACCGGGAGGCCCGACGCGGAGGCCAGCGTCACCGGAGCCGTCCCCCACACCTCGACGCGCCGGGCACCGCGCAGCCCGTCGAGCCCTTCGGGGGAAGGTGGCGTCGCCAACGCGAGCTCGACGTCGTAGTGACGCGTCTCGTAGACCTGCTCCGTCATCGCGTCCCACGCATCCACGACGCTGACCGCGGTGATGAAGAGCCCGCAGCCAGCAGCCAGCAGCCCCACGGTGAGCAGCAGACGGCGCGGCACCCGCAAGGCGTTGCGGAGCGCCGCCTGCGTCAGACGGTCATCCAGCGCGCCGACCAGCCCCTGGAGGCCGGCCCCCGAGACCCGCGCGCCGTGCTCATCCAACGCCCCCAGCACGCTCGCCCGGCTCGCGCCGACGATCGTCGGCGCCGCGGTCAGCAACGGCAGCGCAACCCCGACGGCCACCTGAGCCCCGATCACCCACCACGGCACCGCATAGCTGACGATGTCGAAGTTCAGGAGCCTCGCGACCGCGTCGGACCCGTGCTGAGCCAGCGCCCACGTCGGGATCGCCGACACCGCGAGCGCGCCGAGCGCGATCAACGTCAGCATCAGCGCGGTCATCCGCGCGATGTCCCCGCGCGTGGCGCCCAGCGTCTTCATCACCGCCACCTCGCGCACCTGCCGCGCCATCATCAGCGACAGGAGCGACGCACACAGCACCGCCGCAAGCACCACCGTCAGCCCCGAGAACAGCGCAAACAGCGAGAGCACCGCCTCCGACGGCGTCTGGTGCGGATGCCGCGCCGGGGGCGGGATCTCGATGTCGTGGATCGCCACGCCCTGCGCGAGCAGCCATCGCGCCGTCACCACGGTCTGCGCCTCGACCGCAGCGGGATCCGATGCGTCCCTGGCCACGAGCACCCGCACCTCGTCGAACACGTCGGGCTCGCCCAGCAGCGCGAGCGTCTCGCGGCTGGCGTAGAAGTAGCCCGCCTGCTCGCTGCTCGCAGGCGCAAGGGCTGGCTCGTGCACCACCCCCGCGATCTGCACCTCCACCACGCGGCCGCGTCCCGTGGTGACCTCGAGGCCGTCCCCCACGGCGGCGCTCAGCACCGTCATCGCGCTGCGCTCGACGAGCACCTCCCCCACGCCCGGCACACGCGCGCCCTCGACGTGTCCCAGGAGCGCCAGCCGCTGGTCATCGAAGTCCTCGATGAAGAAGAACAGCCCCCGTCCCCACTCCTCCCCGCCCGGTCGACGCCACCGCCCCTCCCGCGTCGCGCGACGCTCGGCCCAGGCGACCTCGGGCCGGCCCCGCAGCGCCTCCAGCAGCGGGTCGGGCAATTCTTGCGCGCCGACGTCGAAGGTGGCCGACGCCGGCACCGAGCGGGTGTAGGCCTGGTTCATCTCCCGCTCTACGACCACGCGCATCCGGAGCACCGCTCCCATGCTGGTCAACCCGGCGGACAGCGCCAGGATCATGACCAGCACCCGGCCTCTCATGCTCCACAGATCGCGCAGGACCTTGGTCAGCTGGCGCATCAGACGATCCTCCCATCAGCGATCGTGATCACCCGCGGCGTCTTGACGCCAGCGTCGGGGTCGTGGGTGACCAGCAGCACCGTCTTGCCGGCGGCCGCGAGCCCGGCGAACAGCCCCATGACCTGCGCCGCCGTCTGGCTGTCCAGGTTGCCCGTGGGCTCGTCCGCGACGATGAGCTGCGGGTCGTTGGCCAGCGCCCTGGCGATGGCCACCCGTTGCTGCTGCCCCCCCGAGAGCGTCGCGGGCAGCTTGTCCGCCTGGTCACCCACCCCCACCTCGCCGAGGAGCTCCAGCGCCCGCGCGCGACGCCGCGCCGCTGGCACCTTCTTGACGAAGTCCATGGCCAGCATGACGTTCTCGGCCACGGTGAGCGTGGGCAGCAGCTGAAAGAACTGGAAGACCACCCCCACGTTGGCGCCGCGGAACCGCGCCAGCGCGTCCTGCCCGAGCGCGTGCACAGGCACACCCGCCACGACCACCTCGCCCCGTGTCGGCCGGTCCAACCCGGCGATCAGGTTCAGCAGCGTCGACTTCCCGCTGCCCGATCTGCCGACGACCACCACGAGCTCCCCGGCGTCGATGCCAAGGTCGACGTCCTTGAGCGCAAAGAAGGGTTGGCCGTCCACCGGGAAGGCCTTTTCCACACCAGACAATGAGATCAACATCGCGGTCCTCCTGGACACAGTGTTCTGAAACGAACATGATGTTCAGGAACCGCACGCACAAGCGACACTTCCCGCCGCGTGACCGCTACTGCACACCTCGCCGCAACTGTCCAGGATCCTCCCCCGCATGAGCACCACCGACCGACGCGTTCGACGCACCCATGACGCCCTCAGAGCTGCCCTGCTTGAGCTCATCCTCGAGCACGGCTTCGAGGCCACCACCGTCCTCCAGATCACCGAGCGCGCCAACGTCGGACGCTCCACCTTCTACGCCCACTACGCCGACAAGGAGGATCTGCTCCAGGGCAGCATCGAGGGCCTCCGCGCCTGGCTCGAAGAGCACATGGACGCCGACGCCGACCAGCGCCAGACCGAGGTTCACCCCGCGCTCGCCTTCTGTCTCCCCATGCTTGAGCACGCCGCCGACAGCAAGCCCCTTTTCGCCGCCATGATCGGACGGCGAGGCGGACAGCTCCTGGTGGAGCTCACCCACGACATGTGGGCAGCCCTCGTTCGCGCTCGATGGCCCGGCGCCGATGAGATCGGCGTCCAGGCCATCGCCGGCGCCTTCGGCTCGACCCTCGCGTGGTGGCTCACCTCCGCCCCGCACCTGACCGCTGCAGAGGTCGACGCGCGCTTCCGTGCGCTGTTCGAGCCGATCATCCGGGCGCGCCCATAGCCCGGCCACGATCGACTTCCGCGGACGTCTCGCCTATCCTGTCCTCATGCGCTGGCCCCCTCCCCATCCTCCCGACAGGAGCCCGGCTCATGGCCACTCGCCGTATCGTCATCGCCGGATCGACCGGCTACCTCGGCAGGCACGTGCTCGACGCCTTCGCAGACGCCGGCTGGCACGTCCGCGCGCTCGCTCGCAACCCCGCCTCCCTCGGCGCCCACCGCGAGCGATGCGAGCAGGTCGTCCAGGGCGACGTCACACGACCCTCCACGCTCGAAGGCCTCTGCGACGGCGCTGACGTCGTCTTCTCGTCGGTCGGCATCCGCACCTTCGGTCGTAAACCGTCCTACCTCGACGTCGACCTCGCCGGCAACATGAACCTCGTCGAGGAGGCGAGGCGCGCCGGGGTTCCACACTTCGTGTTCATCTCAGCGGTCAACGCCGACGCCCTCCGACAGGTCGTCGGGGTGGCGGAGGCCCGTGAGCGCATCGTCGATGCCCTGAAGGAGTCCCAGGACACGATGGCCTGGACCGTCCTGCGCCCGTCCGGCTTCTTCAACGACATGTCCGACTACTTTGAGATGGCGCAGCGAGGAACCGCGTGGGTGGTCGGGGAGGGGCTGCGGAGGTTGAACCCGATCCATGGGGCGGACCTCGCTGCGGAGGCCGTCGCCTCCATCGATGACCCGACGCGGCGCAACGTCGCGGTCGCGCTCGGCGGCCCCGACACCTTCAACAACCGTGAGATCGCCGAGCTCGCCTTCGACGTCATCGGAAAGCCATCGCGCCTGCGGGCGCTGCCCATCTGGTTGGTGCGCGCCAGCGCGGCGGTCATCCGCCCCTTCAACGGCAACGCCGGCAGCCTCGTCCGCGCGATCGCCGCGTTCGGTGAGATGGACTTCGTGGGCCAGACCTGCGGCACCCACCACCTGCGCGCCTTCTTCGAGGAGCTGGCCGCGAAGCAGGAATGAGCGTCATCGAGATAAAATTTGTCTTTATGAACAGGATGTTACAAGCCTCGATAGGTCGGCGGCTCAGCCCACCCCGAACGCGCCCTCGAACGGCAGCACCACCGGCTCGGCCCCCGCGCGGCGGATCTCCGTCATGAACCCGGACAGGTCCACGCCAGGCAGGAGGCGCGGCGGCTCGTCGTAGGCCGTGAACAGGTAGTCCCAGTGGCACGCGATCACCACCTTCGGCTTGAGCAGCCCCACGCTCCGGTCCACATAGCCCGGACGGGCGTGCCGGCCAATCGCGCACAGGCACAACACGTCCACCTCCAGACCCTCCAGCTCCTGCTCCGAAAAATCCGCCGAGTCGATGTGCATGATCCGAACGCCGCCGATCTCGACGTACCAGTTCAGCACCTGCCCGTGCCGCAGCTCCCGATTGCGCGGCGGCCAGGACGGCGGACGATCGATGTTCCCCGGGTACGGGACCCGATTGAAGTACACCCGACCGTGCTGCGATGGCAGACCGCAGACCGTCGCGTCGCCGCAAGGGATGCGCTCGCGGCCCCGCGTCGGCCGTAGCTGCCCCTCGGGGAGCCCCGCCGCACGCGCCACATTGCACGCCGACACCGAGCCGATGAACCGCGCCCCGGTCTGACGACAGACCTCCGGCGCGTCCAGCACGTGGTCGTAATGCGCGTGGCCGATCAGCACATCGTCGGCCTGCGGAATGAACCGCTTGATCCGCTCGATGTCCGGACGCAGCCGCCCGAGCGCCGTCGTCAGCAGCGACGGGCGCGTCACGAACGGGTCGATCGCCAGCGTACGCGTGGGGCTCGTCACCACGAAACCCGCCGTCCCGAGGTAGCGGAGCGTCACCGCGGCGTCTGCACGCACAGGCGCGGTGTGGTAGAGTGAGGGCGGGACCGTGTTGAGCAGACGCATGGCTCGACCGATGGCAAGGTGTGATGCTGAGATGAACCGATGGATCTTCGGGGCCACCGTCGTGGCCTGCCTCGTCGCCACCTTCTTGACGACGCCCGCCGAAGGGTGGACCCAGGACCGCGGCTTCGTCAAGCCAGCGGCCGCCGACCGCGCCGCGAGCAAGCGCGTCGCCCTTGTCATCGGCAACGGCCGCTACGCCAGCGCCCCGCTCACCAACCCCACCAACGACGCCCGCGCCGTCGCCGGCGCGCTGCGCAGCCTCGGCTTCCACGTCATCGAGCAACACGACCTCGATCAGCGAGGCATGAAGCGCGCGATCTTCGCCTTCGGCGAGTCCCTCGACGCCGACAGCGTCGGCCTGTTCTACTACGCCGGCCACGGCATGCAGGTCCAGGGGCGCAACTACCTCATCCCCATCGGCGCCGAGCTCCAGGGCGAGGCCGACGCCGAGATCGAGGGCGTCGACGTCGCCGCCGTCATGGCCAGGATGGAGAACGCCCACAACCGCCTCAACATCGTCATCCTCGACGCCTGCCGGAACAACCCGTTTGCGCGCTCCTGGCGCTCCCAGGCCACCGGCCTCGCCATGATGGACGCCCCCAACGGCACCCTCGTCGCCTACGCCACCGCCCCCGGCCGCGTCGCCGCCGACGGCGAGGGCGCCAACGGCGCCTACACCGAGTCGCTGATCCGATACATCCTGACGCCCAGCATGCGCATCGAGGACATCTTCAAGCGCGTGCGCACCGAGGTCCGCGAGAAGACCGGCGGCGCCCAGGTGCCCTGGGAGTCCTCCTCCCTGGAGGGCGACTTCTACTTCGTCGCCCCGGCGAAGCAAACCGGATGCCCCGCCGGGATGCGCGCCGAGGGCGAAGGCTGCGTCGCCATCGTCAACACCAGCTGCCCCGACGGCACCCGCTTCCAGCCGGGTACGGGCTGCGTGCCCGTGTTCGCCGGGGGCGTCGCCATCCCCACCCCACCTCCCGCGCCCCTCGCCGCCGCCCCCACCGCCGACCAGCTGCCGCCCGAGCTGGCCGCGGCCCCCAGCGTGAACCTGATCGACCGCGGCACGCTCGACACCGTCACCCGGCAGGCCTTCAAGGGCATCCCCGTGCCGGTCGGCGCCACCCTGCTCGTCCGCACCACCAACGCCCTCAACCTCCAGTTCACCGGCCTCACCGGCGACCAGCTCGCCCGCTTCTACTGGACCCAGCTCCACCGCTGCAAGGGCTCCATCACCCGCATCCCATCGCCGTGGTGGGCCTTCACCCAGTCCGACCCGAAGTGCGACCTGCGCGCCTTCAGCACCTCCTCCACCGGCAACGTGACCATGGTCTCCCTCAGCCTCGGACCCGACGAGGTCCTCGAGGCCCCGATGAGCGGCGTGTTCGGCGAGTCCCTCCCGCCAAAGACCGAGGCCTACCTGCTGAGCCCCACGACCGCGACCTGGCTCATCCGAAAGCCCGTCCAGGAGGTCATCACCCTCCTCGAGCGACGCTACAAGACCAAGCCCGTCCGCATCGACAAGGCCGTCGCCCTCGGCCACCCCTGGGCCACCGTCACCGCCACCTCCGAGGACTCGGGCTTCTACAGCCTCTCCATCACCCGAAACCCCCTGTCCGATCAGCTCGGCCAGCAGGAGACGACCCTCCTCACCGTCATCCGGCGACAGAACCGTTGAGCCTACCACGGCCGTCGACGACCCCACGCTAATCCGGCGCTCAACGCGCCGTCTCGCGCGTGGGGCTACTGTGGGAGGGCGCCCCCGTTGGGGGCTTGGCCGATCTCGTATCGGGAAGCGACGCCAGCCTCATCGGACACAGGAAAGTTATTTCGTGTCAGGCGCTTGTGTTACGCCGCCAAGTTCGGGAAGGTGACTGTGTACCTCACACGATCCGCCAGTCCGTCCCCACACACGAACCTCCCCCAACCCTCGACACCAGCACGGCCAAGCCCCCGGAGGGGGCGCCCTCCCACTGTAGCCTGTAGTGTTTGGAGTGTGAGATGGTTTTGGAGAGGGGGCGAGGATAAGGGCCTCGCCTCCTCTCCAGTGGCAGGAGCGCC
>Ga0100377_1001193_pt1 | contig 22542 bp, 20 predicted proteins | sample CryGeymeta201501_FD_83664 | JGI IMG/M metagenome (GOLD analysis project Ga0100377, IMG submission 83664) | Groundwater microbial communities from Crystal Geyser aquifers in Utah, USA - Crystal Geyser metaG 2015-01 | ecosystem: Environmental > Aquatic > Deep subsurface > Groundwater | place: USA...
TAGGTTCAAAATTTTTTCTGACAAATATAATATTTTTTGGGAGACATTCCTGATAGTCATTAAGAATTAAGCAAATTAAAGGAAATAGAACTTTCAGCAACAGTAGGTAAAAGCGTTTTATTTATGTTAGGTTCTTTTTATCTAGTTTGGGCTATCTACACAAATTTATTTATATATGAATTTCATATATTAACAGTAATTATTGATTTTTTTGAAGCATTTATTTACCTCGGCTTATGGCTTTGGGCTAAACGGAGACTATTACCAGCAACAATTAGTGGCTTGTTTTTCTATACAACAATGTTTGTAATAGGACTTGTTTCAAATCCATACTCTGGACTTTTAATTGGATTTAAAGGATTATTTTTTATACTATTAGTAATTTCTGTTACTTCTGCAAGAAAATACGAAAAAATGATAAAAGATTTTGGATAATGAAATAGCTAATATAGAAACTATTAAGTGTATAAAATGTAATGCTGACAATTTACCCAATAACAAATATTGTAATAAATGTGGTAAAAAAATTATTATAGATTTATTTGAATTTCAGAAAGATAAAATTTTTGACAATAGCATAAGACTAATCATTATTATTTATTTTATTATGTTATTGGTCTTATTTATTAATCACTATAAGAGCGATAAAGTAGATATTCATCCAATAACTTGGGATATAATTTGGGGTAGTGTTTTTATTGTTTTCACTTCAGTATTTACCTATTTAAATTGGAAAAATATAAAACCGATAGTTTCAATGACGAAACTAAATTTAAAGATATGCTTCGGAGTTGTTGTTATTTCTATCGTTTGGGCTTTTTTTGTTTTTCATTATGTGGATTTAATTCACAGAACATTTAATGTTGCTATTGAAAAAGAAACCATAAAATTTTATGGGTTCACTAGTAATGAATACTTATTCGTTTATTTAATTTTCACCAATGCTCTAGTACCAGGAATAACTGAAGAGCTAATAATGAGGGGTGTTTTATATAATTATCTTAAAAATGTTGTGAATGAAAAATCTGTAATATATGTTACAGCTTTTCTTTTTACAATAACACATTTTAATTTGATTTCTGCGACTTGGATTATATTTAATGGTATTTTTTATGGGTTTTTAAGATATAAAACTAACAATTTATTATATAGTATAATTGGACATACGACCCATAACATTGTGGTTTCTTTTTTAATGATTTATTATTAGTAGAATATCAATTTAACATACTACACAAAAATTAGTTATGTAAAACTAATTCAACTAACTTTATGTTATATTATGATATTGATAATTTCTTCCTAAAACCTACCATCTCCATCTAAGATTCTTCCTAAGCCACCTAAAATACTTCCTTCTCCTTTGCTTTTTCCACCATAGCTTGGTGCAGAAGCAATAATTCTATCTGCTAATCGGCTAAAAGGAAGTGATTGAATCCAAACTTTCCCAATACCAGAAAGTTGTGCAAAGAAAACACCTTCTCCACCAAATAATGTATTTTTAATACCTCCAACAAATTTTATGTCGTAGTTTACCGTTTGTGTGAACCCAACAATACAACCCGTGTCCACTTTTAATATTTCACCAGGAATTAACTCTTTTTCAATGATGGTACCTCCTGCATGCATAAAAGCCATTCCATCGCCTTCTAATTTTTGCATAATAAATCCTTCACCACCAAAAAAGCCTACGCCTAATTTTTTTTGAAACTCTATTCCTATTTGAACACCTTTTGCGGCACACAAGAAAGCTTCTTTCTGACAAATAATTTTGTTGTTGTACTTAGATAAATCTATCGAAATTATTTTTCCTGGATAGGGAGCTGCAAAAGTAGCATGTCGCTTTACTGCTCCTTGATTGGTATAAGTGGTCATAAACAAACTTTCGCCAGTTAACACTCGTTTTCCTGCCGAGAATAATTTGCTAACAAAATCATTATTTTTATCACTTCCATCACCAAAAACGGTTGCCATTTCAATGTTTCCATCCATATACATTAAGCTACCTGCTTCAGCAATAACTGTTTCTTGAGGGTCGAGTTCTATTTCAACGCACTGCATGTCGTCTCCATAAATTTTATAATCTAATTCGTGATTATTCATACTATTTTAGTTTAAAGATTGTAAAAAAATAAAATTAAAAATTGTAATTTTCAAAATCAAAATTAACTTGACAAAAATAGAAAATAAAATGAATTTAATCTCTTGGAATGTAAACGGAATAAGAGCAATTGCTCAAAAAGGTTTTTTTAAATTAATTGAACAAATGAATCCAGATGTGCTTTGTTTGCAAGAAACCAAAGCTCAAGATGACCAAGTGCAAGAAGCTTTAGCGGAATTAAAAGGCTATCATATTTATTCTAATTCTGCCGAAAAGAAAGGCTATTCGGGAACAGCTATTTTGACTAAAAAAAAACCGATAAATGTATTTTTTGATATTAACCAAACAGAACATGATAAAGAAGGACGAGTTACTACTGCTGAGTTTGAAAACTTTTTTTTAGTAACGGTTTATGTACCTAATTCAAAAGCCGATTTATCTCGTTTGGATGATAGGCAGAATTGGGACGCTTGTTTTCTTGCTTTTTTGAAAGGCTTAGAAAGCAAAAAACCGGTGATTGTTTGTGGTGATTTCAATGTTGCTCATAAATCCATTGATTTGGCTCGTCCAAAAGCGAATTACAACAAAAGTGCTGGGTTTATGCAAGAAGAAATTGATGGGATGGATAATTTTATAGAAGCAGGTTTTGTAGATACTTTTCGATATAAATATCCAGAAAAAAGAGATGCCTATTCTTGGTGGAGCTACAGAGGTGGAGCAAGGTTTAAAAACGTGGGCTGGAGAATAGATTATTTTTTAACGAGTAAATCAATACTTGAAAAAATAAAAGAAGTTCGTATTTATCAAGAAATTAATGGTTCTGACCATTGTCCTGTTGGAATTGAGATAGATAATTAAAAAGCATTCTTAATCCACATAATGCTGATTTATCTTAGAACTAAGTTGTCTAAAATAATCTTCACTTAACCATTTTAGATAGTTTTCAGTGCTTTTGCAAATGTTGTAGGAAAAAAGGCGAACACGATATGCAATATCATCTTTTAAAAGACGAGCTAACACACGAGCATCCATAAGGTCTTCACTATTTTCTACACACATATTTTTGTGTTGTTCTATGGATTTATCAAGCACCACTTTTGGTTTTAGTCCTTTTTTCAAGCATTCTTGATATACGGCATCAACATCAAAATGAATGTCTATAGAATTTTTAAATTTTTCTCTTACATCATCGGGCATGGTATATCTAAACTTACGTTCAATTTCTTCATCAGAAAAAATATTACTTAGAAAAAAATCTGGGTTTCTAAAAATTTCATGCCAATCCATTTCTGTATCCCAAGGACCAAAACGAGCTGCATTGTTGCCAAGGTCTAGTACTGTAAATTCTTTTTTGTTGGGTAATACACGGGAACCTCTGCCTATCATTTGATGATAAAGTGTTAACGAGCGGGTAGCTCGATTTAGAATAATGGATTCAACTGTTGGTTCATCAAATCCTGTGGTAAGAATACCTACAGATGTTAAAATTGCATTTGGTGTGTGTTTAAACCAATCTAAAATTTCTCTTCTCTCCTGAGGAGTATTTGTATTATCGAGATGTTTGATGTTGTAACCAATTTTCGTAAAAGTATCGTAAACATTAAGCGAAGTATTTATTCCATTATTAAAAATTAGCGTTTTTTTACCTAAGGATTTTTCTTCATACGCATAAAGTAATTTTTGCAACATGGGATAATCGCTATAAAGTAATTCGGAAGATTTTACAGTATAATCGCCATTGGCTCCAATTTTCAATGCACTTAATCCAACATCATAGCAATAAGTTGTTGCTTTAGCCAAAAAACCTTTTTTGATTAATGAAGAAATCGAATCGCCAACAATCAACTCTTTATAATTTTGAAACATGGGTAAATTAATGTTGGAACTAAGTGGTGTTGCTGTAACTCCCAACACGATGCATTCATTGAAGTTTGGAAATAATTTTCGGAACGAGTTATAATGGGCTTCATCAACAATCACTAAACCAATGTCTTTTAAATCGAGCATATCATCTTTCAAGCGATTATTAAGTGTTTCAACCATAGCAACAAAGCATTGAAAATCATCTTGGTCGGGTAATTCTTTTACTTTGCTATCAATAATTTTGCAATTTACATTAAACTCACCAAGCATTTTTGATGTTTGGTTGCAAAGTTCAATTCTATGCGTTAATACCAATACTTTTTTATTGGAAATGTTGATGTATCGTTTAGCTATTTCAGTAAAAATAACCGTTTTGCCTCCTCCTGTGGGGAGTTGGTAGAGGAGGTTATAGTTGGATGGATTTCTTTCGAGGCAATCGAAAATTTTATTCATTGCCTCTTTTTGATAATCGTATAATTTTTTTCCCGTTGTTCGTTCTAGCTGGTCGGTTTCAATAAATGTCATAAGTCAATAACGGTTGAAAATAGCCTACAAACTTACGCAAAATCATTGGATGATTAGCCTATAAATTGAAGATGAAAGGAAAAATATTGATTTTTAGTTTAATTTTCTGTTACTACTCAGCTGATGTAATTAGAACACAGATAACGCAGATATAGTGGATATACACGGAATTTTTATACTAAAACTTATTTTTTTTCATTTATTTATTTACTAAAACACTCTTAATCAGTATTGTAAGCGTTCTATTGAGTTAAATAGGGCTGAGTAGTAACAATTTTCTTAAATTTTAAACAATTTCATTTACTTTATCCCCAATTTTTTCTTCATTTCAGATGACAATGCATCTTTATGAACCATGAAGTCAATGGTTTTGTATTTCAAGTAAGTTTCAGAAGCATAGAAATACCCACTGGCAAAATTATCCTTGCCCCAAGAGTTTTTAACAATGTAATATTTTGTTCCTTTTTGGTCTTTTACAATGCCTGTAATGTGCATTCCATGGTCATCTTGGGTTTCGTAATTATCAAATGCTTCTTGACGCATTTCTTGTGTAATTTGCTTTTCTTTCACAGGTTCGTCAAACGCATTACTAATTTTTTCAGCACCCGCATCACTAAAGTGTTTGTTGTCTTTTCCTGCAACAGTAATAGTAGCTTCATCTTCAGGAACAATGGCCAAACCATTTTTAAAAGAAAAACCTTTTTCGGAAACATCGCTTCCCCAAGCAACAGAATAACCATTCATTACAGCATCGTTAATTAATTGCTCCATTTCGTTTAATGGCACATTGTAAATATTTTCAGACAACCAGTTGTCAGGTACTTCTAACACAAAAGTTTTATAGAAAGGATGGTGCGTAAATGAGCCAATACTTACATAATCATCCATGTTTAAACCTAAACTTTCGGAATATGATTTAGGTGTATATTTTTTTCCTTGGTATTCAAATTCGTTAGGTATTTTACCAAAATAGGCATCTAATATTCCTTCAATGGCGGTTTTCCATGCTGAAGTAAGTTTTTTTTGAGGATTTTTAACAACTTCATCAACAGCAGCTTTCAGAATTGCATCTAACTCAGCATGGTTGTGTTTTTCCTCACCGTAATTTAAACCTGCATAAACTTGTTCAGGAACAATACCATATTTTTTCACAATAAAAGGAATGTCGTGAAAAGCACCACCAGCTGAAAAATTGGTTGAGCCATGCATTCTAACATACCTAACTGCTTTTTCATAATATGCATTTCTTACAACAAACATCTCAGAAAGCAATACTGGTTTTTTTCCTTTACGGATAATTTCAGATTCTAAAAAGGAGAGGGAAGAAAAAGACCAACAAGTGCCTGTTCTTCCTTGACTTTGAACATCAAGAGCTTCTATATCTTTTACTTTTATGAAATAATAATGTCCATCTTTTTTGTTTTTTAATGTGTCTGTTTGAGCGATTGAAAAACAAGTAAAAAGAACTATTGATAAGATACTTAATGTTATTTTTTTCATGATAAATAGTTTTAATTTATGATAAATTTAAATATTTTTTTTCCAACAACGCTTACGTTTATGTTGAAGGTGTTCGTAATTTTTCCAGTTTTGAATTACTTTTTGGTTTGTTTCAAAAACTCCTGTCGTTTCCATTTCTGTTACACCAAATTTTTCCATCACTTTGTGTAACTCATAAAACAAAACTGCTGTAACTCCTTTTGCTTGATATTTTGGTAAAATCCCTGTTAACATTAAATCAATTACTTTAGGATGGTTTAATGCTCTTTTGAGATAACACCAACCAAAAGGAAAGATGCTTCCATTCGCTTTTTGCAATCCCTCTGAAAGTGATGGAACACCTAATATGAACGCTATTAGTTGTTGTTCTTCATTGAAAACTAATTTAACAAACTCTGGATTTAACAACAATAAATACCTGTTCACATAATAATCAATCATTTGCTTGTCTAACTGAACTACAAAAGGCAACTCATCAAAAGCTTCGTTTAATATTTCAAACAGTTGAACAGAATATGGTTGAAGTTCTGCTGTTTTTTTAAAGCTTTTTACTGTTAAATTACTTCTTTGCATCACTATTTCAGCACCTCTTTTAGCTTTTTCGGGCATTCCTTCTAGAAATAATCTAAATTCTAGCCAATCAATTTCTTTTTCGTAGCCCAAACGAACCATTTGTTCTTTATAATAAGGCAAATGGTATTCTGATGCTGCGGAAGGCAAATGATCAAATCCTTCAACTAACATTCCTTGATGATCGAGATTGGTAAATCCTAAAGGGCCTTGAACAGAAGTCATGCCTTGTTCTGAAAGCCATTTTTCGGCAGTTTCAAATAATTGTCGAACAACTTCATCATCATTAAAAAATTCGGCACGAGTAAATCTACCTACTTTTTCGCCTGTTTTTTTGTTGTATTGCTCATTAATAATTGCTCCAATTCTGCCTACACATTTGTTGTCTTTGTAGGCTACCCAAAATTTAGCTTTACAAAAACGAAATGCTGGATTAAATTCACTTTTCAGTGCTTTAATTTCGTCTTTTTTAATGGGAGGAACCCAAAATTTATTATTCTTGTATATACTAAATTGCACATTAACGAAATCATTAAAATGTTTCTTTTCAACTACTTCTTTAATTTCAATTTTCATCGTTGTTATATATAGTTTTACTTAACAATGTAGCAAACTCCATTGTTGTTATTAATTCATTTTTTTTAGATTGTCTGTTAAAACAAAATAATCTATTAATTTTTCTAACTCTTTTAATCCTTGAGGTCCTTCGTACCTGTCGATTATTTTTTTATATTTTCCATCTAAACTAACGGCTATAATACAAGAGGGGATGTCGGTTATCTCTTTGTCGTATTTATCCTTAAAGTTAAAGAAATCTATACTATTTATGTAATTTTTTAGTTCGTCCATTGCATCGTTAGAAAGCATTGCTTTATATTTTCCTTCTCGCTCTACAAAATCTCTTCCTTCATAAATTACCATGCCTGTTTCGTAAATAGTTATGGTGTATCCTGGACATTTACCCAAACAAGGTGTGCGTTCCATAGAAATAAAAATAGTTTCTTTTGGGGTTTCTGTTGCTGAGTTGGATTTATTTTCTTTAATAGGTTTATTTTGCTTACAAGCATTTAATGTAAAAAGTAGAAGCAGGAGTATAATTGGTTTCATTTTACAGATTAGAGATTAGTCATTAGTCATTAGTCATTAGAGATTCTTTCACTTCATCCCGTCCCGATAACTTTCGCGGGAGCTTTCGGGATTTCGTTCAGAATAACAATAGCAATCAAATCTTCAAATAACTACATTGTTACATTTTCAAATTATTAAATTGTTACATTAATTATTTCTTTTTTCGCTGTTGTTGTAGTTTCTGAGCGTCTTTCATTCTAGCTTCTAATTTTGCTCCAAACCCTGATTTTTTTCTAACTTTAGTTTTGTTTTCTTGAATTTTTGCTAATAATTTATCTTCATTGATAAACCATTTTTTAATTGCAGCTTGTTGTCCAATAGTTATCATATTGGCTATTAAATAGTAATAACTTAACCCTGAGGCATAACTGTTAAAGAAAAATAACATCATTACCGGCATTAAGTACATCATAATTTTCATTTGAGCTGCCATAGCTCCTTCCATACCTGCTCCTGCAGTCATTTGGCTATTCGCTTTGGTATAGAATATCATAGAAATTGCCATTAGTAGTGTGAAAAGACTTACATGAGCTCCATAAAAAGGAATATCAAAAGGAAGTTCAAGAATTGAGTCATAAGAAGATAAATCTTCAGCCCACAAAAAGCTTTTTTGTCTTAAATCAAAAGTGGCAGGAAAAAATCGGAATAAGGCAAATAAGATAGGCATTTGAATTAGCATAGGAATACAGCCCGCTAAAGGATTTACACCTGTTTTTCGATACAGTGCCATTGTTTCTTGCTGTTTTTTCATGGCATCATTCTTATATTTTTCTGTAAGCTCAGTAATTTCTGGTTTTAACACTTTCATTTTTGCACTACTCAAATATGTTTTCCATGTGATTGGAAAAAGTAGCATTTTAATGATAATTGTTAAAAGAAGAATTACAATTCCGACAGACATATTAAAACCCATTAAAAAGTTAAAGACAGGTCTTACAATTAAATGATTCACCCAGCCAAAAATACCCCAACCGTAATCAATGGATTTATCTAATCCTATACCTATTTCTTTTAGGGTTTCTATCTTATTTGGTCCAAAATAGAACTGCATAGCGAATTTTTCGTTGTTTGTATTGGCAAATGGAATTGTTACTCCTGCCCGCATTTGCTTAATATAATTTCGATTAACTTCATCTTTTATTTGTATGGTTTCTACAAAAGAATTAGGACGTTCAAAAGGAATGTCTTTGGCAATAAGTGTACTGTTAAAGTATTGTTGTTTAAACATTACCCAATCAATGGCTGAAATGAGTTCTTCTTTTTTGTAAGAGCCATAACCAATATAATCAACCTCGTCTTTGTTGTATTTATAGTAAGTAGTGCTGGCCATCTCCTGATTTTTGATGGTTTTTTCTTGGCTTGGTGTAAACATTTCCCATTTCAATAGGGGGGCTTCTAATAAAACATTTTCAAATCCTACTATATTAAAATCGAAATCTACTAAATACGAGTTTCCTGCAAGGGCATAGATATATTCTACATAGCTTTTTTTATCATTGGTGTAAAGTCTAAGGGTTATGTTTTTAGCATCTTGCCCCATTACTTCAAAAGAAGAATTTGTGGTTTCAAAAAATAAATTTTCTGTATTTATTATTCTCAAAGAGTTTCCTCCAGTAGAGCCAGGAATGGCTAATTCTATGTTGAAACGAGAGGAGTCTTTATTAAATAAAATTAAAGGCAACGAATCGTAGGTTACAAATTCTTTTAATTCAACGGAAGTAATTCTTCCTCCTTTGTTAGAAATAGTAGCTATTAAATGCTCATTTTCTATTGTAAATGTTTGTTCTTCACCTTGAGCAGCAGAAACAAAAGGGCCAAAGTCTGCCAACAATTGTAAATTTCCTAAAGAATCTTTACTGGAATCAAAAGAATTATTTTCAGTAGCACTATAAGTTGAATCTGCTGAAAGTACGGCACTTTTTTCTTCTATTGTATTGGCAGTTTCAGGAGAGGGAACAGGTTGTTCTGTTTTTTGCTTTTCTAATGCTTCTTTTTGTTTTTTAGCAGCTAATTCTTCAGCTGTTGGTTGAGTTAAATAAGTAAATACTAATAAAATAGCACCTATTAAAACTAAACCTATTATTGAATTTTTATCTAAACCTTTTGCACTCATTTATTTGTTTTTAATGTTTTTATGTAAATTTTACAGGTTATTTTCTTACTTTAAATTATGACTTTTAAAGCTTATTTCAAAAATCCATATTCGTAAACTTTCGGTTCAATTTTACTTGCAAGTTGTTTTAGTTTTTCTCTTAGTTTGCCAATTAATTTCATATAAATTTCATCTTCACTTTTGTTGTTCATTTTTCCTTTGTCGTTTCTGCCTTGAAAGTGTTCTCTTATATCGTACAAAGAAGCATTTACATTACAATTTGGCTGTTGGTGATAATATTTCCAAAGTTCACACCCTGCATCAAAAACAGTTTTAGCTGTATCAGAAAATTTCAAGGGATTTTCGTAATGTGCTTTTGGTTCAAGCAAAATAGAAAAAATATTTGGTGATTCTGCATCAGGTTTTACCTTTCCATTGATAAATTTAAACATAAAATTACTCTCAAACTTTTCTCTTGCATTTACTTCTTGCTCTGAAAATGGTATCCAATAGTTTATACCAATATTACTAGAAATATTATTGGTATTATCAAAAAGAGCGAATGCTAAGCAATTGTTTTGGAATTCAACATCTTTTTCCCATCCATTGTTTGGAAAAAGAAGAACATCCTTATTATTCAACCAAGTTGTTTCAGTGGAATGACGAACAGCAAGATAAATTGACATTTTTATTAAATTAGTACTATCAATTTTAGCAACCATGCCCTTTTTTACATAACTATCTGTTGGTTTATTTGTAAAGAAAGTATTGTTGTTGCTTTGCATACTTGGACCAACAATAACCATATAAGCTAAAGGGGTATTTGTTGACACATAAAATGTAGTACGCCAATCTGCAATAGTCTTATTACTTGAAATATGAAATATTTTTTTTGAGATCTTAATCGGAAGCAATTTATTTTTTTCTATTTCAAACACATCAGCTATTATATCAGTAATATGATTATGAAGCCCTAAATTCCAAATTAAAAATGCAATTGGGAATTTACCTTTAACATTATCAAAAGTATCGGCTGGACAAACAAAACCATCTTTAAATTCAGCAAGAAAAATACTTTTAAATTTCAAAAATTTATTTGATGTAATATATTTGGGAGTACTAAATGCACCTATAATTGAGTCAGGAATTTCTTTATATATTCTAATAAAAAATTGAGCGAAAAGCTCATTTAATGCCTCTGCCCCAACCTCAATTTTATAGTCATTAAAAACCTTAGTGTTTTTTGCAACTTGAGGTACACCACCTTCCCCATATGAAGAAGCCTCTGCATAAGGTGGATTAATAAAAACAACTAATCTTTTCCTTTTTTTAGGGTCGTTAATAATGTCTTGTAGTGGTTTTGGCAATTTGGTAAAATCGTCATTTAAAAAGTCGAACTGAAAAACGTGGTCTTTTAACAAATTAGCACCTTTACCGCTAATTGAATTTTTATTCATCGTATCAATACGTTCGTGCATTACATCAACATCTTGCATATCAAGTGTAGAAGCCCAAATATTGTATTTATTTATAAGTCCAGTCAATAAATTTCCTGTACCTGAGGCACAATCCCAAATATAATATTCGTCTTGCCAGTCTTCGCCTAACACATCTGTTAAATATTTTTGTGAAAGACCCACCCAAATTTGAGGTGTAAAAAAACTTCCTTTTCTTTCTCTTACATCTTGTGGTACAAGTAAATCTCTGCGTTCTACAATGTAATCCCAATAATCTTCTTTTGGAGGTCTGTCATATCTGTTCCAGAATTGAGTATGAGCTTTTTGGTTATCGGTAAATGAGGTTGAACTAAAACTAAATAAACCTGAATCACTAATTTTCCTGTCTAATTCGTAGTGGTCATGTTTTAATAGTACAAATAGTTTTTCTTTTAGTGTATTGTTTTCTAAAGAAATTAAATCAGCAAGGTAAAAATCGCCATCAATAATGCCGCTTTTTTTTGCAAGATTCCAATTTACTGCAATTGTTGGTTTTACCGCTTGTAGCCATTTATTATAGATGACCATGAAATTGTTTTTGTCAATCTTGGTTTTAGTTAAACCGAATTTGCCAACTACAAAGTTATTTTTTATAAACTTTTTGAGTTCCCTATCGTCCTTAAGATAATTAAAAAGTAGTGTTTTTGTATCAATTATTGTTTTTACCTTTTCGTGAATGAGTTTAAACTCTTTTGTATCATAGTTTGAAGATGTTACATTCCAATTAAAATCATTTTGATAAAAAATATCGTGAATTTCGTTATAGGGTATAAAAGCGATTTTTTCACCATCAAACGCACCGAGCATTGGAGGTGGTAAAAACTTATCAAAAGTTCTTGCTTTACCAATGGTAAGTATCAATTGAACAATGGAGTTATAAATATCCGAAGAGCCTTTTTTGGCTTCAGCCCAAAGAAGTGATTCTTGTTCAAATAATTCTTGTTGACTTTGATGCATACAAACACAAAAGTCAACATTGCCAATAATTTTAGTGCAATCGTATATCCAAAAATAGTCTTGTGCTATTTTGTTTTTCAACTCTTCTTCTCTTATGTTTGAATATTTCATTTATTGTCTTTTCCTATGTACTAATTAGTATAGTCAATTTTCAATTCTTAAAGCTTTACCATCCATTTTTTAATTACCTTTTTTATGATACGCACCAGCTGCTTTTATAAATGCTAAAAACAAAGGATGAGGATTTGTTACCGTACTTTTATATTCGGGATGAAATTGAACAGCAACAAACCATGGATGATTTTTCAATTCCATAATTTCAACTAAGTTGTTAGTAGGATTTGTTCCTGTGGCTATCATACCATTTTTCTCAAAATCGTTGAGGTATTTGTTGTTAAATTCATAACGATGACGATGACGTTCACTAATCGTTTCTGTATTGTAAGCTAAATATGCGTTGGAATCTTTTTTAACAACACAAGGATAAGCACCCAAACGCATAGTACCACCTTTGTTGCTTACATTTTTTTGGCTTTCCATCAAATAAATTACAGGATGAGGAGTTTCTAGGTACATTTCTGTAGAGTGAGCATCGGTTAAGCCAAGCACGTTTCTTCCAAACTCAATAACAGCACATTGCATTCCTAAGCAAATACCAAAAAATGGAATCTTATTTTCACGAGCATAGTTTATGGCACTAATTTTACCTTCAATGCCTCGCTCTCCAAAACCTGGAGCTACTAATATTCCATCTAACCCTTGTAATCTTTTTTTTATGTTTTTTTCGTTGATATCTTCTGAATGAATCCAATCAACAATTACTTTTGTATCTAAATGAGCCCCTGCATGAATAAATGATTCCGCAATAGATTTGTACGCATCTTGAAGCTCTGTATATTTTCCAATTAAACCAATTTTTATGGTTTGTTTGGGATTTTTTAGTTTGGTTAAAAACTCTTTCCAAGCAATGAGTTGAGGTTCTTCACCATAGGGTAAATTTAGTTTATCCAACACCACTTTATCTAATTCTTCTTCTAGCATCAACAAAGGCACATCATAAATTGTATCTGCATCCATTGCTTCTATTACTGCTTTTGGTGAGATATTACAAAAAAGAGCTACTTTATCTTTAACTCCTTCAGTTAGTTTATGTTCTGTTCTTAAGGCTAAAATATCGGGTTGAACTCCAGATTCTAATAGTTGTTTTACCGAATGTTGTGTTGGTTTTGTTTTTAATTCTCCAGATGCAGCCAAAAATGGAACAAATGTAAGGTGCAACACAATGCAATCAAAATCGGGTTCCCATTTTAATTGACGCACAGCTTCAATATAGGGAAGGGATTCTATATCACCAACAGTTCCTCCTATTTCGGTAATAACAATGTCATATTCGCCCGTGTTGCCCAATAATTTTATTCTGCGTTTAATTTCATCAGTAATGTGTGGAATAACTTGAACAGTTTTCCCTAAATAAGCACCTTCACGCTCTTGATTAATAACATGTTGATAAATTTTTCCTGTGGTTACGTTGTTTGCTTGTGAAGTAGGTACATTTAAATAGCGTTCATAATGACCTAAGTCTAAGTCTGTTTCAGCTCCATCGTCAGTTACAAAACATTCGCCATGTTCATAAGGATTAAGTGTTCCTGGGTCTATGTTTATGTAGGGGTCTAATTTTTGAATTGTAGTAGAATATCCTCTAGCTTGCAATAGTTTAGCCAATGATGCGGCTATAATTCCCTTTCCTAATGAAGAGGCAACTCCTCCCGTAACAAAAACATATTTGGTAGATGATGACATTTTATAAAGCTAAAAAATTAAAGGGACAAAATTAATAATACCTATAGAATATACAAGGAACTAATTCAGTTAAAAAACTAACAATCATTTTATTTTGTTGATAAAGTAAATTCCTATTAAAATGATAAAAATAGCAATCAATTGAATTAAATGAATTGTTTCTCCATCAAAAACACCCCAACCGATTGCAAAAATTGGAATTAAATAGGTTACTGTTGATGCAAAAACAGCAGAGGTATGTTTAATAATGTTGTTGAATATTATAATAGAAATTACGGTTCCAAAAATTGCTAGAATAGTTATGTAAAAAATGGATAAAGATGCATTTGGGTTTGATGTTGTGATGGTAAAAAAATCGGTTGTAAACAGGTATAAAATGGCAGGAATTCCTATAAATAAAAATGATATAGATGTAATTGCAACAGAGTGAACATCTTGTAAATGTTTTTTGATTGTGTTTACACTTATAGCATAGCAAATGGTTGCTGCAACTATAAAAAACGCATAAGAAAGTTGATTATTTGAGAAATCTATACCATTTGAAGCAACCAAAACAACAGCTCCAATTAACCCTATAATTACGCCCAATGTTTTTTCTTTTTTTATGGTTACTTTAAAAAGTAAAGCCCCTAAAATTAATGTAAAAAATGGAGTGAGTGAATTTAACATTCCAGCTAAAGAACTTGTAAGTTGTGTTTCAGCAATGGTAAATAAAAATGCAGGAATTCCACTTCCAAAAACGCCAACAATAATTAGATGTTTAAAGTTCTTTTTAGGGGTTTTTCGTAAATAATAGATACTAAATGGCAATAAACAGAGGTAAGATATACTAATTCTGAGTGCTGCAACCTCATCATGAGAATAAACTAATAAACCTTTTTTCATTAAAATAAATGAGCTACCCCAAATAAAACCAAGAAGGATTAACATTGCCCATTGTACTATTTTATTGCTTAAATCCATACCTGAAATTTGGCGTGCAATTTCAGTATAAATAGAACAAAATTGATTGAAAAAGGAAAAAAATATTTTAATTGAATTTTATATTTTAATTGGAGCAACTATTTTAGTATATTTACGTCCTATTTCAAACTAAATCTTAATTTAAACTAAATAATATAAACATGAAAAAAATTACAGCACTTACTTTTGGGTTTTTGATAGCCGCTTCAGCTTTTTGTCAATCAGAATTATCGTTAAATGTCTGTGGAAATTCAGATAAAATTGCTTTTTCTAAATTAGAAAACTGTCATTCTATCAATGTTACAGAAGATGGATATAAGGTTTTTGGATTTAAAGTAAGCTATATTTATGGAGATATGTTAACCGAACATAAATTAGAAAATAGTGAATTAACGGATGAAGTAATTAAAGATATTGCTGCCTACAAACCAGAAAAAATTTATATAGAAAATGCAAATGTTATTGATGTTACTGGTGAAGCTCATACAGCAAAACCATTAATTTTAACTATGGAGTATTAATAAAATTAGTACGATAGCATAAAAAAAGCCTTTTGAATTTTTTTTCAAAAGGCTTTTTTATTATAGTGTCTTGTTCTGAAATAAGTTAACTCAAATTAACAAGTTAAAGTTAATCTTCTTCATCATCGTCAAAATCTTCCTCCTCATCAGCAATGTTTTTTAATTTTTCATCATCGTCATCATCATCTGTTTCAATGTCGTCATCATCACCTTTAATGTCGCTATCTAATGCTCCAAATTCATCATCGTCATCATCATCATCGTCATCATCGTCTTCGTCTTCCACCATTTTAATAGTAGATTTTAGTTTGTCTAAGACAACTAAATAAGAATCTTCTTCATTTATTTTATAAATAATTCCTCTTTCAATTTCTCCTTTGTAGGGGAAATCTACCATTTTAACACCTTCTTCCTCCAACATTTCAATAATTTCTTTTTGAATTTTCTTATCGAAAGTGGATAGTTTTTTTATAGATCTTGCCATAGTTATAATTCATAATTTAATGCAACAATATTATTAATATAAATTGATACAAAAATAAAATAAAATTATTTTTTTAATATTTATGTGTATAAGCTAATAATGTGTTTTTCAGGAGAGAAGCTATGGTCATTGGTCCAACACCTCCCGGAACAGGAGAAATGAATGCACATTTCGGAGCAACTTCGTTGAATTTTACATCACCAATCAGCCTAAAACCTGATTTTTTTGATGCATCATCAATACGATGTATGCCAACATCAATTACAGTTGCTCCATCTTTTACCATGTTGGCTGTTACAAATTCTGGTTTTCCTATTGCCACAATTAATATATCAGCTTGTAAAGTAATTTCTTGTAAATTTTTAGTTCTACTATGTGTAAGGGTTACTGTGCAATTTCCTAGATAGGAATTTCTAGCCATTAACACACTCATAGGTGAACCTACAATATGACTTCTGCCAATTACTACACAGTGTTTTCCTTCAGTCGGAATGTTGTAGTGTTTTAGCATTTCTAAAATACCCATAGGAGTAGCTGGTAAAAATGAAGGCAAATCCAATAGCATTTTTCCAAGTGTTTCGGGATGAAATCCATCAACATCTTTCAAAGGAGAGATGGCTTGTGTTATTTTTTGCTCGTTGATATGTTTTGGAAGAGGGAGTTGAACAATAAATCCATCTAAATCAGTATCATTGTTTAACTTTCTTATTTCTTCCAACAATTTTTCTTCGGTGGTATTTTCATCTAACTTAACCAATGTACTTTTAAAACCAACAGCTTCGCAGGCTTTTACTTTTGCATTTACATACGTTTTGCTAGCTCCATCATTGCCAACTAAAACTGCTGCTAAATGTGGCGTTTTCATTCCTTTTGCACTATTTAATTTAACTTGTGCGGCAATTTCTTCTTTAATTTTATTGGAAACTTCTATTCCACTTACTATTGTTGGGTTCATAAAGTTACAGATTACAGATTACAGATTACAAATTTGAGATTGGAAATTGGAAATTAGAAATTACAGATTCCTTCACTTTATTTTATTAAACTTCGTGCCTCAGTTTATAAAATTTCGTTCGGAATGACGTTAACTAACTAACTAACTAACTAACTAACTAACTAACTAACTAACTAACTAACTAACTAACTAACACCTAATTCTCACCTTTTCATATTAGGCATACTTTTCATCAACTGAGCCATCTTATTTTTATCGCCCATCATTTTCATCATTTTGCTGGTTTGTTCAAATTGTTTGATTAGTTTGTTTACTTCCTGAATGTTAGTTCCACTTCCGTTTGCTATTCTTTTTCTTCGGCTTCCATTAATAACCTTTGGTTGAGAGCGTTCTAATGGAGTCATTGATTTTATTATAGCCTCAACACTTTTAAATGCATCATCATCAATATCCAATCCTTTTGTCATTTTACTCATACCAGGCACCATACCTAATAAATCTTTGACATTCCCCATTTTTTTTATTTGACCTATTTGTTCCATAAAGTCATTGAAATCAAATTGGTTTTTAGCTATTTTCTTTTGTAAAGCTCTACTTTTTTCTTCATCATATTGTTCCTGAGCTCTTTCCACAAGGCTTACTACATCTCCCATCCCTAAAATTCTGTCGGCCATTCTTTCTGGATAAAATAATTCCAAGGCATCCATTTTTTCGCCTGTACCTAAAAATTTAATGGGTTTGTTTACTACCGAACGAATTGAAAGTGCTGCTCCACCTCTTGTGTCTCCATCTAGTTTTGTTAAAACAACACCATCGAAATTTAATTTATCATTAAATGCTTTTGCCGTGTTCACAGCATCTTGCCCTGTCATGGAATCAACAACAAATAATATTTCATGGGGTGAAACAGCATCTTTAACTTTCCCAATTTCACTCATCATTTTCTCATCAACAGCCAAACGTCCAGCAGTATCTATAATAACAGTGTTATAGCCTTTTAATTTTGCTTCTGCAATCGCTTTTTTAGCAATGTCAACAGGGCTTTTGTTTTCTTTGTCCGACCAAACGTAAATGCCTATTTGTTCTCCTAAAACATGCAATTGATCTATTGCTGCGGGGCGATATACATCACCAGCAACTAACATTGGGTTTTTTCCTTTTTTTGTTTTTAAATAGTGTGCTAACTTACCAGAAAAAGTAGTTTTACCCGAACCTTGTAGTCCAGCTATTAAAATTACTGTTGGACTTCCTTTAAGGTTAATTTCTTCTTGACCACCACCCATTAATTCTACTAAAGAATCGTGCGTAATTTTCACCATTAATTGATTAGGTGAAAGCGAATTAATTACGTTAGCTCCTAAAGCTTTTTCTTTTACATCATCTGTAAATTGTTTGGCTACCTTATAGCTAACATCGGCATCTAACAATGCTTTTCGAATTTCTTTTACAGTTTCTGCAACATTAATTTCGGTTACTTGCCCCTGTCCTTTAAGTACTTTAAAGGCTCTCTCTAATTTGTCTGATAAACTATTAAACATTGTATATTATTTTTTTATGGTCAAATTTAGTTATTTCTCACAAAGATGCTAAGAAGCAAAGAGTTTAAATTATTTTTTTTATATGTTTTTGCGAGACAATTTTAATACCCCTGAGTGGTAATAATTTTTTTAAAACTCTAAAATTGTTTTTTTGATGATACTTACACAATCCATTAATTGTTCTTCATTCATAACCAAAGGAGGGGCAAATCTAATAATATTTCCATGTGTGGGTTTTGCTAACAAACCATTATCAAGTAGTTTCATACAAATATCCCAAGCGGTTGAGCTATCTTCAGTATCGTTAATTAAAATAGCATTTAACAATCCTTTTCCTCTAACAGCCTTAACTAAAGCTGATTCTTTGACAAGGTTGTTAATTTCGGTTCTAAAAATTTCTCCTAATCGAAAAGCATTTTCAGCTAATTTTTCTTCTTTTATAACTTCTAGTGCAGCAATAGCAACTTTTGCTGCTAATGGATTTCCTCCAAAAGTAGAGCCGTGCTGTCCTGGTTTTATTACTTCCATAATGGTATTGTTAGCCAGAACGGCAGAAACAGGATAAACTCCGCCAGAGAGTGCTTTTCCTAATATTAAAATATCTGGATGTACATTTTCATAATCACAAGCTAATAGTTTCCCAGTTCGGGCAATGCCCGTTTGCACTTCATCAGCAATAAATAATACATTATTGGCTTCACACAAAGCTTTTGCTTTTCTCAAATATCCATCGGAAGGTACAAAAACACCAGCCTCGCCTTGTATGGGTTCAACCAAAAATCCAGCAATGTTTTTTTGATTTATAGCTTCTTCTAATGCAGTTAAATTATCGTACTCAACACTGATAAAACCACTGGTATAAGGACCAAAATTTTTACGTGCATCTGGGTCGTTAGAAAATGAAATAATGGTTGTTGTTCTTCCATGAAAATTATTTTTACACACAATAATCTGAGCTTCATTTTCTGCAATGCCTTTTTTCTCATAGGCCCATTTTCTGCATAATTTTATGGCTGTTTCCACTGCTTCAGCTCCTGTGTTCATAGGCAATACTTTGTCGAAACCAAAATATTCGGTTACAAATTTTTCATAAAGACCTAATGTGTCATTATAAAATGCACGAGAGGTTAATGTCAATTCTTGAGCTTGTTGAATTAATGCGTTAATAATTTTTGGATGACAATGCCCTTGGTTCACAGCCGAATAAGCAGAAAGAAAGTCATAATATCGCTTTCCATCAACATCCCACACATATACTCCTTCTCCTTTAGATAATACCACAGGAAGTGGATGGTAGTTGTGGGCTCCGTAGTTGTTCTCTAATTCAATTGCTTGTTGTGGTGTAAGTTGGGTTTCCATAGTTGTTGTCATATTTTTTTGCAGTTTTATATTAAAAGAACTCAAAGTTACGGATTAGAGTTGCAATAGCAAAATGAAAAGTATGTTTTAGTTTTTTATTTTCTATTTTGGTGCTTCAAGACCTTCAAGGTTTTAAAAACCTTGAAGGTCTATATTAAGAGAATTTTGTCGTACACCCCTGAAAAAGTGAAGATGAAAATCCAAAAGCATATTGAATAATATTAGCACCCATTTTAGAGTTGATTTTAATAAAAATTGTGTTGGGTTTAATTTTCTAATTTAATAGCTGCATTATTGATTTTATTTCTACTAACAATGTTCATTTTAACTCCAATAGAAAATGAAAAATAGGATAATGGCATATTGAATTTCCTTGCTTCTCTAGGTTTGTTCATATTGCGTTTTTCTTCAAAACCACTTCCGTTATCTTCATACATAATAGAAATTTCATTCTCGTATTCTGTATAAATTTCATAAGCTTTTAAAGTTGAAAGAGAGTCTTGTTTATTAATTGTGTAGCTTGTTACTTCTTTAGTAGTTGGAGAAAAATTTAAGTGGGCATAAGTGAACTCACCAAATACAGAAAACAGGTCATTAATCTTGTTGATAATTCCAATTTTGGTAGTTAACCCAATGGAATAATTACCTTTATACTCAGCATCTATAACGGTATTTCCGTTTATAAAATAACTCGAGAATTCAGTATTTTCTTTTACAGTAATACGATTAATAGAAAGACCTGCTGCTAAATAGGGTGTCCAATCTTTTTCTGTTGCTGAGAAAACCAATGTTGGTGTTAAAGACATCACATTAGCCTTTACTGTTGTTACATATGCCTCATCGCCACTGTAATAGTGAACAGTCTCACTAAATGAGGATGGTTTTCCACTTAAATAAGAAAAAGTATATTCTGAACTTACATTTTCACTGTGTTTAAAACCAATGGCAAAACTTCCCATGTATCCTTTCCCTAGAGAGGTTCTCACATTAGAATATTCCTCTACAATAGTATTTGCTGCTGCAGAATAGCGAAGCGAATAATCATAACTTAATGTCTGATCTTTCATTCCGAAACTGTAAGAGGGATTTAATTTAAAATAAACTTTTTGAGCGTAAGATCCTGAAGTTAGTAATGCTAATAATAACAAAAAAGGTAATTTTCTTTTCATCTGTGTGTTTTTATTGTGTTAATGCATATTGAATAATATTCGCCCCCATTTGCAGTGCTTTTAATCTTTTTTCTTCGGAATTGTTATGGATAACGGCATCTTCCCAGCCATCACCTAAATCACATTCATAATCATAAAAACAAACTAATTTTCCTTCGTAAAACAATCCAAAACCTTGTGCTGGTTTGTTGTCATGCTCATGGATTTTTGGTAATCCATTAAAATTATATTTTTGGTGATAAATTGGATGGTTGAAAGGCAATTCTACTAACTCTAATTCAGGAAATACTCTTTTTAATTGAGGTCGGATAAATTTATCTAAGCCATAATTGTCTGAAATATGTAAAAATCCTCCACCAATTAAATAGTTTCTGAGGTTTTGAGCTTCATCGCTAGAAAAAATAATATTTCCATGTCCGGTAAGGTGAACAAAAGGGTAGTTAAAGATTTCTTTACTGCCTATTTCAACAATGGCTTGTTCGGGATTGATGTTGGTTTTTAGATTTTTATTGCAAAAGTTAATTAAATTGGGTAATGATGTTTCTAAGTTGGCATACCAATCGCCACCGCCATTGTATTTTGCTAAGGCTATTTGGTAACTATAATTTTGAGCTTTTCCTCTAAATGAAAAAATAGCTACCAATATGAATAGGATATAAAAACGCATTTTATTCATTGATTATTTTTAAAGCAGCACAAGCATAAACCCCAGCCGTTTCGGTGCGGAGTCTGTTTTTACCTAAACTTATCGGGATAAAATTATGTTTTTTTATGGCAATTTCCACTTCTTCTAAACTAAAATCACCTTCTGGTCCAATTAGAAGGATCACATCTTTTCCTAAAGTATAAAGTTCCTTTAAGTGCTGTTGGTTTTCTTCATAACAGTGAGCTATCAATTTTTGCTCGGCATTACATTGATTCAGAAAGTCTTTTAGTTTAACGGCTTCATTAATTTGAGGTAAAAAAGCCCTGCCCGATTGTTTCATAGCGGCAATAGCGGTTTTTAGCAAACGCTCTTTTTTTACTACTTTTCGCTCGGAATTAGAGCAGATAATTGGCGTAATTTCATTGATGCCTATTTCTGTGGTTTTTTCTATAAACCATTCCAGTCTGTCGTTGTTTTTGGTAGGAGCAATGGCAATATGAATAAGGGGTTGTTCTTCTTCTACTTTTGTGAAATTAATGATGTTTACCGTACATTGCTTGCCAACGGATGTAATTTCACACTGAAAAACGATTCCTTTGCCATTAAGTAGCATAATTTTGTTGCCAATAGCTAATCGTAACACACGTGAAATGTGCTTCGACTCCGCTTCATCTAAGGTAAAAGAAGCTTGCTGCTCATCAATATCAGGACAGTAGAAAAAGTTCAAAGTTTGAAGTTTGAGGTTTGAGGTTTGAGGTTTGAAGTCCTTCCCACACCCTTAATCCCTAAAGGGAGCCAGCCCACAATACAAATAATGGTGGCTCTCCCCTTTAGGGGTTGGGGGTAGCGTGGGAGAAACAAAATGAAAAAATAAA
>Ga0100377_1001204_pt1 | contig 22435 bp, 15 predicted proteins | sample CryGeymeta201501_FD_83664 | JGI IMG/M metagenome (GOLD analysis project Ga0100377, IMG submission 83664) | Groundwater microbial communities from Crystal Geyser aquifers in Utah, USA - Crystal Geyser metaG 2015-01 | ecosystem: Environmental > Aquatic > Deep subsurface > Groundwater | place: USA...
CGTCGCCCTCCGGGCTCCTCGGGGTCGCCCCTGCGGGGCTCCCGAGCATGCTCGTTCTTGGGGTGGACCGGAAGGATCGAGCCGAGAGCCAGGACCACCCCAACCGAGAGCCCCGCAGGGGCGACTCCCACTATAGCCCCTGGCGCCAAGGCCGGCGCAGTGAGCGTAGCGAACTGCGCAGTACGGGCGAGCGCAGCGAGAACGGACGTAGGCCGGAGTTTGTAATGGCGCGCAGCGCCCGAGCCTGGGGTCTTCGATGGTGGTTCTCGACCGCCAGCCTTAGGGATACAAATCAGTCACGCGACGCTATGGTTGATTTCGAGTCGAGCAGGAGGGGCCAGCCGCGGCGATCGGCTTCGGGCGCGCGGTGGTGGCGCGCCTCCCGGATCATCGCGATGAGGCGGTGAAGGCGGTGGAGGCGCTCATCCCGGCGGAGCTGATGGAGGCGTGGCGCAACATGCTCGCCAGCATGAAGCATGAAGCGCCGTGAACGACTCGACCGCTCAGGATGGATCCACCCGGTCGGTCCGCGCGATGCGAACCCTTGGGGGTTGAACCGGTCGGCGAGTGCCTGGTATATCTTCTGGCGTTGTTTCATAGATGCGTACTTCGAGGGCAGAGGTCCTCCAAACACCCAGACACCGGGGTCATCATGAATCTTCGCTTCAACTACGATGAAACAGGGCTGCTCATTCCTCGCCGGATCGACTCGGATGCCGCGCTCCTGGCGTTGACGCAGCTGCTGACCCGCGCGCCGACGGCCAGACCCCATGTGCCGCCGACGCTGCTTGACACCTTCGACCGTCTCGTCGCCGAGGCGGCGCTGTTGAAGGAGCGGCTGCTCGCATGGACGGCGCCAGAGGCACCGGACGACGGCGAGGTGATCGAGCCGACGATGGCGATCCCGGAGGCGCTCGTGGGGTTGGCGGAGGAGGCGGTGCTTCGATCGTCGCGGGGCGTCAACAACCTGTTGGATGTGTGGGTCGCGGCGCTGGCCAATGGGCTGGAGACCTACGCCGTCTTGACGGGCGAGCCGGGGGCGGCGGCCCGGCGGCTGCGGGAGCTGTGGTTCTCCAACGGCCGCACGTTCCTGTCGTTCAACAGCCAGCGGCAGTGGCTCGCCATCCACCAGCGGTGGGGGAATCTCTCGCCTGCGGACAGCGCCACGCTGGAGCGGCTGGGCCTCGCCTCGCACAGGGACACCGTCGTTGCCCTCAACGCCTGGTTCGGGCGCATCCTTCACCTCACCGAGGCCCAGACCGAAGCCGTCCAGCCTCCCGCCACCGACAACCCCATGCCCGAGGCCCTCGACTTTCTGTGCGCTGTCATGCAGTTCGCTGGCCTCGCGTGGCGCGGGAGCTCTGCGGAGGCGGCCGAGCGCCGCCGGCTGCTCTGTGGCCCGTACCTCGACGAGCTCCGCGCGATCAGCGAGCGCGCCTCCCAGGCGGCCCGCAAGCGCGACAAGGCCGCCGACGCGCCAGCGCCCGCTCCGAACTGAGCTCGCCTGCGCTTCGCGGGGGACGCCGCGGCACCTTCAGGGAGGCGCTTCAGCCGCTGAGCACCGAATCGGCTCCCTCGAGGTAGCCCTTCAAGGTGCTCAGCACCTGAAATGGCACCCTCGAGGGAGCGCGCGGAGGTGCTCAGCACCTTGAAGGGCTACCTCGAGGGAGCGCGCAGGGTGCTCAGCACCTTGAAGGGCTACCTCGAGGTAGCGCGCAGGGCGCTGAGCTCCCAGGTTGGCACTTGTCGAGGCTGCCGTTCGCCGGCGGCGAGGTCCGGCGACAGTGCGGGCCTGTCGGAGCGTCGCCGAGCTCCAACCGAGGCGCGTGCGCTCCGCGCCAGCGTCTGCTATCCTCAACATCGCTCCGGCTGGCTGGTCCCTCGACACCTCCACACCCTTACGACCAGGCAACTCCCATGCCCCGCAGAATCGCGCTCCTCGTCGCCACCGTCGCCCTCCTGCCCCTGCTCACCGCCGCCTGCTCCGACGAACAGGAGGCGCCAGGCGTCTGCCAGGCCGAAGCACGCGAGTGCCTGGACGACTACAACTTCCGCGTCTGCAAGCCGGACGGCAGCGGCTTCGACTACGACGTCTGCCCCGAGACGCAGCCGTGCGCCGACGGCCTCTGCCGCGTCGGCGGCGGCAACAACGGCACGCCCACGAACAACGGCACGCCCACGAACAACGGCACCACGAGCAACAACGGCACCACGAGCAACAACGGCACCACGAGCAACAACGGCACCGTCAACAACGGCACCAACAACAACGGCACCGTCAACAACGGCACCAACAACGGCTCCTGCGCACCGTTCACGCGGGAGTGCACCAGCCCGACCCTCCTCCGGGTCTGCAACGCCAGCGGCACAGGCTGGGACCAGGCGACCTGCTCGGCGGCACAGCCGTGCGTCGGCGGGTTCTGCTCGGACGACGACGGCACCGCCGGCACCTGCGTCGGCGGCTCCCGCGAGTGCATCGACTCCACGACCGTGCGCCTCTGCCGCGACGCAGGCACGGCCTGGGACAACGTGCCCTGCAACTTCGGACAGTTCTGCGACGCCGGCCAGTGCCGCGCGCTGAACGCCTGCGAGGACACCGACGGCGACGGCTTCGGCAACGGCGCCGACTGCCTCGGCAGCGACTGCAACGACGGCGACTACAACATCAACCCCCTCGGCTTCGAGGTCTGCGGCAACGGCGTCGACGAGGACTGCGACGCTGGCGATGCCCCCTGCACCTGCGACCCCCTCACCCAGAACTGCCCCGGCGAGCGCCTCAAGTGCGGCCTCGGCCGCAACCAGACCTTCGAGTGTCGGCCCAACGGGATCGTCGGCGAGGGCGAGGCGTGCGGGGGGATCCCCAGCAACTGCGAGCGGGGCACGATCTGCGTGGGCGCCAACGCCGCGGCCTCGACCTGCACCCGCATGTGCAGCCCGACCACCGGCCAGGGCTGCGTCGGCGGCGCCGTCTGCGGCGCCACCCTCACCAGCCACCCCGAGGTCGGCCTCTGCACCGGCTTCACCCGCTGCGACCCCGTCGACACGCCCACGGCCTGCCCCGCCGGCGAGTACTGCCAGCCCATCTCCAACCGCGACTCCGGCTGCTTCGATGGCGGCGGCGCTGGCGGCGAGAACAGCTCCTGCGACCCCAACAACAGCCAGTGCGCCTCCGGCCTGCTCTGCGTCAACGTCAACAACGCCAACGTCTGCAAGGCCTGGTGCAAGGTCGGCCGCGGCAACACCGACTGCGACCGCTGGCAAGGCGCCGCGTGCAGCTCCATCCAATACGCGTTCACCCTGAACGGACGCACGGAGCAGATCACGGCGTACGGGTTCTGCAACTGAGGAGGCGCTTGTTCGCTTCTCGAACGGTGGGTCGGGGCGGTTCGAGGGAAGCTCCCCCGCCGCTGCATCCGCGGAGCAAAGCTCCGCGGGCAGCGGCGACCCCTCGTAAACGAGGGGTGCTCGGGCTCTCATGAGGTCTGTTGATTCTCGGTGGGCGGAGCTCCTTCGGCGGTGCGCGTTGGGAGGCGGACCGGAAGAGCTCCCCCGCGGCCGCAATCGCGGAGCAAAGCTCCGCGAGCGGCCTCGACCCCTCGTGAACGAGGGGTGCTCGGGCTCTCATGAGGTCTGTTGCTTCTCGGTGGGCGGAAGCTCCCCCGCCGCTGCATCCGCGGAGCAAAGCTCCGCGGGCAGCGTCGACCCCTCGTAAACGAGGGGTACTCGAGCCACGCCCGGCAATCGCCCCATCGGAAATTTAGAAACAATTTCAACGATATAGCACGCCGTGACCGCATCCCCGCAGTCTCGACCATGCCTTGAGACGTGAACCCCAGCCCGTGGATCGAGAGAGGGCCCGATCACCCCTCGTTTACGAGGGGTCGACGCTGCCCGAGCGCGCTTCGCGCTCGGTTGCAGCGGCGGGGGAGCTCCTTCGAACCACCCCGAACCGACCGTTCGAGCACCGCCCACCCCTACCCGCCGGTCGTATACTTCCGGTAGTCCGGAACTCCCTTGAGTTGCAGCACCTTGGCCATCTCGTGCAGGCGGGAGACAATGCTGGGGCCGAGGCGGTCGACGAGGGACTCGGTGTCGTAGGCGCGCTGGAAGTCGGGCTTGCTGGTGTCGATGACGCCGCGGGCGGTGCCGGCGGGGACACGGGGGGCGTTCATGTCGTAGTTGCTGGTGAACAGGGTGGAGAGGCAGCGGTTGTAGCGCTTGCTGATGAGCTCGTCGATGACGGAGAGCTCCCAGTCGGTCTTGCGGCCCTTGCCGAGCTCGTCGATGGCGAGGACGGGGATGGAGGAGAGGTGGTTGAGGAGCTCGGTGGCGTTGTCCTTGCGGTCGAAGGCCAGGCGGAGCTCGCTCAGGAGGTGGGTGAACTCGATGAAGCGGACGGGGATGCCCTTCTCGAGGGTGAGGTGGCGGGCGACGGCGGCCAGGAGGTGGGTCTTGCCGGTACCGACGGGGCCGACGAGCAGCATGCCGCGGTCGCCGGGCATGAAGCTGGCGAGGTAGTTGTAGACGAAGCTGCGGATGTCGGGGAGGTTGCCGATCTCCTGGCGCATCGTGGGGTCGCTGTAGGTCCGGAAGCCGACGATGTCCTTGTCGTGGTAGCGGGCGGGCACCTTGGCCTGGTTGAACAGGCGCAGGCGGCGCTTGAGGGCCCCGCAGGAGGGGCACTCGCGGACGGCGCGATAGCCGTAGGCGTCCTCCTCGAAGATGTAGCTCTCGCCGCCGCAGTCGGGGCAGTCCTCGAGGCAGCGCTCACAGGGGGAGGCGACGGCGAAGTCGAGCTCGGAGCGGGTGGTGTAGCGGGCGCCGTTGCAGTCGGCGCACAGCTTCGCCATCGTTGAGCCGCTCGCTCTGGACATCCATTTTTCGCTCATTGGCCCTGCCCTACTCCAGCGCGAATCGCGCCACGCGCCCCGTCCTGGGGCCGATCAACCACACGTGTGCCCCGTCGGGGGTCGCCGCGATGCGGCCGGCGGCCGCTTCGAGGGAGGGGGTCGCGACGCGTCGGAGGCTCTCGCCCTCGACGCGGAAGACCCAGAGCTCGCCCCGGTCGCCGGTCGACACCAGCACCCACGCGCGCAGGCCGTCTCCGACCACCGCGAGGTCCGACGAGCCCACCGGCACCTCGTGGGTGGCGATCGTGGCGAGGTTGGAGGCCTCGAGGAGGGTGAGCCGCCCGGCGCCGGGGGCCAGGGCGTAAATGTACGCTCCGCTGGCGGAGATGGCCACCTTGGATGGCACGGCGTCCAGGTCGCGGCTCAGCTCGCGGAGGCGCCGGCGGGTGTCGATCGCGGTCAGCGTGGGGCTGTTGGCGTGCAGGACGTAGAGGCGATCGCGCTCGACGGTCGCGGTGGCCGGGGCGGCGAAGAGGCGCCAGGGGCTCGGGGCGACGGGGATGCTGACGCTGACCTCGGAGCCCTGGGCGGCGATGACGGAGATGTCGGCGGAGGCGAGGTTGGCGACGTAGAGCCAGTCGCCCCCGGGGCCGAGCTCGAGGTCGACGGGGGTGTCGCCAGCGACGGTCGCCGCCAGGACGGTGTGCGCGGCGAGGTCGGCGTGGACGATGGGGCGGGCCTCACCGCGGGCGAGGACCCAGGCGGTGTTGCCGTCGGGGAGCACCTCGGCGACGCGGGGGGTGGCGCCGACCTCGATGGCGGCGCGCTCGACGAGCGCCGCGCCGTCAAAGCCGAGCACGATGGCGTGGCGGCCGGTGGACTCGAGGGTGAGCGCCCCCCCCGTGCAGGGATAGACGCCCGCCAGGGCCCCCCGCGGCAGCTCGAGGCGCTGCTGCGCGCCGCCGGGCTCGATCACCAGGAGCTGCCCGGAGGTCACGAGGGAGGCGACGAGCACGGTCTTGCCGTCGGGGCGGGTGATGACGGCGGCGTTGGTCATGGGGTGGTTGGTCTCCACGTCCTCGACGCGGCCCGGTTGGCGCTCGACGTGGGGGATCGGCTGCTCCTCGGGCGGTCCAGGCGCCTCACAGGCCCCCTGGCAGCCCGCCAGGGCCCCGAGCAGCAAACCCAGCCCTGCACCACGCCTCCACGTCCCGCCGCCCATACGCCCTCCCCTACTCCACCTGCCGGACCGTGCCACCGTGGACCTCAAAGGCGGTGACGTCCTCGTAGAGCTTGATGTGGTCACGGTGGGTCGTGGTGATGAAGACCTGTCCGGGGTGCTTGCCGAGCATCTCGAACAGGTACCGGTTGCGGTGGTGATCGAGCTCGCTGGACACGTCGTCGAGGAGCAGGACCGGCGTGTAGCCGAAGCGCTCGGTCAGGACGCGGATCTCGGTGATCTTCATCGCCAGGACCATGGCGCGCATCTGCCCCTGGCTGGCGAACGACCGGGCGTCCCGGTCCAGCAGCGTCAACGCCAGGTCGTCCCGGTGCGGCCCCATGCCCGTGAACCCGCGCCGGAGGTCATCCCCGATCGAGCTGCGCAGCCCCGCGGCCAGCGCCGCCCTCAGGCCTTCGAGCTCCGGCAGGACGACGCCCTCGACCAGGCGCAGCGGCTGGCCGCCCAGCCACTCGGCGACATAACCCATCGCGGCCGTGCGGGACACCTCGGCGCCGAGCAGCGCCTCATCGGCGCTCCCGCCCGAGAAGATCGCGACGAACGTGTCGAGGAAGATCGGCTGAAACTCCCGGAGGTACTCCAGCCGCCGCCGCACCACCACGCTCCCGTACTGGGCGAGCTGCTCGTCGTAGACCTCGAGGAGGTCGCGCTGGCTGTGCACGTTGGGCTGCTTCAGCAGCGCGTTCCGCTGCTTGAGCACCGCCTCATAGGCCTGGGCGTCGTGAAAGAAGCTCGCTCGGGCGTTGAAGACCGCCCGATCCAGGAACCTCCGACGCTCCGACGGCCCACCCTTGAGCATCATCAGGTCGTCCGGCGCGAACACCACGCAGTTCAGCGTGCCAAAGAAGTCGGTCAGGCTCCGCACCACGAGGTCGTTCAGATAGACCCGCTTCCCATTGCCCCCCACCTCCACCCTCGCCTGACGCACATGCCCCCCATGCTCGACCTCGCCGGACACCACGGCCTTCGAGGCGCCCCAGCGGATGAGCTCGCCGTTCTTCTGGGCCCGCAGGCTCTTGACCGCCCCGAGCACGTAGACCGCCTCCAGCAGGTTCGTCTTGCCCTGCCCGTTCATGCCGGACACGACGTTGAACCGACGCCCGGGCGTCAGCCGCACCTCCGTCATGTTCCGGAAGTCACGAATCTCGAGGTGGGACAGCTCCATGGACTCACGCAGGCGACGGACGGGGAAGAGACACACCACCAACGCGGCGGAGGGAGGGAGCGCGCCCGGATGGCCGCCAGGAGAAGCCACGAAGCGTCGAGGTTCTTCCGCAGGTTCGGGCGCAGCGTCGCGGGCGGGGCGGCGCGGCGCGCGCGGTGGCCCCCCCCCCCGCGTCGCAAGCCGCCGTCGACGCCGGGTCCGCACCACGCAGGCCCGGCCTCAGCGAGCAGACGACGTCAGAGGCGCATGGGCATCACGACGAACAGCATCTCGTCCCGCTCGGCGTCCCGGATCAGGGTCGGCGACAGGGTGTCGATGATCTCCATCGTGACGTACTCGCCGTCGATCGCGTTCAGGACATCCTGCAGGTAACGATAGTTGTACCCGGCCTTGACCGTGTTGCCGCCGTACTCGATGTCCACGACCTCGCGGGCCTCGCCCTGCTCGGGGTCCTGGGTGTGGATCTCGCACCGCGTCCCGTCGAAGGTGACCCGCACGTTGCCCGTCTTGGACGGCGCGACGATGGAGACGAACTTCAGCGAGTGCAGGAGGTCTTCGCGGCGCACACGCGCCTTCTGGTCGGACTCCTGCGGGAGCACCTGGTCCACGTCCGGGAACTTGCCATCGATGAGGCGGATGGACAGCGTGGTGTTGCCGTGGCTGAAGATGATCGTGTTGCCCTGCAGGCCGAAGGTCAGCTCAGGCCCGGAGACGTCCAGGGTGCGGCGCAGCTCCATCAGACCCTTGCGGGGGATGATGAGGCCGTCCCGGAGCTGCTCGGGGAAGGAGGAGGCCTCCTCGTCCTCCGCAAGGGGCACCTGGATGCGGGAGAGGCGGTGGCCGTCGGTGGAGACCATCGTCAGGCGCTTGTTGTCGCCCATCTTGAGCAGCGCGCCATTGAGGTTGGGGCGGCCTTCGTCGGTCGAGACCGAGAAGAGCGTCTTCTCGATCATGTCGAGGAGGCGGGCGGTGCCGATGTGGCAGGTCGCCAGGGTGGGGTTGGTCTGGACCTCGGGGAACTCGCTGGCGGGGGTGCCCGGGATCCGGGAGTCCACGTTGCCGGACTGGAGCCGGGTGTAGTGGTTCGGCTCGGTCTCGAGCGTCAGCTCCGCCTCCCGAAGGTTCTTGACCATGTCGAACAGGCGCTTGGCCTGCAACGTCACGCTGCCCGCCTCGAGCACCTCACAGGCGCACGTCGTCGAGATGGACACGTCGAGGTCGGTGGCGTGGATGGTGAGCGTGCCATCACGCGCCTCGAGCAGGGCGTTGTTCAGGATCAAGAGCGTGCTCTTCTGGTTGGTCACACCCTGGACCTTGAAGAGCTCGTCGCTCAGGGTATCTCGGGCAATGCGGATCTTCATCTTGGGCTCCGTCTCTGGGGTTCGACCTTCGTGATCCAAGGCCCAGCGATTGTACATGCAACAGGTTCAGGCTCCACATAAACGGACCGCGGAACCCCATCATCAACAAAGGGCATGGTCTGTCACGGCGTCCGGCCAGCTCCAGCCCCGCGAAGAGGCGCGATCGAGCTCCCCAGGGCCGATCCTGGCCGGCGATGGACATCGCACGGGTCTCGGAGGGGCGAAGGGAGGAGCGTGGGTCATCTTGCCTTGCCTTTCCATGGCACGAACCCGCGAAGGGTCTCGGGGGTGAACAGTGGCACGGTGTCAGGATCTGAGTCCAGTAGATCTCTGTGCTCTGTTTTTAGATCGTAGCCGTAGTAGGGCCTGTGGAGACGTGGAAGGCATCGGGATGGTCTTGAGCCACAAGGGATATTTCCTGCACACCCCCCTGTGTGGCAGATCGCCGCGAGGCAGTGGACAAACCGGCGGCCACTTTGTCCCCTTCTTGATCCCCCGCAGACCGTCAGGCTCTCCATAGGTCGCTCCACAGGTTTCCAACAGCTGCTCATGCGTCGTGTAGTATGTCATTCAAGTCCGATGGTTGCAAGGCCCGTGAGGCGGTGGAGGGCATGGTTGGGGAGTTTTTCGGGGGTGGGGGCGCGGGGCGGGGTTGACGGGCGGGGCCCGTGCGTCGCCCTGGCGATGGGAGCGCAACGACGGAGCCTGGTGCTTCGGGCACGTCATGGCCTCAGAGCACAAAAGGCGCCCCGTGGGGGCGCCTCTCCTGTAGGACCGTGGTGTGGCGCGGTCTACATGAGGATGGAGCGCTCGATGGACAGGAGCTCGCCCTTGAGGGTGTTGTCCTCCTCGACGGCCTCCTCGATCTTGCGGACGGCGTTCATGACCGTGCTGTGGTCGCGTCCGCCGAAGTTCTTGCCGATCTCGGGGAAGGAGTTCCCGGTGTGCTTGCGGCAGAGGAACATGGCGACGTGGCGAGGGTAGGCGACGATCCGGTGCCGCCTCTTGCCGACGAGGTCCTTGACCTTGACGTTGTAGAAGTTGGCCACGAGCTTCTGGATCTGCTCGATGGAGACGACCTGCTGACGCTCCTGGATGAGGCCGCGGAGCTGGTCCTTGGCGAAGTCGATGGTGACCTCGCGGTGGAACAGGGAGGCGGAGGCCTTGAGCTTGATGAGGCAGCCCTCAAGCTCGCGGACGTTGGAGCGGATGTGGGTGGCCAGGAACATGGCGACGTCGTCGTCGATGCGGATGGCCTCGTCGTCGGCCTTCTTCTTGATGATGGCGATGCGGGTCTCGATCTCCGGGGCCTGGACGTCGGCGATGAGGCCCCAGGTGAACCGGCTGCGGAGGCGCTCCTCGAGGCCGGGCAGCTCCTGGGGCATCTTGTCGCTGGTGATGACGATCTGCTTGTGGGCCTGGTGGAGGGCGTTGAAGGTGTGGAAGAACTCCTCCTGGGTGGAGTTCTTGCCAGCGATGAACTGGATGTCGTCCATCAGGAGGACGTCGCACTCGTTGCGGAACCGGGTCCGGAAGGCGTCGGGATCCTTGACGCGGAGCGAGTGGATGAGGTCGTTCATGAAGTTTTCGCTCGTGACATAGGTCACGCGCAGGTCGGGGAAGCGCCGCATGACCTCGATGCCGACGGCGTGCAGCAGATGCGTCTTGCCGAGGCCGACGCCGCCATACAAGAAGAGGGGGTTGTAGGCCCGAGCGGGGCGCTCGCCCGCGGCGTTGCAGGCCGCGTGGCAGAACTGGTTGGACGGCCCCACGACGTAATTGTCGAAGGTGTACCGGGGGTTGAGGCCGGCGCGCAGGATGCGGTCGTTGAGGCTCACCGTGGGCGCGTAGGCGCGGGCGAACTCCTGCGGCTGGCTCGGGGGCGGCGGGTAGGCCGGCGAGTGGGGGTAGGCCGCCGAGGCGTGGGCCGCCTGGGCGAACATGGCGCCGCTGGCCGGGGCCTCGTGGCCGTATGGGGCCGCGTAGTGGCCACCCTGGTTGTAGGGGGCGGGGGCCGGCGGCGGCGACACGCTCTGGGGCGCGAAGCCCTGGTAGCCGGGGTGCGGCGATGCGACGGCGTAGGGGCCGGTGCCGTAGCCGGGGTGTTGGCCGTTGAGGGTGGAGGGGACCGGGATGGGGGAGGAGCCGCCGTGCTGAGCGAACGACATCTTGTCGTTCGTCATCGGGGGCGCCTGACCGCGAACCTCACAGCGGATCTCGTAGCGCTTGCGGGCGACCTCCTCGACGAGATCGCCGAGGTAGCCTTTGTAGTTGTTCTCGAACCACGTGACGAAGAAGTCGTCCGGGAGCTCAAAGACGACGCATCCATCCTCCATCCGGCCCAGGCTGAGGTGTTGGAAGAACTGCTCCCAGGTCCGTTCGTTGACCTGGGCGCGGATGTGGCTCTGGATGATGGGCCAGAAGTGGTGCATGGCTTCGTGTCCAAACTGGGGTCCGACATCCGTATCGGACGACCATCGTGAGTGGGCGAGCGCGGTGGACAGGCGGTCGTGCCGGGCTCGAGGCGTTGTCGTTGCACATCGTATACGACGACGCGCAACGCCTCGGGGCGCGTGCAGGAACGTCCTTGAACTGCTCAACGTGAGCGACGGCGCCGACACCCTCAGTGCTACCCCGGGATGGGAGGATGCACAAAGAAGTGGGTCGAACAAGATGGCCTCATTGTAGACTCTCCACAGACTTTTCCACAAGGGCCCGGGGGCTGTGGAGAGCGATGGAGCCCGACAGCGGGGCGCAGGGTGTCCGGTCGTCGCCAACGCTGTGCACAGGGCACCCCTCGCCGCGGGACCTGTGGAGATGATCGTGGCGGAAGCTGTGGAGGGTGATCGGCGATCCCGGGGGATCGCCGTCACCGCGAGCTCGGCGTCGTGATCGCCTGTGGGATCTCTCGAACGGCGCCTGATCGGGTCGGGCCGCGGCCACCGTGGATGTGCGAGCATGTAGGCAAGGTGCCGTACTTCACCGCGAATCACCGTTGACGCCCGATCTCCGCCGCGGCGCGCCGGGCCGCGGCACCTCCACCCCGTGACTGTCGCGCTCCGACCTTTTTGGGGGCGGGCTGGCGAATTGGTTGACGCACGGAGAAGGATACTGTAAAGCCTCTCTGGTCGGGCCGAAATGGCAGTGGCCAGAGGGGTGGATGGTTCATGGGGATGAACCTTGACCCCCATCCCTCAAACCTTCCCACCCGGAAGGTGGTGCCATGTCGAAAGGAAACCAATGTTCGCCCTGGGAGAGTCGCCTCCACGGGCTTGACAGGTTCAACGCACTACCAGGACCTCGCCAAACGTGGCGGCGTCGAAACGTTGGAGGATAGAGATATGGAACCCAAGAGCAAGACCACTGCGATGCTGCTTTGCTGGCTTCTCGGCGTGTTTGGTGCCCACCGCTTCTACCTCGGCCACACCGGCCTCGGGATCGCCCAGCTGCTGACCTGCGGCGGCTTCGGCATCTGGACCCTGATCGACCTCATCATGATCCTCACGGGCAAGATGACGGACGCGAACGGGAACGCGCTGCAGTAAGCATCGCCTATCTTTGAGGGGATGGGGACACAACGTCCTCATCGCCTCGCGAACGAGGCTCGCCGTGGAGACACGGGAGCCTTGTGTCGTTTTTGGCCTGTGGGGAGCCTGCGAGGCGCGGTCGATGCCGGTTCACGGTGGCCAGTCGATCCAGCCTGCTCCAGCGGCCAGGAGCCGCACGGCCCCGAAGCCGATGAAGGCAAGCAGGGCCAGGGCGAAGACGCGCTCGGCGAGCTTCGGGTCGCGGGTGAGGGTGGCCTCGACGGCGCGCCGCCACCGGGCGCCGAGCAGAGTATTGAGGAGCGCGAAGGCGGCGAGCGCGTAGACGACGGGCCCGAAGGGGTGCAGGGCGATGGCCTCGTGGAGCTGCAGGTGGCCGAGGTGGGTGACGCTCCGGGTCAGCCCGCAGCCCGGGCAGGGCAGGTGGGTGAGGCTGTAGAAGGGGCACAGGTCCACGCCGAGCCCGTCGACGGGCAGCAGGATGGACAAGCCGAGCAGCAGGGCGGCGAGCAGGGCGGGCGCGGGGCGGGTGACGAGCCAGACGGCGAACGGAGGGGGCTTGCTGGGGGGTGAGGTCGTCATGGCTCCGGGGGGGTCGAGGCGGGGTCGAGGGCCCGCGAAGGGCCTCGGATGCAGGGGAGAGGATGGGGGTGGTGGCGGCAGGGATCAAGGGGGAGGTCGCGAACGGCGGCACGGGCGGTCGAGTTCTGTGCCTTCGGGTTCAGAGGGTCAACTTTCGGCTGGGCTCCGCCCAGACCCGCTCAAGGCTATCGCCTTGAGAATCCATATGTTTTTTCTTCGAAAACGGATTCTCAAGGCGATAGCCTTGAGCGGGTCTGGGCGGAGCCCAGAACTCGACGGCCCTGAGCGCGGTGGCGCCGGCTCTTGTGGAAGGGGGCGGGGTCAGCTATCGTGGCACGGTCGCGCATCATCCTGACCACACCCGGCTGCGCGGCCCCCCGGGTGTCTCGAGTCGAACCCCGAACTGTGTCGAACAAGCGACAGGCTGGCTCCGACGGCATGCCCGCCCCCGAGCGTGAGGCGCCGACGCGCGCGAGCCATCAGCGTCAGAAGGCGCCGGCGCTGCATCTGACCGTCATCAGCGGTCCCGATGCCGGGCAGACGTCGAGGTTCGACCGGGGGCGGGTGCGGATCGGGCGGGACCCGGAGAACGACTTTGCGCTCAAGGACCGGTATGTGTCGAACCAGCACGGGGAGTTCCGTCGGGTGAGCGACGGCTTCGTGTACGAGGACCTGGACAGCCGTCACGGGAGCCTGGTGCTGGTGGACGACGTCAGCGTGCGCCTTCATGGGGGCGAGGGCGCACGGCCGGTGCGGCTGACGGGGGACGGTGAGATCCAGGTGGGCTCGACGGTGCTGCGGGTGATGGTGGAGCTGCCGCAGCACGAGTCGCCGATGACGTTCGCGCGGGCGTCGGACTTCAAGGAGCGGGCAGGGTCGGACGAGCGCTACATCATGGCGACGCAGACGTCGTTGGAGGCGTTGTCGCGGCGGTTCACGGGGAAGGATCCGCGGCTGGAGATCCTGTTCAAGCTGGCCGGGACGTTGAACTCGCTCAACCGTCTGGAGGCGGTCGTCGACTTGATCGTCGAGGCGACGTTCGAGGTGTTCCCGGCGGCGAACCTGTTCTCGATCAGCCTGTTGGCGGACCGTGCGTTGACGCCGTTCACGACGCGGATGCGCGCGGTGGGGGAGGTGAGCCCGTCGAACGTGATCGTCTCGCAGTCGATCCTCGAGCGGGTGGTGGAGACGCAGGAGGCGGTCCTGTTCGTGCGGGACAACCTGGGTCAGGACCTGTCGCGCTCGATCATCGAGGCGAAGATCAGCGCGTCGCTGTGCGCGCCGCTGGTGGGGCAGCGGTCCCTGCTGGGGGTGATGCAGGTCGACAGCCGCAGCCACGGGATGATGTTCTCGCAGGAGGATCTTGAGCTCTTCTCGGTGTTTGCCTCGAACGTGGCGTTCGCGGTGGAGCGCGCCCGGCTGACCGAGGACATCTATCGGATGTTCGAGGGCTTTGTGAACGCCTCGGTGAGCGCGATCGAGGCCCGGGACCCGACGACGGCGGGTCACTCGGCGCGGGTGGCGGAGTACAGCCTGGCGCTGGCGTTGAAGGCGAACGGGGTGGAGTCGGGGCGGTTCTCGGAGTTCTTCCTGACGCCTCCCGAGATGACCGAGCTCCGGTATGCGGCGCTGCTCCATGACTTCGGCAAGGTGGGGGTGCGCGAGTCGGTGCTGGTGAAGGGCAAGCGCATCGGTGATCTTCAGATGGCCTTGATCCGTCAGCGGTTTTTGACGTTTCGGCATCTGGGGTGGAGGCAGCTCAAGGAGGCCTCGGAGGGTTCGGCGTCGATCGCGGATCGCCACGATGCGTTCTGCGCGGAGCTGGACGGGCTGCTGGAGCAGCTGGAGGACATCCGGGAGCGGCAGGCGTTGGGGGACGAGCACCTGGCGTTGGTCGCGGAGCTCGGGCGTCGGTCGATCGAGGACGTGGATGGGTCGCCGATCCCGTTCTTGACACCGCAGGAGGTGGAGCACCTGAGCATCCGGTTCGGGACCCTGAGCGAGGAGGAGTGGGCGAACATGCGCTCGCACGCGGCGCAGAGCGAGGCCTACCTGCGGCGCATCCCGTGGAGCGAGGACCTCAAGCAGGTGCCGTGCATCGCCGGCCAGCACCACGAGAAGCTGGACGGGTCGGGCTATCCGCTGGGGTTGCAGGCGTCGTCGATCTCGGACCAGGTGCGGATCTTGACGGTGGCGGACATCTTCGATGCGGTCACGGCGTGGGACCGGCCCTACCGGAAGGCGGCGAGCGTGGAGCAGGCGGTCCGGATCCTGCGTCAGGAGTCGGCGACGGGGAAGCTGGACGCGGACTTCGTGGGTTTGTTCGTGGACGAGGTCATCCCGGAGATCATCCGGCTGGTGCCGAACGGCTGAAAGCGTGAGGGTCGTGGGCGGAGTGCTCGCAATGTGGCCTGCGGATGTGGCACATTGGAGTCGACGACGATGTTGGCGGGCCGCGTCAAGGCCAAAGGGGACGAACCGAACGGCTTCTGAATGTCCTGGAACGTTCGGGCGTTGTGGTTCGGCAGTGGACGTGAGCACGACCCGACGGCAGGTGAGGACGAGCCGATGACCGTAGCAGCCCTGGACATCAATCTGCCTGAGATCACCGACACCGAGGAGCTCAAGCGCTTCCTTGTGAGGGATCGGGTGGCCAACGCGTATCTTCTGGGCGACCTCGACCCGTCGTACATGCCGTACTGCACGTGGTATGGGGCCCGGACCAGCTCGGGGGAGCTGGGGGCGTTGGTGTTGGTGTACGAGGGGCTTCGGCTGCCTGCGGTGCTCACGGTGGCCCCGCCGTGCGCAGACAACCTCGATCAGAGCGCGATCAAGGCGGCGCTGACGATGTTGGACGAGGTGTTCGGTCAGGTGCGTCAAGCCCTGCCGAGGGAGTTCTGGGTGCACGCGTGGGAGCATCACCGCCCCTTGCTGGACCGGCACTTCCATCCCGGGCCGCTCAAGCCGATGATCCGCATGGGTCTGCCGCGGGGATCGTATCAGCGCAAGCCGGTGGATGTGCCGGTCCGTCGGCTGGGTCACGTGGACACGGCGAAGATCATGGAGCTGTACCGCTACTTCCCCGACCACTTCTTCGAGCCGTACCAGCTCGAGAGCGGGCTGTACTTCGGGGTGGACGGGGAGGATGGGGACAGCCTGGCGGCGATCGCGGGGATCCACGTGCACAGCGAGGCGCACGACATCGCGGCGATCGGCAACCTGGTGACGCACCCGGCCTATCGCCGTCGCGGTCATGCGACGGCGGCGACGACGGTGCTGCTGGATGCCTTGTTTGAGACGGTGTCGCTGGTGACGTTGAACGTCGAGAAGACGAACGTGGCGGCGATCCGGACGTTCGAGAAGTTTGGTTTCACGCGCCATCATGTGTATTTCGAAGGTCGTGTCGAGACGCGAAGGTAGGGACGAGCCGTGTCAACAGAGAAGCAGAAGGTCGGGGCGAACATCGGGACCGACGATACGGGGGACCATTTCAACCCCGAGCCGGAGACGAAGCTCGTCGCGCCGGTGTCCAAGGCCAAGGTCAAGGAGGATCCGTTGATGGGGACCGTCATCGGCGGTCGCTACCGGATCACGGGCAAGCTGGGCCAGGGCGGGATGGGCGTGGTCTACAAGGGTCGCCAGGAGGCGGTGGACCGCGATGTGGCGATCAAGGTGCTGCTGCAGGAGCTGGTGGAGGACGAGTCGCTGGTCCAGCGGTTCCACCTGGAGGCCCGCGCGGCGAGCCGACTGTCGCATCCGAACACGATCACCATCTACGACTTTGGCCAGCACGAGGACCTGCTGTACATCGCGATGGAGTACCTGCACGGCCAGCCGTTGAACACGGTGCTCAAGCAGGGCCCGATGCCGCCGGCGCGGGTGATCCACATCATGATGCAGGCGCTGCGCTCGCTGAGCGAGGCGCACAAGAAGGGGATCGTGCACCGCGACATCAAGCCGGACAACATCTACCTGACGGAGATGGGGGGGGTTCACGACTTTGTGAAGGTGCTGGACTTCGGCGTGGCGAAGCTGAAGTCGTCGGGGGAGAAGACGCTGACGAAGGCGGGCATGATCTTTGGTACGCCGAAGTACATGTCGCCGGAGCAGGCGCGGAGCCAGGAGCTGGACGCGCGCAGCGACATCTACGCGCTGGGCGTGATGATGTACCAGATGTTGATGGGCCGGGTGCCCTTCGACGCGGACGATCACGTCTCGATCCTGCTGAAGCACGTCACCGAGCCGCCTCCTCCGTTCGGCAAGATCCGGCCGGACCTGCATGTGCCCAAGGAGTTCCAGGACCTGGTGTTCCGGGCGATGGAGAAGAACGTCAAGGACCGCTATCAGTCGGCCGACGAGATGCTGATGGCGCTCGAGGGCCTGGCGATGCAGCTCCAGATCCCGTTGGGCACGGCGGCCTATCCGATCATGGCGACGGGGATGCAGCCGATGGCGACGGCGAGCCTGCCGCCGGGGAGCAATCCGACGCCGGTGCCGGAGCGTTCGCCGATCACCGGTGAGCACCCGAACACGACGGACGGCGTCGCGAGCCTGCCGAGCCCGACGATGCGCGACAGCGCGATGGATCTGGGGATCACGGTCCTGCCCGGCACGGTGGAGGCGCCCGTGGTGGTGCAGCCGCCGCGCAGCAACACGGTCCTGATCATCGGCGTGGTGGTGGCGGCGGTGCTCCTGCTGGGCGCGGGTGTGGGGGCGTTCCTGGCGCTGACGGCGGATGATCCGAAGCCGGACGTGCCCACCGAGGCGAAGGTGGAGCCGCCGAAGGAGGAGCCGCCGAAGGCGGAGCCGCCGAAGGAGGAGCTGCCCGTGGTGGCAGCGACGCCGGACGCGGGCACCGAGGCGGTCGTCGCCGAAGGGGATGTGAAGGAGGCGGACGCGGGCGCCGGGGGCAGCGCGGCCGAGGGGCTTGCCGATGGCAAACCTGCCGCTGACGTCAAGGAGGAGACCCCGCCGGTGAACGACACGCCGCCATCTCGCGACGACGAGCGCAAGGCGCCGGCGAACGTGACCATCAACATCCTGTCGATCCCACCGGGCGCGGCGGTGTTCGAGGGTTCGGAGGCGCTCGGCTCGACGCCGCTGACGATCACCCGTCCTGGCACGGGCCGGTCGGCCCTGCTGACCTTCAAGCTGCCGGGCTTCCAGACGACGAGCAAGGCGGTGAGCCTGCGCCGGAACGACTCGGTGAAGGCGATCATGCGCCGTGACGACAACGCGGGCGGCGGTGCGCAGGAGACCCCTGTGAAGAAGGATCCGCCGAAGGACCCGCCGAAGGACAACGGCGGCTCCTCGGTCAAGGAAGGCATCGACGTTCCCTACTGACCGTCGGGGCTGGCGCGGGGCTGGCGCGGTGGTCGCACCGCCCGCCGAGGTCGCCGTCGGGGCGGTCTGCGGCCGGTCCGGCGCGGGGTCGGGTCCACCACGGGGCGGGTGGGGGAGGACCGGGTGAACACGCAAGAGATGCACGACGTCGCTCCATCAACACAGGACATGCTACCAGGCTTGATCGCGGTGCTCACGGCTCTGGAGGCGCGCGCGCAGACGCTGGCGTCGCTGTCGGCGTCGCTGCGTCTGCCTGCGCGCGTGTTGGCGTTGTGGGTGGGGTGGTCGGTGGAGCTCGGGTGGGTGTGGCGCGAGGGTGAGGCGGTGGGGCTCACCGAGGGCGGCGCTGCGTTCGTGGGGGACGTGGAGGGGCGTCCGGAGGCGCTTCGTGAGGCGGTGGTGGCGCACCCGTGGATGCGGCGCGTGGCGTTGGCGCTGGCCGGGGAGCTGCGGGGTGAGCTCTTCACCGCAGGGGAGGGGCAGGACGAGGAGGAGGAGGAGGTGACGGAGGCGGTGGTGCGTCGCCTGGGTCCGTTGGTGTCGGCGGCGGTGTGGCCGGAGCGGTACGACTGGACGGACGGCCGCCGCTGCACGGCGTCGTCGCGGTTCGGGCTGTCGGGGCCGGTGTTCGTAGAGCTGCTGGCGGCGCACCTGGGGGACAGCGCGTCGGGGCTGGAGATCGATTTTCCGGCGGGGCTCAAGGCGTTGGTGGGCGAGGGTCGGGAGGTGGTGCGGGGGCTGGCCGCGTCGTCGCCGGAGGTGTTCGGGGCGGGGCGTCGGGGGCTTCAGTACGGCGGGCTGCCGATGAGCGCGGAGGTGGAGGCGTTGTCGGCGCAGGATCTGGCGATGTGGGCGGTGGCGACGTGCCCGTACGTGAGCCTGGCGACGTTGCTGCTGTGGGCGGGGCATCGGCGCTGGGGGGCGGAGGAGCTTTACGTGGCGCGGGACCTGTGGGGGCTGAAGCTGTGGCTGGGCGGGCGTCCGTGCGGGGATCTGCTGGAGCTGGTGGAGGAGGCGGCGCGTGAGCTCGGGGTGCGGGTGGTGCATCGGGGTGCGGGTTCGGGTGGGGCGGGGCTCTTGTTGGACCTGATGTCGAGCCTCGGGCTGCTGACGACGCGTCGGACACGGCATGTGTTGCGGGCGTCGGTGGTGCGTCGGATGGAGCGTCAGGGTGCTCCAGACGTGGTGTGGGGCGGCTCGTTGGCGAGGCTGCTCGGGCCGGTGGAGTTGGTGTTGGCGGAGCTGATAGCGGCGACAGCCGCCGGCTCCTGATGACGCGCTGCGTTATAAGTCCCTGAAAACTCAAGAGTTTCAATTGTTGTTCTCCAGCGGGGGAAGGTGTACTTCTTGGGTGGGGGCGTCGCGCTGCGGTGGTGGAGGCGCAGCGACGAGGCGCGTCTCTGACTCATCCTGGAGGCAACCTTGGATCTTCTTCTGCGGGGCAAGCCGCTCTTTGGTGAGCTGCATCTCAAGTACGACGACAAGACGGGGCTGCCCGCGATCGTCGCGCTGCACAACCTGAAGCTTGGGCCGGGCATCGGCGGGTGCCGCTGCCTGCCGTACACGTCGACCGACGACGCGATGCGCGACGTCCTGCGGCTGGCCCGCGGGATGACGTACAAGGCGGCGATCAGCGGGTTGCCGCACGGCGGGGCGAACGCGGTGATCGTGCGTCCTGCGGACCTGCCGGAGAGCGGGGCGCGCCGGGAGGCGTTCTTCGAGGCCTTCGGCGAGTTCGTGGACTCGCTTGGTGGGCGGTACCTGGTGGCGGAGGACGCGGGGACGACGCCCGCAGACATGAACGCCATCCGGCGCTGCACGCCACACGTCCTCGGCAGCGAGGCGGGGAGCGGCGATCCCGCGCCGTCGACGGCCTATGGCGTGCGGCGCGGCATCGAGGCGGCGGTGAAGCATCGGTACGGGCGGGACAGCCTCGAGGGGCTGCACGTGGCGATTCAGGGGCTGGGGGCGGTGGGCTACCGTCTGGCCGAGGAGCTTCACGCGCTCGGGGTGCGCCTGACCTTGACGGACATGCGGTCGGACCGCGTGGAGCGCGCGGTGGCGGAGCTCGGGGCGACGGCGGTGGCGCCTGACGCGATCTATGCGGTGGAGGCGGACATCTTCGCGCCGTGCGCGCTCGGCTCGGTGCTCAACGACCAGACCCTGCCGCAGCTCAAGGTCGACATTGTCGCCGGGGCCGCGAACAACCAGCTCGCTGAGGACCGCCACGGGCTCTTGCTGCAGGAGCGCGGCATCCTGTACGCGCCGGACTATGCGCTGAACGCCGGGGGCCTGATCAACGTCGCGAGCGAGTTCGAGGGGTACGATTCGGTGAAGAGCCGGGAGCACCAGACCCGGATCTACGACACGATGCTGCACATCTTCGAGCGGGCGGCGCTGGCGAAGCTGCCGACGAACGTCATCGCCGATCGGGTGGTGGAGGAGCTCCTGGCGGCGCGTTGAGCTACCGCCGGGGTTGCCCCTACATCCGATACTTCTCCGCGAGCCCCCGATAGGCGCCGAGGCGTGCCTCGAGCCGGAACCGACGGAACTGGCCGGGGAGCTCTGCCTTCATGCGTGCGCTCTCCTCGCTCCAGAACGCGTGCTCGGGCGGCTCGTCCATGCCGTCGGGGCCGCAGAACTTCTGGGCCTCCTCCATGGCGACGATGGCCTTGCGGAGCGTCTCCCAGGCGCGCTGGCGACCGGCGGCGTCGAGGGCGGAGGGCTCGGCGAGCGGGGCGCGGGCGTAGAGGTCGCTCAGGGAGAGCCACTGGCCGGGGTCGATGATGCGCGAGGGCTCCGGCCCGCCGTAGCCTTCGGTGGCGCTGCCGGCCGGGAGGGGATCGTCGGGCAGGACGAACGCGAACTCGCGGTGGGTGCGGCAGGTCGAGCAGGGGCCCTGATCGACGGCGACGAGGTCGTTGCCCCGCTGCACGAGGGCGTGGCTGCGCTCGAACGGGGTGCTGCCGCAGCTCGGGCAGGGGGTGAGCTCCATGTAGAGCGCCTTCTCGGCCATGGAGCGGGGGACGAGCTGGGTGGGGCCGCGGCCGGAGGTGCTGGGGGCAGGCTGGGGGGTCGGGGTGGGCGCCAGCGTGGGCGCCGGGGGCTGTTTGGGCGCGTTGGCGAGGCGCTCGGCGACCTGGGCGGCGAGTCCGGAGACGTGGCGGGAGGGGGAGCGGGCGAGGCGGCGCGCTTCGGGGAGGAACTCCACCCAGCCGCGGTTGTCGGCGGTCATCAAGGCGCGCATCTGCCGGACCTCGTCGGTTCCGGCGAGGTCGGTGCGGACCTCCTGACGTCCGGTGAGGGGCAGGACGGCGGCGATGGCGGCCTCGGTGGGGAAGCCGCCGTAGATGGCCAGCTCGCGGTATCGGACCACGGGGTTGAACGTGTATACGATCTTCTGGTTGCCGCTGGCGTCGAGCATGGCGGCCAGCTCGGGCTCGCCTGGGATCAGCGGGGGTGTGACCATCGCGTTGGGTTTCGAGTGGAGGCCAAATCCTGTAAGCGCCCGCTCGATGATCGACCAGCTCATGTCCCACTGGACGACGACGCGCACGGCGTTGTCGCGGGGGCGGCCGGCGGTCTGGGCGACGCGGTTGGCGACGCGTTCGCGGGCCTCCTTGTTCCGCTTCGAGACGACGATGGCGCCGAGGATGAAGGTGACCACGCCGAGGGCGATGAACCCGCCGGTCAGGGGGGCTGCGGCGTTGGACATCGCGATCGCCGCGCCGCCTCCGACCATCATGAGGAGGCCGCCGAACCGCCCGTTGCCGAACAGGGCGAGCACGCCGCCGAGCGCGGCCAGGGCGAGCCAGACGCCCATGATGGCGGTCCGCTCCGGGAGCTTCTGGACCCCGTAGCGCGCGGTCGCGGCGGCCCAGCTGCACCGGTCCTCCAGCCGTGACTTCGCCTGCTCGACCTCGGAGACGTCGGTGCTCCTGGCCTTCTTGAGCTTGCGGTAGGCGACGTTGGCGTTGTGGCAGTCGATGAGGTCACTCTCCATGCGGTGATGGCGATCGTCCTGGATGAGCGGCGCGAGCACAAAGCCCTTCTTGGCCGCCCCGACGAGGATGTCGGCCTTGCGGACGGGGCCCTTGGCCTTCTCGGCCTTCGCCTCGGCCTGGGAGAAGGTCTCGGTGCCGCGCTGCATGTCGACGAACAGGCCGCTGCCGACGGCGAGCGCAGCCACGACGCACAGGGCGCCGACCAGCTTCATCAGGATCTCGAAACCACGCATCTCAACCTCGCTGACTCGCGGTGAACTCACGTCACGACGCCGGAAGTATCGGCGATCGGGGACGAGGTGTCACGGCCGGGGTGGGGATGGGGGCGGGTTGTTCGGGATCGTC
>Ga0100377_1001206_pt1 | contig 22426 bp, 16 predicted proteins | sample CryGeymeta201501_FD_83664 | JGI IMG/M metagenome (GOLD analysis project Ga0100377, IMG submission 83664) | Groundwater microbial communities from Crystal Geyser aquifers in Utah, USA - Crystal Geyser metaG 2015-01 | ecosystem: Environmental > Aquatic > Deep subsurface > Groundwater | place: USA...
AGCGAGCCACCCCGCCGAGACCCCCGACCTCCCTCGGCCACCCGCCTACGCTGGAACGAGAACCAGCGAATCGTCCGTGGCGGTCGGCTTCTCGTCGCCCCTCCGGTGAAATGGATACCCCCATCGACGGTAACCTACGACGATATGAGTCAAGGACGAACTTTCCGCCGCCACACAGTCACAACGGGCCAGGTGATGCCCCGCCTCTCGAGTTGTTGCCGGCCATGGGGCCCGGCCGGCCCGCAGCGGGTCCACAGCACAACGGTAAAGGCCCACCTACACCAACCGCCCCCGGAACGGCCCGCCATTCCGGACCAGGATCGCGTTGGGCATGCCCTCCAGCAGGCCCAGCAGGCGCCGCGCGGCCTCGGCCTCCTGGCCCGGCTCGGCGACGGGCAGGCCCAGGAAGACCAGGCCCGCCTGCTGCGAGGAGCGGCGCATCAGATCGGCCACGCTCAGGTCGGGGGGGTGGACGATGGCCTGGACTTCGGCATGGATGCGGCCGTCCTCCAGCATCTGGCGCTGGGCGGCCTCCAGCAGCGCGGCCTCCTCGGGCGAGTCGACGAGGGACAGCAGGCGCACCTTGCGGCGGCGCCAGCCCTCGCTCAGGGTCAGCAGGTGGGCCAGCAGCAGCATGAGGTCGCCGTTGGACTCCCGCCCCTTCCACCAGATCAGGATGTCGCCCTCGCTGGCCGGGCCGTGCTCGGGCGAGGGCCGCAGGATCATCGCCGACTTCCGCAGACGGGCCAGGCGCCGGGTGATGCCCAGCATCCTGGCCAGGTCGCCCTCTCGCTCGGGCCAGCCCAACATGACCATGTTGCTCTCCAGGCCGCCGAAGCCGTGGGCCTGGGTGATGGTCACGATGCCGCTCTCCAGGTCGGGCACCGCCGTCACCTCGCAGAAGGCCAGCAGGCCCTCCCCCCGGAGCAGCTGCGCGTTGCGGGCCTGCATGGCCTCGGCCTGGGCGTGGTCGTCCACGTCGCCCAGCAGCATGGTGTTCACGGTCACGATGCCGTGGTCCTGGCTGAAGCGGCCGGCCAGCCGGACCATGGACAGCGAGCGGGCCAGGTCGGCGGTGAAGACCAGGATGTGCGGCCGCCACTGCCGCGGGTCGGGGCGGCTGGTCCGCAGGCGCAGCACGGCGAAGCGGGCCATGGCGAACCACAGGCCGGCCCGCAGATCGCCCCAGGCGCCCTTCATGGCGCGGTTGCTGAGCACCCACCAGATCCCGCCCTCGATGAGCACGGCGAGCAGGAAGGCGGTCGGGTTGATGGCCCACATGGCGACGAAGCAGCCGAAGGCGCCCAGCAAGGACAACCACCAGGGCGTGCGGATCCGCGGCCGGTAGCTGGTGTCCTTGACCATGTCCTCCAGCCCGGCCGCCAGGTTGAGCATGCCGTAGGTCGTCAGGAAGAACATCGAGACGACCGTGGCCACGGCGTTGAGGTTGCCCAGGGCCACGGCGGCCAGGGCCACGCCGCCCGAGATCCGCAGGGCCAGCAGGGGCTCGCCGGTGCGCTCGTCCACCTTGCCCAGGAAGGCGGGCAGCAGCCCGTCGCTCGCCAGGGCCTGCAAGGTCCGCGGCGCGGTCAGGATGCTGCCGATGGCGCTGCTGAAGATGGCCCCCCACAGGCCGGGCATGACCAGCACCCCGACCCAGGCCAGCTTCGTCCAGATGAGGGGATCGGCGCGCAGGGTGGCGGCGTCGGCCCCGCGGGCCAGGGCCAGGGGCACGACCAGGTAGACCCCGAAGCTGACGATCACGGCGGCCAGCACGCCGCGCGGGATGCTGCGCCCAGGGTCCTTGAGGTCGCCCGACAGGCCCACGCCGGCCAGGATGCCGGTGACCGCCGGGAAGAAGACCGCGAAGACCTGCCAGAAGCCGCCGTCGACCCAGGGGCCCATGGGCTCGGCCTTCACGGTGTGCCAGTCGACCCCCAGGAAGAGCGAGACCAGGGACAGCCCGATGAGGATCATGATCGGCAGCTGCATGCGCAGCGCCATGACCGTGCTGCGGGCCGCGATGAGGACCACGCCCACGACGACGACGGCGGCGATGGGCTCGACGGGGGCCGCCGGCCACAACACCCGCATGCTCTCGGCCAGGCCGAAGCTGTACAGGGTCAGGGACAGGGTCTGGGACAGGTAGAGCGGGATGCCCAGGGCCCCGCCGATCTCCAGGCCCATGCTGCGCGACAGCAGGTAGTAGGCGCCGCCGACGCCGACCTTCATATTGGTCGACAGCGAGGACAGGGACAGGCTGGTGATGAAGGTGATGCCGTTGGCCAGCACCACGATGAGCAGCGTGCCCAGCACCCCGGCGTTGCCGACCACCCAGCCGGCCCGCAGGTACATGATCACGCCGAGGATCGTCAGCAGCGTCGGCGTGAAGACGCCCAGGAAGGTCCCAAGGCCGAGCCCGGACTCGGGTGGGTCCTGGGCAGCGGGCGCGGCGTCGGCGGGCGTCGGGTCGGCCATGGACGGGCGAGCCTACCGCACGGGCCCCGCCGATCGGCTCAACAGCCGGTCCAGCCGCGAACCGCTTCCAACAGGGCGTCGCCGTAGAGGCGGTAGCGCTCGCGCCCCATGCCGTGCACGGCCAGCATGGCGGCCCGCGTCGTCGGGCGCCCGGCGGCGATCTCCTCCAGGGTGCGGTTGGGGGCGATGACGTAGGCGGGAACGTCGTGATCCCGGGCCATGCGCGCCCGCAGATCCCGCAGCACGCCCAGCAGCTCGGAGTCGACCGGCCCCTCGACCACGTGGGGGCTGGCGCCGACCGTCGACGACCGGCTCGCGCGTCGGACCGCCGCAGTCCGCAGGGGGAAGACCAGGGTGAAGTCGGGGGCCTGCTGCTTCATCACCTGGGCGCCCAGGGGGGTCAGGCGCAGCTCGGTGAAGTCCCGCGAGTGCCCGTTGAGGTCCCGGGTCACGAAGACGGGGTCGAGGGCCCCGGCCCGGGTCAGGGCGTCCAGCAGCTCCTCGACGTGGCGCGTGCTCCAGCCTCGCAGGATCCCGTAGGTCGACAGGCGCTCGAAGCCGAAGGCCAGCACCCCTTTTTCCCGGGCCCCGGTCGCGACCCGGGCGATCATGCTGGCGCTGAAGGGCTTGCCCATGCGGGCAATGCAGGCGAGCACCTTGCGCACGACCAGGTCCTGGTCGGCGGTGAGCGGGGCGGGCTCGGCCACCAGCGGCAGGCCCTGGCGGCAGCCGTCGCAGCTCCCGCAGCGGGTCCAGGGCGGCGTCTCGCCGAAGTGACGGATGAGGTAGCGGCGCCGACAGCCGGCCCGCGCGTAGCCGAGCATGGACTCGAGCTTGTCGAACTCGCGCCGCCGCCGGCGGTGCATCGCGTCTTCGTCCAGGTCCAGCGGCTGGTCGGGGCGCAGCAGCTCCACCCCCCCGGTGCGCTCGGGTGGGCGCCAGGCCAGGTAGCCCCGCTCCTGGAGCCCGCGGATGGCGGCCGTCACCTGGTCCCGCTCCAGCTCCAGGCGGCGGCAGATCCAGTCCGGCTCGATGTTCGCGCCCTCAGGATCCTCTCCCAGCTCGGTGACCAGCAGATCGTAGACCTGCCCCCGCTGCCCGCCGGGGTGGGCCCGGGGGGCATCGGTGCGCAGGGCCAGGTGGCCGGCCCGCTCGCGGGGCGCGATGCGGCGGATCCAGCCCTCGCGCTGGAGCAGGTACAGGCAGCTGGCGGCCGTGCGCTCGTTGCCGTCTTCGGGCAGGGCGTCGCCCAGGGTCTCCAGGCTGAGCCAGGCCGGGTTGGTGTGCTCTTCGAGCAGCCGCGCGTAGATGGCCTGGACCCAGCTCGCCGGCGGGTGCGAGGTCCGGATGAAGAATTCCTGCAGGCGGCGGTCGTCCTCTCGGAAGAGCAGCACGGCGCGGGAGGGCTTGCCGTCGCGGCCGGCGCGGCCGATCTCCTGGTAGTAGGCCTCCACCGTGCCCGGCAGGTCGAAGTGCAGGATGGTGCGAACGTCGTCCTTGTCCACGCCCATGCCGAAGGCGTTGGTCGCGACGACGACCGGGATCCGGCCGGCCATGAACTCGTCCTGGACCCGGATGCGGTCGCTGTGGTCCATGCCCGCGTGGTAGGTCGCGGCGCCCAGCCCGGCGGCCTGGAGCGAGGCCGCGACCTTCTCCACGTTCTTGCGGGTCGCGCAGTAGACCAGGGCCGGGGTCGCGTCCAGCAGGCCCGGCAGGCGCGCCAGCTTGTCGGCGGGGTTGCCGCACTCGACCACCTGCAGGTCCAGGTTGGGGCGGTCGAAGCCGCGGATGAAGCGGCGGGCCTGGGGCAGGCCCAGGATGCGGAGGATGTCTTCCTGTACCGGCGGCGTCGCGGTGGCGGTGAGCGCGATGGTGGGCGGGTTTCCCAGGGCCTGTCGGACTTGGCCCAGGCGCAGGTAGTCCGGCCGGAAGTCGTGGCCCCACTGGGACAGGCAGTGGGCCTCATCGATGGCCAGCAGGCGCAGGTCCACCGAGCGCAGGTCGACGATGAAGCGCGGCGTGAAGCGCTCGGGCGCGACGTAGACCAGCTCGAACTCGCCCTGCTGGATGCGGGCGATGCGATCGCGGCGCTGCTCGGGGCTGAGGGTCGAGTTGACGAAGGTGGCGCGGACGCCCTTGGCTACCAGGGCGTCGACCTGGTCCTTCATCAGGGCCAGCAGGGGGGAGACCACCAGGGTGGTGCCGCCCCGGGCCAGGGCCGGGAGCTGGTAGCACAGCGACTTGCCAGCGCCGGTGGGCATGACGATCAGCGCGTCGCCGCCCTGGGCGACGTGCTCGACGATGACCCGCTGCCCGTCGCGGAAGGCCGGGTGGCCGAAGCGGCGACGCAGCAGCTTGTCGAGGTCCAGGGGCGCGGCAGGGTCTGCGCCGCCCTCGGCGATGAGGTCGGGAACCATGGCAGCCTCCTAGCGGCTCGGGCCGGGCCTGCAAGCCGATATTCGGTCAGGATCTGACCGCTTGCAGCGGATCCGCTCAGGGCGTCCCGTTCAGGGCGTGTCGTTCTGGGGCTCGCCCGTCAGGGGGTCGCCCTGGGTCCAGTCCAGGTACCAGCCCTCGTGGCTGCGGTACCAGCGCTGGCTCAGCGTCGCCTTTTTCACCACCTGGGCCGGCAGCGTGTAGAACTCGATGCGGACCAGCAGCGTGGCGGTCCGCAGGTGGCCATCGGCGGGCTCGGTGACCGGCTCGTCCAGGTGGAGGTCCTGCAGCGAGACCTCGGTGATGCGCTCCTGCTCCAGGAGCTGGTCCATGGCGACGGTCCACCGTCCGCGCAGCTCGGTGTCCTCCACATAGGGCGCCGCCTGGGAGGAGTACTGCCACTGCACGGCCTTCCAGAACTGCTCGGAGCGCTCGGTCAGGTCGGCCTTCTCCTTGTCGTCGGGGCGCGTCGCCTGGTGGTCGAGGGCGCAGCCTGCGTGCAGGAGCAGGGGCAGGGTGAGCAGCCAGGACATGAAGCCTCCGAGACGACGGTGCGCCCTCCTATCTACAATGGGCTGCATGGTGCGCCCCCTTCCCCTCTCCCTGCTCGCCCTGGCCCTCGGGTCCGGCTGCGTCCGCCACGTCACCATCACCTCTGATCCGCTCGGCGCCTCGGTCTACCGGGGCCACCAGGCGCTCGGTCCGACCCCGGTCGACCTGGAGCTGGTCTGGGTCCCCCTGCTCAGCCAGCCCGTGCGGGTCGCCGTCGCTGGTTACCGCGGCGTGAAGGTGCCCCTGGGCCGGCACCTGGGCCTGCTGCGGCACAAGACCACCCATGAGGTCATCCTCATCCGCGCCCACGGCCCCAGCGGGACCTGGGGTCCGGACGACGCAGGCAAGTAGCGGCGCTGGGCTCCGTACATGGCTGCGGCCCTAGCTGCGGCCCAGCAGCCAGCGGAAGAGCGCGCCCTGGCCGAGCAGCTCGGGGTGCCACTGCACGCCGACCGCGGGCAGCTCGGGGTGCTCCGCGGCCTCGATCACCCCGTCGGGCGACCGGCCGACCACGCGCAGGGCGCCCGGGTCGGCGACGGCCTGGTGGTGCGTGGAGTTGACCCGCAGGGCCGAGCTGCCCAGCATCGCCGACAGGCGTCCGGGGACCAGCGCGACCGCGTGCGAGGGCTCGACCGGATCGGCCGCCTGCTCGTGGGCTAGGGCGCCGGGCACCTGGCTGCCGATGTCCTGGATCAGGCTGCCCCCGGCGGCGACGGCCAGCGCCTGCATGCCGCCGCAGATGCCGAGCACCGGCATGCCCCGCTCCAGGCAGGCCCGGCACAGGGCCAGCTCCAGGCCGGTGCGGCCCTCGTCGGTGCGGTCCAGCCGGCCCTGCACGGGCTGGCCGTAGTGGCGCGGGTGGATGTCGAAGGCGCCGCCCGAGACCAACACGGCGGACACGGCGTCCAGGATGCGGGACAGGTCACGCGGGGCCAGCTCGCCGGGTGGCAGCAGCAGGGGCACGCCGCCGGCCGCGCGCACGGCCTGGACCAGGGCCTCGCCCAGGAAGACCTCGGGGCGAGGAGGGCGGACCCGACCGTGGGCAGGGAGGCGGGCGCTCACCGCGGCGTCGCGACGGTCGGTGGTGATGGCGACGAGGGTGCCGGGCATGGGCCCAGGGTACCGCCCGCGGCCTCCTTGTGGCGCTGCAGAACCGTCGCCCCTTCCGCCGATCGCCCGATTCCCGGCCGGGGCGCGGGACCTACGCTGCAAGCACGGGTTCCCAGGTTCCCCGGACCCCGAGCTGGAGGGCGCTCTGACCGCTCCGCCGCTCCCGACCCGCTACGCGCCCGCCGAGCGGGTCTCCTTGGACGAGATCTGCCGCCAGCGCGGTCAGCTGCTGGCGGCGGGCCTGTTCGTGGAGGCGCTGGGCCTGGTGCCCGAGGCGGTCTTCGTCCTGAACCGGACGCGCCAGATCATCTTCGTCAACGCCGCCGGGCAGGAGCTGTGCGGCTCGCGCGCTGTGGACGACATCCTGGGCCGCAGGCTGGGCGAGGTCGTCGGCTGTCGGGTGGCCCTGGCGGCCGAGGGGGGCTGCGGCACCGAGGATGCCTGTCGCTACTGCGGCGCCGTCACCTCCCAGCTGGGCGCGCGCCCGGGCCACCCCGTGGTCGAGGAGTGCCGGATCCCCAAAGCGCGCGGCGACTACGACGACGCCCTGGACCTCCGGGCCTGGTCGCGCAGCCTGGACCTGGCCGGCGAGCGCCTGCTCTTCGTGGCCCTGCGGGACATCGGCGACGAGAAGCGTCGCGCCTTCCTGGAGCGGATCTTCCTGCACGATGTGCTCAACACCGCGACCGCGCTTCAGGCGGTCTCCGAGGTGCTGGACGAGGGCCTGGTCCCGCTGCCCTCCCGCGATGAGTTCATCCGCCGCCTGGGCCGCCTGTCGGGGCGCATGATCGACGAGATCGTCGCCTACCGCGAGGTCGTCCTGGCCGAGCGGGGCGAGCTGCAGCCGGCCCCGCGCTCCATCGACGCCCTGACCCTGCTGCAGGACGTCATGGGCGGCTTCGACGCCAGCGGCCTGCTGAGCGCCCGTCGGCTGGTGCTGGCCCCGGCTGCCCAGGCCGCCTTCTTCGTCGTCGACCCCGTCCTGCTCTCCCGGGTCCTGGTCAACATGATCAAGAACGCCCTGGAGGCCGCGCTGCCGGGCGAGACCGTCACCGTGGGCTGCCGCCTGGAGGGGCCGGAGGTCTGCTTCTGGGTCCACAACCCCGGCGCCATGCCGCGCAAGGTGCAGCTCCAGGTCTTCCGGCGCTCCTTCTCCACCAAGGGCGAGGGCCGCGGCCTGGGCACCTGGTCCATGAAGTACCTGAGCGAGCGCTACCTGGGCGGTCACGTGGACTTCAGCTCGACCGAGGAGGCCGGGACCACCTTCCGGGCCTGCCTCCCCTTGCAGGCGCCGGCCCAGGCGACCTCGCCCCAGCCCGCTGCCTCTTGTTAGCTACCTCGACCCCCGTATACTGACGGCATGGACACCTGGGAGACCTTGGACGCCTCGGGGCGCGGGCAGACCTGGAGCCAGTGGGCGGTCACCGACCCCACCACCGGCCCGCGTCTGGCTGGGCGCTACCAGCTCCTGGAGCTGGTGGGACGCGGCAGCGGCGGCGAGGTCTACCGGGCCCACGACCCGGTCGAGGGTCGGGACGTTGCCGTCAAGCGCTTCCGCATGGAGGGCGAGGGCATCCGGGGGCGCGTCCGCCGAGAGGTGGCGGCCCTGCGCCTCCTCGACCTGCCAGGGGTCGTGCGCATCCTGGACGACGGCGAGGCCGACGGCGATCCCTTCGTGATCATGGAGCTGGTCGAGGGCAAGCCCTTCCCCGGGGCCCTCGCCGAGTTGAGCTGGGAGACGGTGAAGGGACGCACCTTGGCCCTGCTGGAGATCCTGGCGCGGGTCCACGACGCAGGCGTCGTGCACCGGGACGTCAAGCCGAGCAACGTCCTGGTCCGCGCCGATGGCCGCCCGGTCCTCCTGGACTTCGGCCTGGCCCGGGGGGGCGGCGTAGGCAGCACCATCACGCGCACCGGCGCGGTCCTGGGCACCCCCCGCTACCTCGCCCCCGAGCAGCTCCGCGGCGAGCGCGCGGGGCCACGGGCCGATCTGTACGCCGTCGCCGTCATGCTCTACGAGGCGCTGGCCGACCGGCCGCCCCACCCGGCCCAGGGCTTCGAGGGGCTGCGCCGGGCGCGGCTGTCCGAGGTCCCCGTCCCCCTGCACCGCCTGGTGGCCGGGATCCCGCTCCCGGTGAGCGAGGCCGTCGCCCGCATGCTGGCCCTGGAGCCCGGCGATCGCCTGCCCACGGCCGCGGCCTTCATCGAGGCCCTGGAGTCGGCGCCGGGCACGCCCGCCCTGCGCCTGCCCTGGCTGGGCGACCGCGCGGGGCTCTCGGCCCTGGTCGCGGCCGCGCGGGCCGGGCAGCGCCTGGACCTGGTGGGAGGGCCGGGCAGCGGGCGCTCCACCCTGCTGCGTGAGGCGGCGGCCGTGCTCTCGGGAGAGGGGCGCACCGTGGCCTGGGCCCTGCGCGGCAACACCCCCTTCGAGAGCCTGTCCGGCGTCGTGGGGCCGGGAGAGGCGCTGGCCGCCGCGGGCGATGTGCCGGCCCGGGTCCGGGAGCACCTCGCGGCCTGGCTGGCCCAGGGTGGGGTCCTGCTGGTCGACGACGGGGACGACCTGGACCGCTGGTCCCGCGGCCTGCTGGAGGTGGCCGAGGGGGCCGTGCTCACCGCCGTCGCCGCGCCGCGAGAGGGCCGGCCGGCCCAGGTCCTGCTCCCCCTGACCGAGGCCGAGCTGGTCCCCCTCTTCCACGGGCCTGAGCGCATCCTCCACCTGCCGGGTGACGGCGCCCACGAGCTGTAACGTCGCAGCCGCGGGGTGCCGGGCGCCCTGGTCGCCGAGCTGCGCGCCTGGGTGGCCGCCGGCTTGTGCCAGTGGGACCTGGGCCAGGTCCGCATCGAGCGGCCGGCGCTGGACCGCCTGCGCGGCGGCTTCAAGCCCCGGGTGGCAGAGGCGCACGGCTCGGTGCCGGGCGTCGTCGACCCCGAGCTGCGCCAGCTCCTGACCTGGGTCCAGCTCGCCGGCCGCCACGCCACGGCGGACCTCCTGGCCCGCGTCGCGGACCGCTCCCGCTGGCAGCTCGACCTGGAGCTGGCCGAGTTGGCCCGGGCCGGCGCCGTTCGGGTCGACCAGACCGGTGAGGTCGTCGCCATCCTCGACCAGGACCTGGCCGCCACCTGGCCCGACCCCCAGCGCCGGGACGCCCACCGTGTCCTGGCCCTGGCGCTGCCCGTGGGGGCCGAGGGGCGCCTGTTCCACGTCCTCGCCGCCGGCATGCGCGAGATCCTGGCCGATGAGGCCATCGCCACCGCACACCAGCAGCGCGCCACCGGCCGCGTGGGCGAGGCCGAGGCCACCCTGCGTGAGTCCGCCCGCGCCTTGCGCCGCGCCGGGGTCGCGGACGGCGAGGCGCGCCTGCTGGGCCCCCTGGTCCGCACCGCCGTCGCCGCCAACACCGTCCGCGCCGTCGAGCGGGCCCGCTACGAGGTCGAGCGGGCGCTCCAGCCCGCGCCGGCGCTGCTGGCCCTGTGTGACGCCGCCATCGCCGCGCGCCAGGGCAAACCCGACGAGGCCCTGGAGATCTGCGACCTCCTGGGGCCCTTGCCCGACTTCGAGGCCGAGCTCGCCCGCCACCACACCCGCATGCTCGCCGCCCAGAGCCGGCTGGACCAGGCCGAGGGGGTGATCGCCGACCTGCGGGCCCTGGCCGCCGAGAGCGCCGACCCCGAGCTGCAAGGGCTGGTGCCGGGGTGGGAGGGGTTGTTGCGCTTCAAGCAGGGGCGCTACCTGGAGGCCGCCCAGCTCCACGAGCAGAGCGCGACGCTTCGGGCTGGGGAGCTCGGCCGCATCTCGGCGCGGGTCAACGCCGGTCTGGCGTGGCTCGAGGCCTGTGAGCTCGATCGGGCCGAGCGGGTCGGGCGCCAGGTGGTGGCCGAGGCCTTGCAGGCTCGGGCACCCTCCTACGAGGCCTACGGTGAGTGGATCCTCCGCAGCGTGCACGCCCGGCGGCGGGACGGCAGCGCGCCCGATCTCGAGCTGGTTGAGGCCGTGGGGGCGCTGGGCAGCGCGGCGATGGTGTGGCGGGTCGCGACGACCGAGGCCCTGCTCGCCTGGCACGCGGGCCAGCCGGCGGTCTGTGCCCGCCTGTCCCGGCGCTGCCTGGAGGCCCTGCGCATCGAGCCCCATGCAGAGCACCAGGTCGTCGTCGAGGCCATGCTGGCGATGGCGGATCCCGCGGCCGAGGTCGATGTCGAGGGACTGGTCGCCCACGCAGGAATGAGTGCGATCCCGGCGGTGGGTCTGCAGGTGCTGGGCATGCTGGCGGGGAGCGGGCGGCTGAGGGGAGACCACCGGGCGCTGGCAGAAGATCTGTATTCCCGCTTGCCTGCCTTGTACCGGGACTACGCCGGTGGCATGCTCGCGCCGATCGAGGCGCTCGAGCGAATTCGCAGCGCGGCGCTCGGGGGAGGTTGAGATGCTCGGAACCGGTGGGCTGGTGGTGGTGATGGTGCTGGCTGGCTGTGGGGACAAGTGCGAAGACCAGGCCGCCCCGGCTGCGTGTCCCGAGGGGCAGGTGTGCAAGGCGATCGACGACCCGGTGAAGCCGTCCGGCCCTCCGCTGCTGGGCATCATGAACTTCCCCTTCGGTCCCGGCCCGACGGAGATCAAGAAGGGACCGAAGATCGTGGGTGTGGCCTACCGACAAGGCGGGCAGGAAGATGTCTACATGTTCAAGGCGCCTGTCACACCGGGGCCCAACCCCTGCAGCATGGGGGCCCCCATCGAGCCCTACCCGGCCTACCTCTCGCCCTTCGATGCTCCCACGGGCGCGGGTTCGGACACGCTGCACTCTGAGCCCATGTACCGGTGTGACGCCAACTGCAACTGTGACCCCTGCACGGAGACCAGCTGCTACGCCAACGCTGCCGCGTTCGCGGATCCTGCGGCCGGCGTGTGGGCGGACCTGGATCAACAGCTGGACCTCCAGCACTTGCAGCCTCCGGTGAGCACCTATTCCACGTCCCATGCCGCCGCGTACGGCACGATGACGCCCTTCACCGGGTTCACCTCTGCCAGCTGCGCCAGCTGGCCGCCGGTGAACGGTGCTCCCCAGTGGCACGCGGACCAGGCCATCGACTCGTACGACAGCACTGCAGCTTGGGAGCTCGTCGGCTTCGGAAACGTCGTCCAGGGCAAGCACCAGCAGGTGGAGTACGTCGTCATGCGGGTCGGCTATTCCTATGTCTGGCCGATGACGCAGGGCGATGCGACCGTGCCCCCTGACGTGATCGGGAACCCGAACGGCCCGGCAGACGACTGGTGTGCCCTGGTGGCGCAGAGCTGCCCACTCAATGGGCAGGGCCAGCCTACGTGCCGCCAGATGACGGTGACCTTCACCGACTGACCCCCGCCCTCGCCCTGGCCCCAGTCCCGCTGGCCCTCCTCCGCCACCTGTGCGAGCCTCGCCCCTCCCGCTGAGGAGCCGCCCGCCGTGGACATCCCCCGCGCCCTCGAAGAGGGCATCAAGGTCTACATCGCCCTGGGTGCCGCCGGGCTGGCCCTGGTGTGGCGCTGGCTGCCGCGCAAGCTGGCGGTGGGCCTGCTCGCGGCGACGGTGCTCTTCGCCGGCCTGAACTACGCCCGCTTCGGCACGCGCCGCCTGGACTCGGTCGATACCTACGACCTCATCCACTACTACCTGAACGCCCGCTACTTCGAGGAGCTGGGCTACTACGACCTGTACCCGGCCTGCATGCTGGCGGATCGCGAGAACGGGGGCCCGCGCTTCGCCGAGGGGCCCAAGTACATGGCCCAGGACGAGACCGGCGACCACCTGCGCTCGGTGTCCCTGGCGGTGGTGCGCGGCCAAGAGGTCAAGGCGAGCTTTTCGCCTGAGCGCTGGCAGGCCTTCAGCCACGACTTCCTGTACCTGCAGCGCGAGATCCCGGGCATGAACGACACGCTGTGGCGGATGCTCATCCAGGACCACGGCTTCAACGGGACCACGGTGTGGACGGCCCTGGCCCGGCCCCTGGCGCGGCTGGTGCCAGTCGAGGCGGTCAAGTGGTTGTGCTGGATCGACGTGGGGATCCTGCTGGTGGCGGTGGGGGCCGTGGTCTGGGCCTTCGACGGCACGGCGGCCTTGTGGACGGCCCTGTTCCTGCTGGTCAGCTACTCGACCCGCTGGCCCAGCCTGTCGACGGCCTTTCTGCGCTACGACTACGCGGCGGCGCTGATCATCGCGACCTGTGCGCTGAAGCGGGGCCGCTACATGTTGGCCGGCCTGCTGGGGGGCTACGCCGCGACGCTGCGGATCTTCCCGGTGTTGTGGTTGGGCCTGCCGGGCATCAAGGGCGGGCTGGGCCTGCTGCGCGGCAAGGTGGACCGCAAGCTGCTGATCCTGGCCGGCGGCTTCCTGCTGGGGGCGGCCGTGCTCCAGGGCTACGCGACGGCCTCGCTCGGCCCCCAGGCGGTGAGAACCCACTGGGAGAACATGCAGCAGCACACCTCGGCCGAGGAGCTGTCCTCGCGGCGGATCGGCCTGGCCCTGGCGCTGAACTACCGGGGCGAGGTCGATCCCAAGAACATCAGCCACGACATGAAGGAGGCCATCGGCCGGCAGGAGCACCTGCGCTACGCCCTGGGAGGGATCTCGCTGCTGCTGCTGGGCTTCGCCCTGCGCCGCTCACCGGACGAGGAGGTCTTCGCCCTGGGCTTCGTGCCCTTCTTCCTGTTCACGACGGCCAGCTACTACTACTACGTCGTCCGGGCGCCGCTCGTCGCGGTCCACGCCGGGGGGCGGGCCTCGCCGCGACACACGGTCGGGCTGGCCATGCTCTTCGGCATGGAGGCGCTGACCCACGGCATCCAGACCTGGTGGCCGGACCACCGGGTCATGCTCATCGGCTGGCTGGCCTGGGGCATCTGCCTGTACATCGCGGTCATGACCGGGTGGCTGCTGCTGCGGCCACCTCCGGAGCGGGCCACCTCCTGAGCTGCAACATCGCCGCCCCCTGCGGGGCGGGCTAGGCCCCCCGACCATGCGCGCTCGGCCCCACCTCGCCCTCGCCCTCGCCCTCGCCCTCCAAAGCGGGGCGGTGCTGCTCTACGAGCTGCTGCTGACGCGGCTGTTCGCCGTCACGCTCTTCGCGGACTTCGCCCACCTGGCCTTGGCCCTGGCCCTGCTGGGCATCGGCGTCGGCGCCATGGCCCAGCACCTGCGGCCCTCGCTGGTGCCCGCCCAGGGCCTGGAGCGGCGGCTGGGCTGGTTGGGCCTGCTGCAGGCGGTCCTCATCCTGGTGGCCGTGATCGCGGCGATCCGCTTCCCGGTGCTCAAGGCCTCCGAGGTCCCGCCGACCACCTACCAGGACCGCAGCTTCATCAAGGACAACCTGCTGGACCCGGCCTGGTTCGCCGCCCTGCTGCCGGTGTTGGCGGCGCCCTTCGCCGTGTCGGGCCTGGCCTTCTCGGGGGTCTTCTCCCGCCGCAAGGAGGACGTGGGCTGGTTGTACGCGGCGGACCTGGTCGGCGCGGCCGTGGGGGCGGCCCTCTTCGTGCCCCTGCTCGACGGCCTGGCCGGTCCCGACACCGTCTTCGTGGCCCTTTTCGCCTGCGCCCTGGGCTCGCTGGTGTTGTTCCGCACGGCCGCTAGCCGCGCCGGTCTGCTCCTGGCCGCCGCCGGCGCCATGGCCGCCCTGGTCGCCACCGGCATCGCCGCCCGGGGGGACCTGCTGCCGATCCGCCAGGCCGCCGGCTACTCCGAGGACCAGCTGATCTTCACGCAGTGGACGCCGCTGACCCGCCTGGCCATCCACCGGGACGCGCGCGGCGACTACATGCTGCTCGACAACTCCTCGGCCTCGGAGATCCTCCAGGACGAGCAGCGGCGGGACCGGGTCGCCCACGAAGCCAACCGCGGGCTGGTCTACCACCTGGTCGATCCGCCGGCCCACGTGGCGATCATGGCGGCCTCGGCGGGGCCCGAGGTCGCGAGCGCCCAGTCCATGGGCTTCTCGCACATCGACGCCATCGACATCGCCGGCGAGATCTTCGACGTGGTGGCCGAGCGGTACCCCGACGACCCGGTCAACCCCTACCGGGCGGGGGACACCAACCGCATCAACGCCGACGGCCGCGCGGCCATCCTGCGGGCCACCGAGCCCTACGCTGTCATCCAGATGGTGCATGCCAACCTGTGGAGCAGCGCCGGGCTCATGAGCAACGCCTGGTCGCCGGCCCTGCTGGAGACGCGCGAGGCCTTCGAGACCTACCTGGACCACCTCTCCGACGACGGCGTCATCTCCTTTGGCAAGGGCAACGAGACCGACGCCGTGATCCGCGCCGCCGGGGCGGCCCTGCGGGCCCGTGGGGTCGAAGATCCCTGGCGCTACGTGGCCTACGTCGGCGGCCAGAGCCACGTCATGCTCCTGCGAAAACACCCCTGGACCGCAGAGGAGGACGCCCGGCTCCAGGCGGCCATGCAGGACTTCCGGCGGGCCAGCTTCATCCTGGACCCCCTGGCGCCAGGGGCCGAGCAGGCCTGGCGCAAGCTCGTCGGCACCGAGCCGGCCATGACCGACGACCACCCCTACAGCGACACGCCGGCCGTGGTGGGGGCCACGCTCTCGCGCGTGATGCGGGCGGCCCAGGGCGAGGACACGACGGCCCTGGCGGCGCTGTACCGCTCCTTCGTGGTCCAGTGGGCGCTGGTCCTGGTGGCGGGCCTGCTCTTCCTGGGCCTGCCCCTGCTATGGCGGGGCCGCACGGAGCTGGCCGTGCCCGGCGCCGGGGCCGCCCTCGGCTTCACGGGCTGCCTTGGCTACGGCTACCTCTCCGTCGAGACCGTGCTGATCCACGACCTGGTGCTCTTCGTGGGGCACCCCACCTATGCGGTGACGGTGGTCGTGTTGTCCATGCTGCTGTTCTCGGGCCTGGGCAGCTTGTGGGTCGGCCGCAGCCCCCCCAGCCCGCGCCTGGGCCGCGGCCTGCTGCTGGGCGTCGCCGCCTTGGGGGCCGTCGTGGCCTTCGGCCTGATCCCCGTGCTGTACGAGGCCCTGCTGTGGCTGCCGCTGGCCGCCCGCATGGCCATCGTGGGCCTGAGCCTGGCGCCCCTCGCTTTCGCCATGGGCACGGCCTTCCCGGTGGGCGTCGCGGCCATGCCGGCCGAGGGGGCCGCGGTCCTGCCCTGGGCCTGGGCCATCAACGGCTGGATGTCGGTGGTCGGCAGCCTGGCCACGGTGCTGGTCGCCCGGCTCTCCGGCTACGCGCCGGCCTTCGGGTTGGCCCTGGCCGCCTACGTGGTGGCCTTCCTGCTGTGGCCGCGCCTGCGCCGGGTGGGGCGGACGGCATAGGCTTGCTCGTCCCCGGAGCCCCCATGCAGCGACCCCTCTCCCTCGCCCGCGCCGACACCCCCCTGCAGTGGCTGGAGCGCCCCAGCGCCCGGCTGGGCCTGGAGATCTGGGTCAAGCGGGACGACCTCACGGGCCTGGGCCTGTCCGGCAACAAGGTCCGCAAGCTCGACTACCTGCTCGCCGAGGCACTCTCCCAGGGCTGCGACACGGTCATCACGACCGGCGGGATCCAGTCCAACCACTGCCGGGCGACCGCCGTCGCCGCGCGCCAGATCGGCATGCAGCCCGTGCTGCTCCTGCGCGGGGAGCCTCCGGCCGAGGCCGACGGGAACCTGCTGCTGAACCAGATCCTGGGCGCCGAGCTGCACTGGACGGACGACGCCGGCTACGCCCACCGCGACGCCCACATGGCCGACCTGGCCCGCGAGCTGTCGGCCCAGGGGCGGCACCCCTACGTCATCCCCGAGGGGGGCAGCAACGCCACGGGCGCTTTGGGCTTCGTGCGCGCCGGCCGCGAGCTGGGGACCCAGGCCATCGCCCAGGGCCTTCGCTTCGACAGCGTGGTCTGCGCGGTGGGCTCGGGTGGCACGCTGGCCGGGCTGGCCCTGGCCGGCATGGACGCCGAGGTCCTGGGCATCGCCGTCTGTGACGACCGCGCGACCTTCCGGGCCCGGGTGGAGGCCATCGGGGACGAGGCACGGGCCCGCTACGGCCTGCGCCTGCCCAGCCACGGGTGGGACGTGATCGACGGCTTCCAGGGGCGCGGCTACGCCCTGTCCACGCCCGAGGAGCTGCGCAGCCAGGTCCGCTTCACCCGCGAGACCGGCCTGTTCCTGGACCCCGTCTACACCGGCAAGGCCTGGTGCGCGGTCGAGGCCCTGGCCCAGTCCGCCCCCGAGCGCCTGGGCGAGCGGGTGCTCTTCTGGCACACCGGCGGCCTCTTCGGCCTGTTCGGGCGCGGCGCCGAGCTGCGGGCCGCCCTGGCCGACCCGAGCCCTGCCTGATGGCGCGCGTCGCCGTCGTCAGCAACCCCCTGAGCGGGCGCAACCGGCGCGACCCCGCCCTCTCGCCCGCGCTGCGCGCGGTGACCGAGCCCCATCACCTCTTCTTCGACCCGGCCTCACCCCAGGCCATCGACGCCGTCGCGGCCGAGCTGCGCCAGGCCGGAGACATCGACGTCGTCTGCGTCAACGGCGGCGACGGCACCCTGGCCCACGTGCTGTCGGCCCTGGCGCGGACCTGGGGCGAGGACCCGCTGCCCGAGATCGGGATCCTGCGCGGCGGCACCATGAACACCATCGCCCACGGCATCGGCCTGACCGGGCGCCCCGAGAAGATCCTGGGGAGGATCCTGGCCCGCAGCGAGGGTCAGATCAGCCAGCCCACCGTGGTCCGGCACCTGATGCGGGTGCGCGACGGCCTGGGGCCCGAGCGCTACGGCTTCCTGTTCGGCAACGGCGTCATCAGCAACTTCCTGGAGGCCTACTACGAGGGCGGCGACCCCAGCCCCTGGAAGGGCTTCAAGGTCCTGGCCCGCGCCACCTTGAGCGCGCTCTTCGGCGGCGGCTTCGCGGCCCGGCTGACCCGGCCCTCGCCGGTGCGGGTCAGCCTGGACGGCACGCACTGGTCGCCCAGCTCCTGGATGGCCGTCACCGCCGGCACCGTCGATGACATGGGCCTGGGCTTCAAGCCCTTCTGGTCGGTCGTCGGCCACCCCGGCCGCCTGCAGGTCCTGGGCTTCGCCTGCTCGGCCCCCACCCTGGCCATGCGCATCCCGGGCACCCTGCTGGCCCGGCCGTGGCACCACCCCGACATCCTCGACCAGCTCGGGCAGCGCCTGGTGCTCCAGGCCGACGAGCCCATCAGCTACATGATCGAGGGGGACTTCCATCGCGGCGGGCAGCAGGTCGAGGTCAGCATCGGCCCGCCGGTGCGGCTCATCCGCCGCTGAGCGCGCCCCTTCGCGGGGCCCCCTGAAAGGCCCGGGCCGCCTGCGGCGTAGGGCATGCACCCGGAGCGAGCCATGACCACCCGTCTGCCTGACATCTCCTCTCGCGCCTGGGAGCACCCCAGCGATCACGCCGCGCTGCAGGCCCTGCGCCGCGTGCCGGGCTTCGACCTGGTGCTGCGCAAGCTCTTCGGCATGTTCACAGAGCGCAGCCTGCGCCTCATCACCCTGGGCAGCGCCGTCGAGGTCGGGCCCGAGCAGTACCCGCGCATCCACGCCCTGTATGCCGAGGTCCTGGACACCCTGGACGCCCCCAAGCGCTGGGGCCTCTACGTCTCGCAGGACCCCGTGATGAACGCCGGCGCCGTCGGCATGGACGACCCCTTCATCGTCCTGAACAGTGGCACCGTCCTGCTCATGACCGAGGACCAGCTCCGCGTCGTGTTGGCCCACGAGGTCGGCCACATCCTGTCCGACCACGTCCTGTACAAGACCATGCTGCGCCTGCTGCTTCGGGGCGGGCGCTACGCCGGCGTCCTGCCCCTGGCCGGCCTGCCGCTCTTCGCCGTCATGGCCGCCCTGCTCGAGTGGGACCGCAAGAGCGAGCTCTCGGCCGACCGGGCGGCGCTGCTCGGCACCCAGGATCCCGACGCGGTGCGCGCCTCCTTGCTGCGCCTGGCCGGTGGAGTGGGGGAGGGGGCCGACGTCGAGGCCTTCCGGGCCCAGGCCCGTCGCTACGAGGAGGAAGGCAGCGCGCTCGACAGCATCATCAAGACCCTGACCCTGCTGGGCCGCAGCCACCCCTTCCCGGTGCAGCGCATCAAGGAGCTGGACCGCTGGGTCGAGGCCGGCAACTACCAGGCCGTGCTCGACGGCGCGTACCCGCGCCGCCAGGACGATCCCGAGTCCGGCGCCTGGCAGGCCTGGAAGGAGAGCGCCCGCAGCTACGCCGACGGCTTCCGGCACTCCACCGACCCGCTGGCCCGCTGGCTGCGTGATACCAGCGAGAAGGCCGGCGGCGCCTTCTCCCGCCTGCGCCGCAAGGGCGAGGAGCTGCCGGGCGAGGAGGGGGAGGGGGACCCGGGGGAGGAGGGGCCTGGGGACGAGGGGCCGCCGGACATCATCGACATCGGCTGAGGGGCTGCCTAGTTGCCGATCGGGATCCACTTCCGCGGGTCGGCGCTGGTCCGAACACACAGGATCGGCGTGGCCTTGGCCGTGGAAAGGGGGTCCAGGGCTGGCCGAGGGGCGGTCAGGCGGACCCAGGCCGAGGTCCCGGCGTCCAGGTACAGGGTGCCGTGGTCCAGGGGCGCGTCGTCGCCCGCCATGGCCTCGGGCAGGAGCTGAACCAGGCGCGGCGGGTGTACATCGCTGCGCGGTGGCACCGCGCTGTCGCCGTCCGCGGCGATGTCGTCGCAGCTCGTCTCGTGGTCACCCGCGTGGCGCCACAGGGCCCGCCAGGCCTCCACCGCCACCGGCTTGCTGCCCGAGGCATGCAGCGCCCCCTCGACCACCACCCGGTCCAGGGCCGAGACCCGCCGCGCCTCGGTCAGGGTCACCGGGTAGGGCTGGGCCAGGTCGGCGACCTTCACCATGCCTCGCAGGCCCACCAGGGTCGAGGCCAGGACCAGCGGCCCCGACAGGCTCAAGGCGAGGCGCCGCAGCCGGCCCAGGGCCGCCAGCTCAGGCAGCACCTTCTGGGTCCGCCAGACCGGCAGGATCGAGATCGCCAGGATGAGGGCCGCCGTCACCAGCGTCAGCAGCACCGACCACACGGCGAAGGCCGCGCCGGCCCAGATGACCAGCCGCTGGGGGTCGTGGGCGCTGGCGTCGACCAGCTTCACCAGCGTGCCGCTCAGCAGCAGGGTCTGGACGGTCAGCCAGACCAGCGAGAACAGGCCCAGGCCGACCGCGTACTGGACCATGGCCGCGAAGCGGGACCGGGCGTAGTCACCGCCGGCCGCCAGGGTGTTGGCGATCAGGTTGCTGGCCAGGCTCACCAGGACCACGGCCGGCAGGGGCGCCAGGATCGCCACCACCAGGTAGTCGGTCTCGACGTTGTTCCCCAGGTTTCCCAGGAGCTGCACCAGGGGCACCGTCAGCGACTGCGCCGCCGGCTGGTCGGGCCGCATCGAGATGGCCCCCGACTCGATGGTCTGCGCCACCCAGGTCAGGTTGGCGAAGAGGCCCATGAAGACCAGGTAGGAGATCGCCAGGAAGCCCATGGGCCGCGTGTAGTGCCCGTTGGCCCGGTCCAGGTCGGCCAGCAGCTTGTCGGCCGCCGACGAGGGCCGCCGGGCCAGCAGCAGGGCCGTGCGGATGTAGCGCGAGGAGAAGACGACGAGCGCATCGATGACGTGCTCGTAGAGGTACGAGGCCTTGTGCGCCTCGTCGTCGGCCGGCCCCGGATCGCCCAGGTCCTCGGGCGGCGCCGGGGGCGGGAGCGGAGCATCGGGAGCGGGCGGCGTGAGCATGGCGCTGACCCTAATCGCGCCTGCGCGGGTTTCACCCTGGCAGCCGTGCCCAGCGGCGCGCGCCGGCTGCCGGGGCAGGTGCGCCGCCGGCCGTGGGAGGGCCGGGGAGCGCCGACCGTGGCAACAACGGCCCAGGCGGCCCCTCGCCTCCCGAGTTGCTTCCGCCTTCGCCGTCGCCGTCGCCTCCGCCCCCGCCCCCGCCTCCGCCTCCGCCGCCCCTACCGCTCCACCCAGCACCGCGCCCCGCCCTCGGCGCGGTTCTCGGCGCCGGCGCGGCCGCCATGGATCTCGGCGATGCGGCGGACCAGGGCCAGGCCCAGGCCCTCGCCGGGGGATCGCACACCGTCGCCGCGCCAGAAGGGGGCGAAGGCGTGCTCGGCCTCGCCGGGGCCGAAGCCGGGACCCTCGTCCTCGACGGCGAAGCGGGTGCCCTCCTCCCGGAAGTCGACGTGCAGGGCGCTCACGCCGCCGCCGTGGCCCTGCCCGTTGGCCAGCAGCACGGCCAGGGCGCGCCCCAGCAGGCTGGCGTCGGCCTGGATCGGCGTGGGTGCACCGCTCACGACCAGGCGCTCGGCCGGCAGCTGAGCCGGCTCCAGGGCCCGCCGTGCGGCGTCAACGGCGTCCAGGGCACGCGGCGCGACGGCGTCGAAGTCGATGCGGGCCGCGGCCAGCAGGTCGGCGACGAGGCCGTCCATGGCGTCGATCTTGCCTTGCAGCGCGTCGTAGGGGTTCGGCTCGCCGTGGCCCTCCCGTGCCAGCTCGACCAGCACGCGGGCTCGGCCCAGGGGGCTGCGCAGCTCGTGGGAGACGGCGGCCATGAGCGCCTTCTGGTCCTCGAGCTGACGCTTCAGGCGCTCGGCCATGCCCCGCAGGGAGCGCGAGAGGTCGCCCAGCTCGGCGCTCTCCTCGGGCAGCTCGGTCCGGCTCGACAGCCGACCGGCGTGCAGCTCGGCGGCGATGCGCGCCAGCTGGTGGACCGGCCGGGAGATGCGGCGCGTGGCCACCCAGGCCAGCATCCAGCTCGCCACCAGGCCCAGCGGCACCAGCAGCAGCAGCGACGGCCCCTCGCCGGCCTGGGCGAGCCAGCCGCCCGCGACGCCCAGGATCAGGGCCAGCAGCAGGTCGAACTCCAGGGCGGTCAGCCCCAGGTCCGCCTCTCCCACCCTCGCCCGCCGGGACTCGGGGTCGATCTCCAGGTCCCCGATCCGCAGCCGCCGCTCGGTCGCCCGAGGTCCCACCCGTCGCAGCACGGCGCGGATCCTCGCCAGCAGCTCCCGCGGCCAGGCGGGCTTGGGCAGGTAGTCGTCGGCGCCCAGCTCCAGGCCCACGACCCGGTCGGTCTCGTCGCCACGGGCCGTGAGCATGATGACGGGCACCGCGCTCGTCGCCCGCAGCCGGCGCAGCACCTCCAGCCCGTCCATGGCCGGCATCATCACGTCGAGCACGACGACATCTACGCCTCCCGCCGCCACGGCCGCCAGGCCCCGCGGCCCGTCCGGCGCGTGCTGCAGCAGCACCTCGTGCGGTGCCAGGTAGACGGCCAGCAGCTCAGCCAGCCGCTGGTCGTCGTCGATGAGCAGGGCGCGGATCGGCATGGTTCCCCCAGCTTGGTCGCCCGAGGGCCTCCCGTCGAGGCCCCCGGGCGCCCGGCGTCTCGTGCGCTATCCCTGGAACCAGCCCTCGCTCTTGCCGAGCAGCTCCGCCAGGCGGGTGCGCTGCCCCTCGTCGAGCACGGCGTGGACCTGCTTCAGCGCGCTGGCCAGGTCCTGGCGGGCCCGCTTCAGCGCCTCGTCCTGGCGGCTGAAGGCGGCGGCGATGGCGGCCTCGTCCACGGCCTCCCCGGCGAAGGCGCCGGCCAGCCCCTCGCGGCTGTCCCGCAGCACGCCGTGCAGGTCCTTGAGCGCGCCCTGGGCGTCGCGCAGGGCGTGGTCGACGATGTCCTCCTGGTCGGGTCCGACCCGCAGGCGGCGCTTCAGCACCTCGCCGGCCGCGCGGGCGAAGGCCTCCTCGCTGACCCGCGCTCCGCTGCGCCCCGGCCGTCCCCGGCGCGGTCCGTGGCCCTCGTCGGTCCCGTTCCCGTCTCGCCCGCCCCAGCCTCGCCCGCCCCAGCCTCGCCCGCCCCAGCCTCGCCCGC